>JAEEGG010020921.1_pt1 | contig 13035 bp, 9 predicted proteins | sample 9134161 | NCBI WGS metagenome assembly JAEEGG01 (sample SAMN16246543, study PRJNA631951) | gut metagenome | biome: gut microbiome; feature: rumen; material: CR-attached | host: Bos | place: Iran: Karaj | collected 2018-10
TCCCCAGCAGTTGAATTCGTTCGCGCCGTCGAAATCCAGGTAACTGATGGTAGCGTCGTCCACGAATTCCATGTCCATGCCATCACTGATCCACTTGTAGCTGATGTGGTCTGCCCAGAAGCCCTTCACATGCTTTGAGGCGGTACCCACAGTTTCAAGGCCATCACCGCCTTCAATCAGGTGCGGGTTCACGTCGTAAATGGCGAGGTTGCGGTAAATGTGGTTGTACGAGCCCTCGTTACTGCGCACCACTATGGATGCGCCACGCAGGTTCGCGCCGCGACCCATGCCCACAAGGCTCTTGTTCGGCTTGGTGGTAATCCAGTTGCTCCACGCCTGCAGATTGTCCGACTCCTTCACGATTTCAAGTCCGGATTCACCGAGGCTCGCGCAGCTATTTTTTTCGAAGGCGATGCGGTAGAACTTGTTCGTCTTGCCCGTCACGCGGTTCGTCTCGCCGCAAGTCGTGCGGCACCAGGTACGCCCCTGCTTGTTCGCCTCGGTTACCGCATTGCGCATCTGCCTAAAATCGTAAGTACCTTCGGGCACAAGGATCGTTACCGCATCGTTACTCTGCAGGTACTTGCGGATGCTTGCGGAATCGCTCGCGAAAACGATATTGCCAGTTGCACCGCCGGTCGTATTCGCGCCGAAACCTTCCGCCTTCACGTAGAACGTGAAAAGCAAAACCGCCGTCGGATCAGTTTCCGCACTTGTCCAGATCCACTTGGCCTGCGTATTCGCGGCAAAACCATTCAAGGCACCGCCACTCGGCATCTTGGTATTCGCGTAACTGAGCGTGGTCGCGCCACCCCACTGGCTAAGGTCACGACCCTTGTTCTTCCAGGAGGCATTCCCCACCTGAGGTTTAGACTTCCATTCAGCGCCGGAATAGTAAGACTTGTCCAAGTCGTCAATCTGCACCATCACGCCGGGGGCACCTTCGCCATTCACGCCCACCACCGAAATGGCGTTTTCGCCCGGCAAGAACGTCATCGGCACAAAGCGCACGCGGCCCGCCTGGTTGTCTTCGGCAAGCAGGGCCCCGTTGTGGTAGAGCCTGTAGCCGCCATCGGCCACAATCCAGATACCCGGACCCTCGCCCGCATTGTAGGTCGCGGCCACCAACTGCGAACCCACCTTGTCACCACCACCGTAGGCGGCGTCGCCCGGAAGCGACACCACCTCGGAGGGGCTTATCGCCGCGGCAGCAATCCACACTCCACTCGCCACGGCACCAAACACTCTCTTTATCATAATACACCCTTTCCCGGACAACGCACCCATTTGCGCTATTTTCGCCGGGACTACACAAAATCTACCTCAAAACGGGTGTTTTTACCACATATTTTTCAGCCGACCCCAATTTACCGTTGTTCCTGGACAACGCTATTATATATCGCCCGGCCCCGCAAACGGGCTTTTTTCTTACATTTATGGCATGGGAGTCACGAAACCGACAAAGAAAATCTTCGAATACCTGGACTACCGGGAATTTCTGAAGGATTACTACAACGCAAAGAAGGAGGCCAACCCGGCCTTCTCGCTCCGCGTGTTCTCGGACAAGATCGGTTTCAAGGCTAAGGACTTCATCAGCCGTGTCATGAACGGCGACAAGAACCTTTCGAGTCAGAGCATTCCCAAGGTTGCCTCGGGGCTACGGCTCGGCAAGCACGAGACGGAATTCTTCGTAGCGCTCGTCAAGTTCAACCAGGCCGAAACTACCGAGGATAGGAACGCCGCATTCAGCGAAATGCAGGCCGTACTCAAGGTCGTGCGATTCGCCGAAAAGCAGCACCTGCTCGGGCACGCGCAGTACATGGTGTATTCGGACTGGAGGCACCTCACCATCCGAAGCCTCATCGGCATGTTCGGTTTCGACGGCGACTACGAGGCACTCGCAAAGAGGGTACACCCGCGCATCACCGCCGAGGAGGCAAAGAAGTCGGTGAAACTCCTCGAGGATTGCCAACTAATAAAGAAAGACAAGGGTGGCAACTACACGCTTACCGAAAGTGCCATCACTACCGGCGACCGCACGTCGAGACTCGCACTCCGCGGATACCACCAGCAATGCCTGAAACTCGCCGCCGACTCCATCGACCGCGACCCTCCGGGCACGCGCCATATTTCGGGACTCACGCTCGGCATAAGCCAGGAAGGCTACGAGCGCATCGTGGAACGCATCAACGCCTTCCGCAAGGAGATCGCGCTCATCGCCGAAGAGGACGATTCGAGCGACAAGGTTTTCCAGTTGCAGTTCGCGCTCTTCCCCGTCGGCGGGAAGGACTAGGGAGCAGGCGCTCCGACCGTATCGACACCCTCGAATACGATTTCGTCTATTTCTAGGCGGGATCCATTATATATAAAGATGCTGAATATGCCGATCTCGTTCGAGATTTCGTCCCAGGCGACCTGGTAATTCACATCGTCCAGCACTTCCTTGCCGGGGCGCAAGACCAGTTCGGTCCATTCCTCGCCCGCCTTCGCAAACCACAGTGCCTTGTTGTAGTTGTTGTTCTCGATCTCGCGGTAATGTTCAAGCGCAACGGCGAACATGCAGTCTCCGCGGACCTTCATACGGACTGCGGAAAGCGCGCTTAGATCGTAATATCCGGTATCAAGCCCGAGATGCGTCCCGAGCATGACGTAGCCCGAATCGGCGATAGTGAACTTCATCGAGAGATACTTTCCGCGAGTACCGTCATCGACCAGCGCACTCGCCAAGCCGCCTGCACTGTCGGGGCTTTCAAAGGAAGCGCCCTTGTGCGGCATGTAGTACCAGCCGTAATTCGGGTAGTCCTTCGTCATGTTGTTCAGGTTGTCGCCATCGTCGAAATCCTCGAATACGTATTCGCGCGTTTTTCCGGGAACGGTCACAAGCGTATCGGCTTCGGTTCCCGCATCTAGCGAGAACGTGGCGACCGCGGTATCCCCGGCGACTACGGTGAACAAGCCCGCGGGCACATGGGCGAACACGTAATCGCTACCCGAACGCATGGCCATATAGGGAGTGGATTCCAGGCGGAGGGACTCAAAGACTTCCTCGTCTGTCGCCGCTCCCGTGCGAAGCGTGATCGATGCCGACGGGGCAAGTTCAATTTCCATCGCGAAATCAGACGCAGAATCCACGGGTTCAAATTTACCCCAGGTCATGAGCGCAGAATCAACCCCGGCGATACCCTCGACAAAACAGTTCCCGCCGGAACATTCGTCAGCAAGCGAATCAAAGCGGGCCGTACCCGAATCGTTGGCGACGGCACTCTCGACGACAGCAAAATCAACCTTTGAATACAAAGTAACACGAGCCTGGGGAATCGGATTGCGATTCACATCATACACCGCGACGGCAATCCCGTTCGTCGTCTCGCTCGTGGCGCCAGCAGTCTCGGACCCGCTGTCAGAACAGCCCGAGAACGCAGCCAGCGCGAAGCCGAACGCGACGCAAAAAAGTGTCCTGTTCCTAAACTCCTGGGATAATCTCATCGTTCTTCCTTTTTCATCATCGGGAACAACTGAAAATTTAATTGATAAACGCTATCGCATATCTGTGCGGGCATCGCATTGACCACGTTTACGATGGCTTTTCGCGTTTCGGCAAGGATATCGCGGATTTTCTGGATCTGGCTCGAGTCGAGCGCCATGGTGAGCGTGCTGATATCGCGCTTTTCCTTCGGGGTATCTGCAATCGAATCGCGGGCCAGTTCGGCGATACGTCCCTGGTAGTCACTGATGGTGGCGCTCAGCCAGTGTTCCTGCGTGCGGAGGTGAGCCTCGGTGGGTTCCACACGGCCATCCCTGCGACGGCGGGCAAGTCCCAACTGCAACAATGCTTCGACCGCCTTCTCGACCTGGGAAGCGGAAAGTTTCGGGATGCAGGTTTCGCCGAGCGCGGCGGCATCTTGCGGGCCGCGATAATCGAACACATCTAGTGCCGAGCGAATCATCGGGTAGTACCACTGCTGGAAGTAACGGTAGCGCGCCTCGTCAAGTTCGCGGCAGCTGGCAGGGCGCATTTTCTGGAGCGTCTCGAAATGCTTGCGCACATCCTCATCGGTCTTGGCCTTGCCGTAAGCGACCATCTCGCGGAAATATTCCGCCTTCGCCTCCTTGAAACGGAAAAATTCAACAAACGGCTCAATGCCTTTCGATGACACGTGACGCTTACCCTGCAAGATTTTCACCAGGAGACTTGCGTCCATACAGACCGCCGTCGCAAAGACACGGTAACTGAAAGTCGCGTCAAGCGACTTCTCAAGCTCGTAGAAGTCCTGCAAAAACTTGCGGTAGTCGGTGTAGTCGTATATGTTGATCTTGTTTCTTGCGAACATGGTTTACCAACCCCTATAATATAGTCTCTCATATCAAAATAATCAATTTTTACAGTCTCTTTTTGCTGATTTTTTACAGACATGTTGACATTTTTGTCCACATATGGCCGAAAAATTACGTCCAAAAACTCCACCAGGAACATAAATTTAGGGTACAATGGTGTATCAAGGAGTTCTTATGTTTAAAAGAAAAACTGCCGTTATTCTCGCGGCGACCCTCGCAACTGCAGCCTTCGCTACCCAATACGAGGCGGAATCCGCAACGCTCTCCGGAGGTTCTAAAAATGTCAACGCCTCGGGCGTCTCGGGCACGGGTTACGCCGACATGCAGGAAGGCAACATCACCTTTGAAGGGGTATCTGCCGAAACGGCAGGCAAGTACCAGGTGACCATCCGCTACAAGGCGGGCGATTTCAAGGCGAACTACATCGTGGTAAACGGCGCCACCTCGGGCACAGTCGATTTCGAGGCGACCACCGGTTGGTCCGACGTTTCAACCATCGTCACTCTCAAGGCGGGCACGAACACCATCTCGCTCGAAAAATACTGGGGCTGGATCAGCGTGGACTATATCGACGTAGAGCCCTACCAATCTGCGGCTTTCAAAATCTCTGCTACCCCGGTCACCCCGAGCGCAACCGAAAGTGCGGTAAAGCTCTACAGTTTCTTGCGCGAGAACTTCGGCAAGAAAACGATTAGCGGAATCATGACCGGCGACATGAGCGGATACACGCTGGGCGCCGACTTCAAGACCCACGACGACGTGAAGTACATCTACACGCGCACGGGCAAGTACCCGGCACTCGTCGGCCTCGACTTCCTTTTCGCGACAGGCCCGAACGCTTCCGGCAGCTGGAACATGGAATACACCGACAAGGCCATCTCCATTGCAAAGGGCCTCTGGAAGGCAGGCGGCATCCCTGCATTCACCTGGCACTGGAAAGACCCGCTGGACAAGGATGACGCGTTCTATATCCAGGGCGCAGACAACGGCCAGGGATACACGACCTTCGATTTCGCGACCGCATTCAAGAGCGGCACCACCGAATGGAACACCGAAAGTGCGGCCTACAAGGGAATCATCGCCGACATCGACCACATCGCCGACTACTTCCTCGAACTGCAGAAGGAAGGCGTCGCGGGCATCTTCCGTCCCCTGCACGAAGCGGGAGGCAAGTGGTTCTGGTGGAGCATCAATTCGGGCGAGCAGTTCGCGGCTCTCTACCGCCTGGTATTTGACCGCATGGTGAAGGTGAAGGGCGTAAAGAACATGATCTGGGTGTTCAACCCCGAAGGTTCTACCGTCACCTCCTGGAATCCGGGCAGCGAATACTACGACGTCCTCTCCATCGACATATACAACAGCGCAAACGACCATTCCAGCAACGCGAGCGCATTCGACAAGTTCAAGAACGCATCGAATGCCACGAAGATTCTCGCTCTCAGCGAAAACGGCCCCATTCCCGACGTGAACAACATGCACACCGACGAAGCGGTATGGAGCTGGTGGATGCCGTGGTACAGCACCTGGAGCGGAACCTGGCCCGGCCAGACAAAGGATGCCGTGTGGAAGAGCAATATGGATGACGAGCGGGTCCTTTCGCTCGAAGACATGCCCGGCTGGGGAAATTACACCGCAAATACCAATCCCGATACGACAGTAACGCCCCCCGACTCCGGCACGACACGCCTCGCGAAAGCTCCGCAGCTCTATGGAACGGCCACAACCGTCGGTATTTTCGACATGAACGGCCACTACGTGGGCAAGAGCCTGAACAGCCTCCCGCAAGGCCGCTACATCGTGCGCCAGCGGGTCCAGGGCCGCACAGAAAGCACCCTGTACATCAAGAAATAACTTGATGAGTACTTTTCAACGCTTTATTCTGGGCCCGATTGATTTTTGATAAAAATCGGGCCGTAAAATATATCTTTAGGGCGGTTATTGGATTTGTGTATGGAAAACAGGACCTTCTATAAAATCGCATTTGCCTCAATCGTGGCAATTTCGGCCTGGGGTATCGCATACGGCATTACCCCGAACAAGCTGGTTTCAGGCGGACTCCCCGCCCATACGGGCACAACGACCACAGATTACCTGACCGACGGTTACCTCACCAACTGGAAGAGCAGCAGCGCCAAGGAAATCGCAATAAACGTGGGCGAAGGCCCGAGCAAATTGCTCATCAACTGGGAATCGTACGGCGATTGCGCCTGGGCGACCAACTTTACGAGCGGTTGCGGGCATAGCGGGGTCGCCCTTTCGAACTTCAAGATCCTGACATCGGCCAATTCCACCGACGGTACGGACGGCGACTGGGAAGTGGCAGCCACCATCGAGAACAATCCCGTAATGGCACGCGGTGTCGAAATCGAGTTTGCAGGCAAGTCCTGGTTCAAGTTCGCAAGCGAAGGCGACGTGGGCCAGATTCTCGAAATCGAAGCATTTGACATGAGCAACGGCGGGACGGACACGTGGTTCTTCATGGGCACGAGTATCAGCCAGATGGGCATCAAGCAGCAGGACACCGATTCTACCACCGCGCAACTGATACGCGCTAGACATCCTCATTTTACCCCTGCGATGTTGCGCGGTGGCATCGGCTGCATCAACAGTACCGAAGTCGTGGAACACCTGAGCGAATATCTAGAATACGTGGGCAATGTGAAGTTCTGGGCCATCGAGATGGGCACGAACGATGCCTGGGGTGGTGGTGACTGGAACCTGAATACCTACGTGAGCAACATGCAGACGATTATCGATTCCGCAAAGGCACACGGAATTACGCCCATAATCGCGCGAATTATCGCGACTGATTCCTCGAAAGCTGGCTGGCAGGTCAACCCCGCATTCCTGGAAGCCGTAGACAAACTTACCGCAGACAACAACCTCCCCGCAGGTCCTGATTTTTACACGTATTTCAGGGAACACCCTGAACTGCTCGCAAGCGACGGCGTTCACCCGAATTCCGATACGAAGGGCGGCCAGGCAATGCACCACCTTTGGGCAGAAGCGCTCTCCCCGCTATACGACGTAGTGGACACCGCAAAAAGCGACACCGCCACGAACAAGCCCGATACCACCACGGCTTTAAAGATGGCACGCAAGTTTATCGCACCCCGGATTTACGCACAGGGCAAGAATATCATTATCGAAGGGAATTTCCTGGACGCGGTATCCGTGAGCATTGTATCCACGACGGGGCAGTTTGTATCGAAGCAGAACCTTTCTCTGGATCATGGACGTGCGCTATTCGAAAACCTCCCGGCAGGCCAATACATCGCCATCATCCGGAGCAGGAATGCCTCTCTGACAAGCACCGTACAAGTAAAGTAAAGAAAAAGCGCGCAAAGTTTCCTAAACCAAACAATGAGGCGCCCTGAATGGGGTGCCTCTTTTTCACGCAAGCATCCCGTGTTGACATGTTTGTCCACAGTAAAGTTTTTTATACGGGCAACGATAACGCGCATAAAGATATATTAGGAATGGTTATGGTTGGTTACTCGATGGAGGTGCCTATGTATAAGCATTCCTCGGGTGTTTTAGCGGTGACGGTTTTTACCGCTGGGTTGTTTGGCGCCTGCTCGGAGTCGTCTGAAACGGGAGTTTCTCCCACGAATGGCGATTCAGATACAGCGGCTGCCACGGAGTTGCCTGGTTCTGATTCTGGCCAAGGGGTTGGTTGGTCACAGGCATCTTCCGCTGGCATTGCCGGCGCAGAATCTTCAAGCGATAATTCTCTCACCAGTTCATCGAGTGGAATTCCCGGTATTTTATCGTCTTCACAGGAGCCCTCGACGGGGCTTTCCGCAACATCGCCTGCATCGTCTTCCAGCGCCGTAGAATTCGTTTACGTGGCTCCCGCAAACTTTTCGGATACGGTAAATGGAGCCGTATTTAACATGGTTTATGTTGCAGGTGGCACGTATACGCGCGGGTGCGACAACTGCGCCGAGCAGGACAAGATTTACGAAACTCCTTCACATAAGGTAACCGTCAGCAATTACTACGCGGCAACTACCGAGGTAACAATCGCACAGTGGAATGCCGTAATGGGCGGCAAGAAGAGCGCCTGGGAATCGGACAAGGCTCCCAAAATAGGCGTTAGTTGGTTTGACGCGAATAATTTTGCATGCAAACTCGGGCAACAGACCGGGCATCAGTACCGCCTGCTGACCGATGCCGAATGGGAATTCGCGGCACGCGGCGGCAAGGACGGCACCGCAGACAACTTCAAGTTCTCGGGCAGCAACAACGTAGATGACGTGGCCTGGTATTCCGAAAATAGCGGGGGCAAGGCGCACGACGTTGCGACCAAGAAGCCCAACAAACTCGGGCTCTATGACATGAGTGGCAATTCCTGGGAATGGGTGTATGACTGGCTCGTAGGCTATACCACAGGCGACAAAGTTGATCCGGTGCAACTCACGGGTTCGGGCAACAAGACGCGTCGTGGCGGTAGTTACGGCGAGCCCGCCGAATTCGCTCGGGTAAGCCGCCGCGCCATCCGTAGCCGCGACGGCGCTGCCGATATGGGATTTAGAATCGGTATGTCTACAGAACTTCCGCCGGGGATGGTTGGCCCCTGCGAGGCGGCGAACCCCTCTGCAGCCGTATGCGATGGCGACAAGTATCGCGATTGTCGTCTGATTACCACTGCAGACGAAGCATGGATTAGTGATGACTACACCGTAGTCATTAGTGGGGATGGGGTCGCCGCCCTTTCGGGTTTCCCGAACGTTTCGGGACAGTGGTACACGCTCAACAACCGCAGTTTCAATGTAGTCACCAAGAGCGGCACCAAGACTTACGCCTACTACGTCTTTAGCGAAGACGAACTCACCATGATCAGTGACGACGGCATTCCCTACCGCCTGTACAAAAGAGCCGCCAGCGAGGCGAAAAACAAGATAAGCCTCCCGACGGTAAGCAACCCGAAGACATTGGAACAGTTGATTGCCGCAGTGGAACCCGAGCGCCTCGTAACCGACGAGCAACTCGCCCACCCCGACACAAGCGTGCGCGACCCGCGTATCGCCGCCGCAAGCGGATACACCTGGTTCTTTGACGGGCGCTGCTGTGGCGGCAACCACAAGTACCGTTTCCACCTGGACAAGAGCGGCGATGCCGAATTCGTGGTGATGGATTACGACGACACGCACCACGAGAACATCCTCGCAAAAGGGCGCTGGTTCACCGTCGGCAACATCGGACTGCACATCGTATTGAACGGCAAGTACTACAACTACCTCTATACCGCGGGCGAACGCACCATGAGTTACAGCGAGTACATGCCCGCAGGGCCTATTTTCTGCCACATTTCATTCCAAAGTTACGAACGGGGCGACTTCCGCATATTCAACAAGACTCTCTATGACGACAAAATCAAGCGTCCGAGAGGTTTCAACGGAGAGAACCCCGTCTATGAGGCAAATGACTACCAGTGGGGATCGTGATGCACGCTCAGTTCACGACCGCATCCTTTTCTGTGGCAGTATGTGTCACGATCTTCACTGTGCTTGTCGCGTGCGGAGATTCGGATGCCCCCTCTGCCCCGCAGCCGGCAAGTTCCGCAGAGTCCGAAGCGGATGCGGCGCACTCCTCTTCGTCGCAAGCGGAATACGTGATTATTGAATCCTGCTCTTCTGATCTAAAATCTCCCGACTCCTGGGATATGTTTGGGGGGTCATCAGGGCAGGATTCACCGGAATGGTCTTCGGCGACATTGCCGTCGGAGGCCGTTCCGGTTTCTTCTTCCAACGAGCATCTTTCGCTCGCGCAATCATCAGCGGAATCGTCTTCATCGGCAGTGATTGTCGAGACTACCCCTGAAGTAATTCTGGACAAGGACGGTTTTGCAACTGTCGCCGATGTCTACAAGGGCCTTAAGCCCGACGAGAAGGCGGTATTCATTATCCGCCATTCCGAACGGGAAGATGACGTGGCCCTAGAAACAGAACTCACCGCGAACGGAATCCAAATGGCGCAAGACCTGGGGGCAACCCTCAGGAGCGACGAGGAATTCACGTACGTCACTTCGGGTTTTGTACGCACGAACGAGACGGCGAACCATATCTCGAAAGGGCGCGGGGAAGCAGCACTCCCGAAACTCACCACAAATTACGACATCACCGGCAACTGGTTCCTGAAAATTTCAGCCGACTCGCTTGCCAAGCACGCAACAGCACTCGGCCTAAAAGGCAGCTCCATAGAACTTATGGCACGTTGGGCATACGAAGGCGGGTATCCCGAGGCATTCTACGAACTGGAGCCCCGCGCGCAGGAATTCATGCAGACGGTCATCCTGAAGAACTTGCCCAAGTGGAAACGCGTGACCATCATGGTATCGCACGATATCTTCGTAATGCCGCTTGCCGTTTTCGGCTCACAGAAGAAGGTCGCTCTCAAGTATCACGAGGATTACCACTGGATTAACTACATCGCAGGGCTAGCCGTCATTATCGGTGCAGACAACACAATGCGCTACGTTCCCGTAAAGGGCACAGAATCCGGCGTCATAGACTACCTAGCCATCTATATGGCCGAGCACAAGATCTATACCAAATAGAATCTAGAACATCACCCTGTAAGGGATTTGCCTGTCGAAGCGGCGGCCTTTTAGGTCACGATAATTTTTATATGCAGGCCCGCGCATTTCTGCAGGTCGTGCACGACGGATATCCCGTATCACGGTTGTCGAATCCTTTGCCGTAGAATCACCCGCGACAATGGACGTCGTGTCGGTCGCGGAGGTATCGCGCGCAGTCGTGTCCTGCGGCTGCACAGTCGAAGTATCCGTGCCCGCGCCGGCAGATTTTTCCACCAGCACTTCAACGCGGCCCATATATTCGGTACCGTCGTTACCCTTGACGGCGTACTTGAACGATGCAAGCCCCTTCGCAGCAGGAGTAAATCGAGCCGTATAGCCGTCATTCAGCAATTCAACCGAGCCGTTTTCTGCAGCAGACACGCTATACGTGGGCTTTACTTCCTGGAACCCGCGCGTAATCGTGCGCAGGTCAAAATTGCGGGAAGCATCATCTGCAATACGCATGTGCGAAGCGCCAATCCAGTTGATATACTTTTCGATACGCACGTAGCCGTCGCTTTCCTTGGTCATGGCATCGTCTTTTGCCTTGTCGTAACCCATCGCATCTTCAAAATAATCAGGTATGCCGTCCTTGTCGCTGTCCGCAGCAGCCTTCCCCGCAATCACCTCGCCCCAGCCGTTGTTGGTCTTGATGCCCATGGCACCTACGCTCTTTACCAGGGCACCCTCTTTCCCGAGAGTCCCGACCTGATGCCATATCAGCGAATCGATATCGTCGTAAGGGAGCACTCCGCTCTGCGAATTCACGTAACGCCAGGCGCTTGCGGCAGTGAGCATCGGCCCACTCGTCGTAAGTTCACTCCAAGGTTTCGAAAGTTCTTCGCCCGCACCCTGATAGTAATAAATATTGGAAGGCCCGCCGTTCAGTTTTCCGTCGCGGTCCGTATCGATCATATTGCCGCTCGCGTAGATGCTCTGGTTCTTGTCTACCTGGAACCACGGGTTACTCCCCTTCGGGCCATAGACAAAGTAATTGTTCACGATATCGTGATTGAAATGCGTACTCGTATGCGTCGTGTAGCCCGCCTCGAAGTTGTAGAGGATGTTGTTCACGAACACGTCGTTAATCTTGTCGAGCGGGTTTCGGTTGTGCGTATTCACGAAGGCGTTGTAGTACCACGCCCAAGTGCCATCCACCGATTCGATGTGCGCGCCGAACTGTTGCCCGATAGGGTTTGCAATCAGCGAGTTCTGCACCGTAATACCCGTAACGCGGTAGCTTGCATTGTCCGAAGAACCGCCGAAGTTGTTCCACGGTGCAAGTTCCACCGAGCAGTGGTCCACGATTACGTTCTTGGAATCGTAAAGGTTGAGCGCATCGTCCTTTTCGGACGCGGTATTTTCGCCCGGGCGTATACGCAGATAGCGGATGATGATGTTGCTCTGCTTGCCGGTACTGAGTTTACCGCCGTGAATGGCAATTCCCTCGCCCGGAGCCGTCTGCCCCGCAATCGTAATGTTGCTCTTGATGGAAACTGCCGTCTTGATGTTGATGATGCCACCCACATCAAAGACCACAATGCGGTTTCCCTGACTCACGGCATCGCGGAAGGAACCGGCACCGTCATCGTTCAAGTTCGTCACGTGATACACGGTACCGCCGCGGCCACCCGTGACCTGCGCGCCAAAGCCCAGCGCCTCCGGAAAAGCCAGCGGCTCGGCACCTGCCCCGATAAAACCAAACAACGTTAGGCAAAGCGCCGAAACCGCCGATTTTGAACCAAACATACCCATAATCAACATCCTTTACGGGTCCGCACCACCGAACCCGACAAGTACAATATACTTTCTTTTTACGTCAAAAGAAAGTTTTTCACCTAATAACGGTTGTCTATGGACAACACACATTTTCCTTGATAAGCAACTACTTTAGCGCGATTTCTTGCACAAAATCAAGTCGGCTAGAGCCTTTTGTGCATCAGAATTCGCGCTATAGTTCTGCATGACGGATTTCATGTCGAGGAGGATGCAGGCGATTTTGTGGTAATCTTGACCACGGTCTTTCCAGTCACCATAGATGTAGCCCGCACGACACATTTTTAACGATCCCGTTTCACCAAATTTTTCACTAAACTTGGCATTGGTTTCATCCCATT
>JAEEGG010020922.1_pt1 | contig 13034 bp, 12 predicted proteins | sample 9134161 | NCBI WGS metagenome assembly JAEEGG01 (sample SAMN16246543, study PRJNA631951) | gut metagenome | biome: gut microbiome; feature: rumen; material: CR-attached | host: Bos | place: Iran: Karaj | collected 2018-10
GCCACATCCAGGCGGTGCAGAAGCTCGCAGGCCTGGCCCTGAAGGACGCGGGGATCAGCCGCGGCGACATCGACGCGGTGGCCGTCACCTACGCGCCCGGCCTCATCGGCGCGGTGCTGGTGGGGGTGAGCTTCGCCAAATCCGCCGCCCTGGCCCTGGGAAAGCCCCTGATCCCGGTGCACCACATCCGGGGCCATGTGGCCGCCAATTACATCGCCTACCCGGAGCTGGAGCCCCCCTTCGCCTGCCTGGTGGCCTCCGGGGGCAGCAGCCTCATCCTGGACGTGCGGGGCTACACCGACTATCGGGTGCTGGGCACAACCCGGGACGACGCCGCCGGGGAGTGCTTCGACAAGGCCGCCCGGGTGCTGGGCATCGGCTACCCCGGCGGGGCCCAGATCGACGCCCTGGCCAGGACCGGGAATCCGGAGCGCTATCCCCTGCCCCGGGCCAAGGTGGAGGGCCACCCCTACGACATGTCCTTTTCCGGCCTGAAGACCGCCGTGGTGAACCTGGCCCACAACGCCAAGCAGACGGGCCAGACCCTGGACCTGCCGGACCTGGCCGCCTCCCTGTGCAGGGCTGTCAGCGACACCCTGGTCTCCCGGGCCGTGGAGGCCGCCGTCACCCTGGGCTACGGGAAGCTGGCCATCGCCGGGGGCGTGGCGGCCAACTCCGTCATCCGGGCAAGCCTCGCCGAAGAAGCGGCCAAGGCGGGCATCAAGACCTATCTGGCCCCCCTGGAATACTGCGGCGACAACGCCGCCATGATCGGCTGCCAGGGCTACTATGAATACCTGAGCGGCGTCCGCGCCGGCAGCAGTCTGAACGCCTACGCCACCATGTCCCCGGACAGTACCCTATGCCGTTTCTGAGGGCGTTTCTTCGCTGAAATCCCCGGATTTACGCGATTTATGTCAACGACGCATTTCGTGCCATTTTTCATCTCCGCCCATTCCCCCGCCCGGGCTTTTTCCCCTTTTTGCCGCCGGTCCCCTTTGTTTTAAAGGGGTTCCGGAATTGTGGACAATTTTGTGGAGATTGTGCATAACTCGCGGTATATCTTATACCTGTTCACATTACGTCAACCGATAATTTCCGTTTTTTTCCTGCCGGAATCGACGGTATTACAAAACTTTACCCATTATGTTACAAAATGTCACGCACTTTCGTTGATCCTCATACCCGCCCCTTCCCCACCCCGCCCGGCGGCGGTGACGCTTCCCCCGGGGAGTATTACTATTCGTAATCAAACCGGTGCTGCCCGCGGCAGGCCGGATTCATAGGAGGAATAAGGATATGGAAAGGAAGGACCCCTTTTTCCGGGACGTGAAGAGCTTCTATCCCGTGACCGGCGGCATCTTCAAGCGCCGGGGCTCCTGGTTCGGCATCTCCGTCACCGCCAACGGCTACGGGATGTCCGCCCTGCACCTGGCCACGCTCCACGGCGGCAGCGCCCGGGCCAGGGACGGCAGCAAGCTCATCGACATCTTCCCCACCTTCGAGGGGCGGAAGGTCCCCTTCGTGGTGCAGCGGATGGCGGAGGAGCTTACGCTGCTGACCCGCTACGGCAGCGTGCGCTTCACCTTCGGCAGCCCCACCCTGCTCATGGCCCAGGGGGACAAGGGCATGGGCCTCTGCTTTGAAAAGAGCATGGAGCAGCATGAGACCGTGAAGCCCCGGAAGGGCGGCGCCTGGGAGGCGGCCTTCCGCTGGACCTGCAGCATGGTCTTCCAGGGCCTGGAGGGCTCCGGCTTCACCTTCGGCTCCTATTGGGACTGGGAAAAGCTCTCCAGCGGCGACATCCGGGGCGTCACCGTAGCCGGGCCCGAGGGCGGCTTCACCCTGGCGATGGAGGAATTCACCCACGCCGCTTATCCCCGGGAGAGCTATCCCACCTACGCCGAGGCCAAGGCGGACATGCTGGCCGACTGGCAGAGCTTCTACGCCGCCATGCCCAAATTCGCAGAGCCCTACGAGCAGGGGCGGGAGCGGGCGGAATACACCCTCTGGTCCCTTCTCACGGACCCCACCATGGGCATCGACCACACCATGATCGTCATGATCGGCCAGGAGATCGCTTCCCAGTGGCAGGTATGCCAGAACAGCGTGGCCCTGGAGCCCAACCTGGACCTCTCCCTGGATCTGCTGCTGGGTCCCCTGGACCGGGTGAGCCCCTACGGGCAGTTCTCCGACCTCTACAACGACGTCACCACCGTGACCCAGATGATCAAGCCCCCGGTCCACGGCTGGAGCATCCTCCAGCTCATGAAATACCGGGACCTGAAGAAGGAGCTGCGCCCGGAGACCCTGCAGCTGCTGTATAAGACGGTCTCCGCCTGGGGCAAGTGGTTCCTGGACTGCCGGGACGAGGACGCCGACGGCCTGATGGCCTATGAGCACGGGGACGAGACCGGCTTCGACGACTGCACCCTGTTCATGGACCACATGCAGATGGCCGCCCCGGACCTGAGCGCCTATCTGGTGCTGCTGTATGAGGCCCTGGGCAAGCTGGCGCAGCTCCTGGACAAGCCCCTGGAGGGCGCGGAATGGGACAAGAGATCCAAGGCCATGCTGGAGGCCATGCTGGTTAAGCAGTGGGACGGGGAGCACTTTGTCGGCATCGTCCCCTGGACCGGGGAAAAGGTATTCTCCGGCTCGCTCCTCCACTATATCCCCGCCGTGCTGGGGGACCGGCTGCCCCGGGAGATCCTGGACAAGCTGGCCGACGACCTTTTGGAGGAGGGGACCTTCCTCAGCCCCTGGGGCCTGAGCATGGAGCGCATGGACTCCGACTGGTTCGAGGCCACGGGGCGGAGCATCGCCCGGGGCAACATCGTGCCCCCCAGCATGCTCTTCATCTGCGCCGGTCTGCTGGAATCCGCCAGGCGGGACGCGGGCAGGCTCATCGCGGACCGGTACTGCACCGCCCTCAAGGACTTCGGCATGCCCTTCCTCATCCACCCCATCCTGGGCAACGTCTTCGGCTTCGCCGGGGGCAGCTGGCCCGCCTGCGTCTACACCATCCTGGGGAGGATGCTCACGGAGGACATGGAAAAGAACGGAAAATAAAGAAAGGAGGCGGAGGTCATGGGAAAATACGACGACTGCATCATCTATTCCGAATCCATGGATTTCCCCAAGGGGCGTCCCCTGCCCTGGGTCGCCAAGCTGGACGACCTGCCGGTGTTCCGGTGCAGCTATTCCATCCACTGGAACATGCCCTTTGACGAGACGAAGGAACCGGGGCCCGCGCCGGGCCAGCGGATCGTGGGGCATCCGCCCCATATGCACAAGGAAAACGAGATCCTCTTCCTGTTCGGCAGCGACCCGGAAAACCCCTGGGACCTGGGCGCGGAGGTGGAGATGTGCTTCGGCCCGGAGATGGAAAAGCACGTCATCACCCGAAGCTGCTGCCTGCGCATCCCCGGCGGCACCCCCCACGGCTTCTACCACGTCAACCGCTGCACCCGCCCCTGGCTCTTCGTGGAGGTGCAGGAGGCCAACCCGAAGACGGAAAAGTTCCTCTGGGAATACCTGACGCCGGAGGAGAAGGCCTCCATCCCCGAAGCGGTCATGAGCTTCTGGCAGGACGTGGGGTTCGACGAGTAGGATAGCGATGCGAAGGGGGCGGCTGACACAATCCGGCCGCCCCTTTTTCCCATGTTTCCTGTGCAAAGCGACAAATTTGCGGCAGGGGCTTTACTTTAGCGTGATAACGTGCTATCATGCTAAACATCCAAGGGCCGCGGCCTGCGGCCCGATGCACGGGAGGGACTTATGGACCCTGTTGTCAGCGCGCTCACCAGCGAGGAACGGACGCTGCTGAAGCTCCGGGCACTGTACCGGCAGTACGGCTACGCCCAGTACCGCATGAGCAAATTCGAGGAATACGATCTTTACGCCGGAAACAAGGATTTTCTTGTTTCCGAAAACGTGCTGACCTTCACGGACCTGAACGGGAAGCTGATGGCCCTGAAGCCGGACGTGACCCTTTCCATCGTCCGGGGCAGCCCGGACCGGACCGACAGCGTCCGCAAGGTCTTTTACAACGAAAATGTCTACCGCACCGCCGGCAGCAGCCGGGCCTTCCGGGAGATCCCCCAGACGGGGCTGGAATGTATCGGCCCCATCGACGACTACTGCATCCTGGAGGTGCTGCTCCTGGCCGCGGAAAGCCTGCGGCGCATCTCGGACCGCTGCGTCCTGGAGATCTCCCAGCTGGACATCCTCGGAGCGCTGACGGAAGGGCTGGGCGTGCCGGAGGAGACGCGGCGGAAGCTGCTGAAATGCATCGGGGCCAAGAACCTCCACGAGCTGCGCGCCCTCTGCCGGGAGGCGGGGGCCGAGGCGGAAAAGGCGCAGCAGCTGGAAAAGCTGGCCGCCGCGGGCGGCAGCCCGGAGGAGGTGCTGCCCCTGCTGCGGGCCCTTCCCTGCCCCAAGGGGGCGGTGAAGCAGCTGGAAGCCCTGGCGGAGGGGTTCCGGGCCGCGGGGCTGGAGGACATGCTGCGCATCGACTTCAGCGTGGTAAACGACATGCAGTATTACAACGGCATCGTCTTCCGGGGCTTCGTCTACGGCGTGCCCGCAGGCGTCCTCTCCGGCGGGCAGTACGACAGGCTGATGCGGAAAATGGGCCGCAGCGCCGGGGCCATCGGCTTCGCCGTGTACCTGGACGAGCTGGAACGGATCGTGCCGGAGGACACTACGCCGGACGCGGACGTGCTGCTGCTCTATGACGAGGGCGTCTCCCCCGCCCGGGTCTGCCGGGAAACGCGGGCCCTCACAGCGGCGGGCAAGACGGTGATGGCCCAGCAGCGGGAACCGGACCGCGGCGTTTTCGGAGAAATACGCCGCCTGACGGAGAAGGAGGACCGGGATGCTTAATATCGCGCTGCCCAAGGGCCGGCTGGGGGAAAAGGTCTACGCCATGTTCGCCCGGGCCGGTTTCCCCTGCCCCGGCATCCTGGAGGAGAACCGGAAGCTGGTATTTGAAAATGAGGAAAAGGGCCTCCGCTATTTCTGGGTGAAGCCCTCCGATGTGGCGGTCTATGTGGAGCGGGGCGCCGCCGACGTGGGGGTGGCAGGCAAGGACATCCTGCTGGAACACGTTCCGGACGTGTATGAACTGCTGGACCTGAAGACCGGCATCTGCCGCATGGCGGTGGCCGGACCCAAGGATTTCCGGGACGACCCCCGGCGGAAGCTGCGGGTGGCCACCAAATTCGACCGGATCGCCGGGGAATACTACGCCTCCCTGGGACGGGACATCGACATCATCCACCTCAACGGCTCCATCGAGCTGGCCCCCCTGCTGGGCCTCAGCGACGTGATCGTGGACATCGTGGAGACGGGCACCACCCTGCGGGAGAACGGGCTGGCGGTGATCGCGGAGATATTGCCCATCAGCGCGAGGCTCATCACCAACAAGGCAAGCTATGAATTCTGCCGGGCCGAGATCGAGGCCATCCGGGCAGGGATCCTGGAGCAAACGGAGGAAAAAGCATGATCCGCATCATGAAATACGGGGAGGAGCCCAATTCGGCCATCTTCGAGAGGAGCACCGCCACCGCCGACGTTTCCGGCGCCGTCCGGGAAATCATCGAAGCCGTGCGCGCAGAGGGGGACAAGGCCCTGCGCCGCTTCGAGGAGAAGTTCGACCATGTGAAGCTGGAAGGGCTGGAAGTGACGCCCGACGAGCTGGAAGCGGCCATGGCAAAGGTATCGCCGGAATTCCTGGGGGTGCTGGAACGGGCCGGGGCCAACATCCGGGCCTATCACGCAAAGCAGCTGCGCAGCGGCTACGTCATGACCCAGCAGCCGGGCCTGGTGGTGGGCCAGCGGGTGATCCCCCTGGAACGGGTGGGCATCTGCGTGCCCGGCAGCGGCAGCGGCACGCCCCTGGCCTCCACGGTGCTGATGAACGCCATCCCCGCCTCCCTGGCAGGCTGCGGCGAGATTTGCATGGTCACTCCCGCTCTGCCCGACGGGACCATCTCCCCCGCCATCCTGGCGGCGGCGAAGGTCGCCGGGGTGGACCGGGTCTTCAAGCTGGGGGGCGCCCAGGCCGTGGCCGCCCTGGCCTACGGCACGGAGACGGTGCCGCGGGTGGACAAGATCGTGGGGCCCGGCGGGGCCTTCGTGGCGGAGGCGAAAAAGCAGGTCTTCGGCCAGGTCGCCATCGACATGATCGCCGGACCCAGCGAGATCCTGGTGGTCTCCGACTCTAAAAGCGACCCCCGCTATCTGGCGGCGGATATGCTGAGCCAGGCGGAGCACGACAAGAATGCCGCCGCCGTGCTGGTGACGGATTCCCCGGCCCTGGCGGAGGCGGTGCAGCGGGAGATCGAAGCCCAGCTGCCCGGGCTGGCCCGGGAGGAGATCGCCCGGGCTTCCATCGAGAACAACGGCAAGATCATCGTGGCGGAGGATCTGAAGGCCGCCATCGCCATCGCCAACGAGATCGCCCCGGAGCATCTGGAGCTCTGCCTGGACGACCCCTTCGACCACCTGGCGGAGATACGCCACGCGGGGAGCGTCTTTCTGGGCCGGAGCTGCCCGGAGGCCATGGGGGACTATATGGCCGGGCCCAACCACACCCTCCCCACCGGAGGCACGGCCCGCTTTTCCAGCCCCCTCAGCGTGGACGACTTCGTGAAGAAATCCCAGTACATCTATTATACCCGGGAAGCCCAGGCCGCCGCCGCGGCGGACGTGGCCCGGTTCGCGGAGGTGGAGGGGCTGACGGGACATGCCCGCAGCGCCGTCATCCGCAGAGAGGAGACGTCATGAGCCGATTTTTCAGCCATAAGTACGACGCCCTGACCCCCTATGTGCCAGGGGAGCAGCCGGGTGAAAAGCAATATGTGAAGCTGAACACCAACGAGAATCCCTTTCCCCCCTCCCCCAAGGCCCTGCTCTACGCCAGGGACCACACCCGCGGTCCGGAGCTGTATCCCGACCCGGAGGGGGTGGAGCTGCGGAAGGCTCTCTCCTTCCTCTGCGGGGTGAGGCCGGAGGAGATCGTCCTGGTGAACGGCTCCGACGAGGTGCTGTCTCTGGCCTTCATGGCCTTCTGTGACAAGGAGCATCCCGCCGTCTTCCCCGACATCACCTACGGCTTTTATCCCGTCTACGCCCAGCTCAACGGCGTCCCCTACCGGGAATTTCCCCTCAGGGAGGACTTTTCCATTGACCCGGAGGATTACCGGCGGTCGAAGGGCACGGTATTCATCGCAAACCCCAACGCGCCGACGGGAAAAGTGATGAACGCGGAGGATATCGAGAGCATCGTCGCCTCCGACCCGGATCGGGTGGTGGTGATCGACGAAGCCTATATCGACTTCGGCGGCGTCAGCTGCATCCCCCTCATTCGGAAATACCCGAATCTGCTGGTGACCCAGACCTTCTCCAAGTCCCGCTCCATGGCGGGGGCGCGGCTGGGCTTCGGCGTGGGGAACGAGGCGCTGATCCGGGACCTGAACACCCTGCGTTATTCCACGAACCCCTACAACGTCAATTCCATGACCCTGGCCCTGGGTCTGGGGACGGTGCTGGAGGAGGCCTACACCCAGCGCAACTGCGCCGAGATCATCCGGGTGCGGGAAAAGGCCGCGGACGCCCTGCGGACCCTGGGCTTCACCCTGACGGATTCCAAGGCGAACTTCCTCTTCGCCCGCTCGGACCGCATCCCCGGCAAGGAGCTGTACCTGAAGCTGAAGGAACGGGGCATCCTCATCCGCCATTTCGACATCCCCCGCATCGCCGACTGGAACCGCATCACCGTCGGGACGGAAGCCCAGATGAACACCCTGCTGGAGGCCGTCAAGGCCATATTGGAGGAATATCCATGAGAAAAGCCGAGATCACACGAAAGACCGCCGAGACGGACATTTCCCTGGCTCTGGCCCTGGACGGGAGCGGCGTCAGCGACATTCAGAGCGGCGTCGGCTTCCTGGACCATATGCTGACCCTGTTCGCGCGCCACGGGCGCTTCGACCTCCGGGTGAAGTGCCTGGGGGACACCCAGGTGGACGCGCACCATTCCGTGGAGGACATCGGCATCTGCCTGGGGCAGGCCTTCCGGGAAGCCCTGGGGGACAAGAAGGGCATCGCGCGCTACGGCGACACCACCCTGCCCATGGACGAAGCCCTGATCCTCACCGCCGCGGACATCTCCGGGCGGGCTTACCTCGCCTGCGAGCTAAATATCCCCGCCCAGAAGGTGGGGGATTTCGACACGGAGCTGGTGGCGGAATTCTGGGCCGCCTTCGTGCGCAGCGCAGCATGCACCCTCCACATCCGGCAGCTGGCGGGCATGAACTCCCACCACATCATCGAAGGGGTCTTCAAATCCGCCGCCCGGACCCTGCGGAAAGCCTGCGCCATCGACCCTTCTCTGGGGGACGAGGTGCCCAGTACGAAAGGAACGCTGTGATGGTCGCCATCGTGGATTACGGAGTGGGGAACCTCTTTTCCCTCACGAGCTCCTTCGCCGCCATCGGGGAGGAAGCCATGGCCACCGGCGAGCCGGAAAAGCTGCTGCGCGCCGACCGGCTGGTGCTCCCCGGCGTGGGCGCCTTCGGGGACGCGGCGGAGGCCCTCCGCATGAGCGGCCTGGCGGACGTGGTGATCGAGGCTGCGAAGAAGGGCACGCCCCTGCTGGGCATCTGCCTGGGGATGCAGCTCCTCTTTGACGAAAGCTATGAATACGGCCTCCACCCCGGCCTGGGGCTGATCCCCGGCCAGGTGCGGGCTATTTCCGAGCGCATCCCGCCGGAGCTGAAGATCCCCCACATCGGCTGGAACGCCCTGCATTTCACGGGGGAAGCCTGCCCCATCTTCCGGCACACGAAGGAGGGGGCCTACGTCTACTTCGTCCACTCCTATGCCGCCGTGGGCTGCGAGGAGAATACCGCCGCCGTCACCGACTACGGCGCGAACCTCACCGCCGCGGTCTGGAAGGATAATGTCTACGGCACTCAGTTCCACCCGGAAAAGAGCGGCCGGGTGGGTCTGGATATGCTCCGGGCCTTCTGCGGAAAGGAGGCGGGAGCATGCTAGTATTCCCTGCCATCGACCTCTTTGAGGGGAAGGCGGTGCGCCTTTATCAGGGGGACTACGCGCAGATGACCGTTTACAGCGAGGATCCGCCCGCTCTGGCGGCGGATTTCCGCGCCGCCGGGGCAAGCTGCCTCCATGTGGTGGACCTGGAGGGCGCCCGCAGCGGCGCTACCCCCAACCTGGAAACGGTCCGGGCCCTGGCTTCCTCCGGCCTCTTTACGGAGGTGGGGGGCGGCGTCCGCAGCATGGCCGCGGCGGAAGCCTATCTCTCCGCGGGGGCAAAGCGGGTCATCCTGGGCACCGCCGCCGTGACGGACGAGGGCTTTCTGAAGGAGGCCGTGGCTGCCTTCGGGGGCGCCGTCGCCGTGGGCGCGGACTTCCGGGACGGCTTTGTGGCCATCCGGGGCTGGACGGAAAAGACCTCCCTCCCCGCCCTGGACTTCTGCCGCCATATGGAGGAGCTGGGGGTGGAGACCCTCATCTGCACGGACATCTCCCGGGACGGGGCCATGCAGGGCGCCAACCGCTCCCTCTACCGGGAGCTGACGGAGGCCCTCAAGCTGAACATCATCGCCTCCGGCGGGGTCTCCACCCTGGAGGATATCGCCGCGCTGAAGGCCGGAGGGCTTTACGGCGCCATCATCGGGAAGGCGTACTACACCGGCGCCATCGACCTGAAGAAAGCGATCGAGGCTGCGACATGAATACGAAACGGATCATCCCCTGCCTGGACGTGAAGAACGGGCGGGTCGTCAAGGGCGTGAACTTCACGGGGCTGAACGACGTCTCCTCCCCCGTGGAGCTGGCGAAATACTACTCCGACTGCGGGGCCGACGAGCTGGTCTTTTACGACATCACCGCCTCCGCCGAGGGGCGCAGGCTCTTTACCGACGTGCTCTGTGAGACGGCGCGGACCGTCTTCATCCCCCTCACCGTGGGGGGCGGCATCAACACGGTGGAGGATTTCGACCGGGTGCTGAAATGCGGGGCGGACAAGGTGAGCGTCAATTCCGGCGCCATCCGGAACCCGGAGCTCATCCGGGAGGCCTCCCGGAAATACGGGGACCAGTGCGTGGTCCTCTCCGCCGACGTGAAGCGGCTGGACGGCCAGTTCCGGGTATTCGCCAAGGGCGGCCGGGAGGACACGGGCCTGGAGGCCATCAGCTGGATCAAAAAGGGCGTGGAGCTGGGGGCCGGGGAGATCGTCCTCAATTCCATCGACACCGACGGGGTGAAGGGCGGCTTCGACCTGGAAATGCTGGAGGCAGTCTCCAACGCCGTCAGCGTGCCGGTGATCGCCTCCGGCGGCGCGGGAAAGATCGAGGATTTCATCACCCTGTTTGAGACGCTGCCCAGGGTGGACGCGGGTCTGGCCGCCTCCATCTTCCATTTCGGGGAAGTCGCCATCCCCGAGCTGAAAAAGGCCCTGCGTAAGCGGGGCATCCCTGTCCGGGAGGTATAAGAAATGATCGACATGAAGGAACTGAAATGGAACGAGCAGGGCCTGATCCCCGCCATCGTGCAGGACGCGCGCACCCGGCGGGTGCTGATGCTGGCCTGGATGAACGAGGAGAGCCTGCGCGTCAGCATGGAGAAGGAGCTATGCTGCTTCTGGAGCCGGAGCCGGCAGGAGCTGTGGCTCAAGGGCGAGACCAGCGGCAATTACCAGCACATCGTCTCCATCGCCACGGACTGCGACCGGGACAGCCTGCTGATCCTGGCGGAGCCCGACGGCCCCGCCTGCCACCTGGGGACGGAGAGCTGCTTCGAGTACCCCTTGTGGGAGAGCTCCAGCCGGGGGGATTTCACCCTCAGCGGCCTCATGGGCCTGCTGGAAGGAAGGATGAAGGACCGGCCCGAGGGCTCCTACACCACCTATCTTTTCGACAAGGGGCTGGACAAGATCCTCAAGAAGGTGGGCGAGGAATCCACGGAGGTCATCATCGCCGCCAAGGCCGAGGACAAGAAGGAGACCATCTATGAGATCGCGGACCTGGCCTATCACGTCATGGTGCTCATGACCCAGGCGGGCATCAGCCTGGAGGAGGTGCGCGCCGAGCTGGCCTCCCGCCATGTGATCGACCATAAGGTGAAGCAGGAGAAGATGACTTGAGGGCAGATTACCACCTCCATACCAGCTGGTGCGACGGGAAGGCCGCCCCCGCCGAGATGGCGGAAGCGGCCCTGGCCGCGGGGCTGGACAGGCTGGGCTTTTCCGGCCACAGCTACACCTTCTTCGACGAAGTTTGGTGCATGTCCCCCGCCGGGACTGCGGAATACCGCCGGGAGGCAGAAGCCCTGCGGGAAGCGTATGCCGGGAAGCTGGACATCCTCTGCGGGGTCGAGCAGGATTATTACAGCCTGGAACCCACGGAGGGCTATGACTATGTGATCGGCTCGGTGCACTATGTCTGGGCGGGGAACGCCTTTCTGCCGGTGGACGAATCCCCGGCGCACCTCCGCGCCGGGGCGGAAAAGGGCTTCGGCGGGGATATCTACGCCTTCGCGGAGGCCTATTTCGACACGGTGAGCCGGGTGCCGGAGATATCCGGGTGCAGCGTCGTGGGCCACTTCGACCTGATCGCCAAATTCAATGAGCAGGAGCCGCTTTTCGACGAAGGGCACCCCCGCTATGTGCGCGCCTGGCAGGCTGCGGCGGAGAAGCTGCTGGCAAGCGGACTCCCCTTTGAGATCAACACCGGGGCCATCAGCCGGGGCTACCGCTCCGTCCCCTACCCCGCGCCGCCCATCCTCCGGTATCTGGGTCAGCGAGGGGCAAGGTTCCTCCTCAGCAGCGACAGCCACGCCCCGGGGACGCTGTGCTTCGGCTTTGAATCGTGGCGGCGGCAGGCGGAGGCCTGGGGCTGCCGCTTTATCGACTCCCCGGCAGGTTAAACCGCCCTTTCGTTTCCGTTGAAGCCTGCAGGAAGGATTTTCCTTGACCTCGGGACGCAGAATTGATATAATTCTACATCGAACAGAACCACTACTGAATGGAGAGGTGAACCGTATGCTGTCCCCGAAAGAAAACTACTATCAGGCCGCCAAGGGTCTGAACCCCGACCGCTATGCCAACCAGTATGAGGCCATTCGCCTGATCCTCCACCCCGCCCTCTTTCACAGTCCCTCCCCTTCCTACGGGCAGGAAAACGTGAAGAACGCCTGGGGCGTCACCTACAGCTACCCCATCGGCACTCCCGGCGCTTTCCCCGTCCACAGGCCGGATACCATCGTCATCCAGGACATCGAGCACTGGCAGGATTATGTCCATGCCCCCTCTCTGGAGTTCAAGGATGAAGAATGGGCCATGCTGAAGGAGATCCTGGACAAGACCGACGATAACCTGGCTTACCGGACCCCCTTTGTGGCCCCCGGTCTCTTTGAGCAGTGCCACCACCTGGGCGAGATCCAGAACACCATGATCAACCTCTATGAGTATCCCGATGAGATGCATGACCTCATCAAGTATCTCACCGAGTATGAGCTGAAGCTGGCCGAGGGCATCTGCAAGAACCTGAAGCCCAACGCCCTGTTCCATCATGACGACTGGGGCAGCCGCACCAGCACCTTCATGAGCCCCGAGATGTTCGAGGACTTCTTCGTGGAGCCTTATAAGGAGATCTACGGCTACTACAAGTCCCACGGCTGCGAGCTGATCATCCACCACTCCGACAGCTACGGCGCCACCCTGGTGCCGGATATGATCGAAATGGGCATCGACGTTTGGCAGGGCTGCATGAGCTCCAACGATCTGCCCAACCTGACCCGGAAATACTGCGGCCAGATCGGCTTCATGGGCGGCTTCGACGGGGCCGACTTCGATTACGAGGGCTGGACCAGAGAAGACATCCGGGAAAAGGTCTTCAAGCTGCTGGACGCCTGCACCCCCAAGGCCTTCATCCCCTGCGTCGCTCAGGGCGGCCCGGGCAGCATCTACGACGGCGTCTACGACACCATCATGGAAGCCATCG
>JAEEGG010020925.1_pt1 | contig 13033 bp, 17 predicted proteins | sample 9134161 | NCBI WGS metagenome assembly JAEEGG01 (sample SAMN16246543, study PRJNA631951) | gut metagenome | biome: gut microbiome; feature: rumen; material: CR-attached | host: Bos | place: Iran: Karaj | collected 2018-10
AAGCGCCGAGAAGCCCGCCATCATGCACGAAACGTTCGGGTGGGTGAAGAGGTAAGGGTGCTTGTAGCGCGCCCCGGCCAGCAGCGCCTTCCCCACCCCCAGCTCCGCCACCAGCCGCGCCAGGTCGGCCGCCAGCCGCACCGTCAGCAGCCCCGCCGAGCAGGCCAACACCGTCCGGGACCGCCCCCGTCCGCCCAGCGCCGTCGGCAGGCCGAATACCCCCAGCGCCAGCGTCACCGATTTCGCGACGTCGCGCCACGCCCCATGCGGATCCATCGACCAGCATGCCGACGCCACGGCCCACAACACCCCCAGGCCGAAGCACAACCCCACCGGATTCCGCCAGCACGCCCACGTCTTCCGCCAGTGCCACAACGCCCAGAGCCCCGCCAGGCCGCCGATGGCGTCGGTCACTCCCGACGACGACTCGCACAGCACGAACCACCCCGCAACCAAGCCGACGGCCCACCGCAGGAAAGCCCGACGTTCCCATGCCGCCTTGAGTTGCCCGAAAAATGATTTCATGCTTCCACTATATGCCCTCCCCCGGGCCAAAAGGCAAGCGCGCGCGTCAGGGAAAGGGCGGCGGAGGGGAAGCGGCGGCTCCGGTACGGCGGAGTTCGGCGGCGGCGGACTGCCAGACGAAGAGGGCGATGAGCAGGAGGAAGATGCGGACCTGGCCGCCGTGGAACCATGGCCATACGGCGCGGACGGCGAAGAGGACCGCGACGACCCGCGCGACGTTCGCGGCGATGCGCGTGGCGCGGACCGGGCCCAGCCGCGGCGAGAGGAGGGCGCGGAAGATGCGGCCGCCGTCCATCGGGTAGGCCGGGATGAGGTTGAACAGGCCCAGCCAGAGGTTCATCCGGCCGAGGGAATCCGCGACGATGCCGAGCCACGGATTGAGGCCGAACAGGTACGGGGCGGAAAGCCAACCCGGGCCGCCGAGAACCAGGGATACCGCGGGGCCCGCGGCGGCGACGGCAAATTCGTCGCGCGGACGGGGCGACATCCCGACGATCCGCGCCATTCCGCCGATGGGGAGGAGCAGGATGTCGAGAATGACCGATCCCTGGCGGCGGGCGACGAGCGAGTGCCCGAGTTCGTGGAGGACGATGCTGGCGAAGAGGGCGACGGCGTACACGCATCCCCACGCAACGCCGACCCACCCCGTGCCCGGCGGCACGAACGACCAGGCGAGCAGGGGCAGGAAGAGCAGGAGCGAGCCATGCAGGCGGACCGGGATGCCCGCCATCCGCCCGATGGACCACGCGCGCATCGCGCGCTATTCGGCGTCGGCCGGCGCGGCGGGGGCCGCGGGCACCGCGTCCGCCGGCATCTCCATGCCGTGCTTGGCGTAGACGGCGGAGGCGATCTTGGCGAAGAGCGCGGGATCCTTGTTGAGGTTCTCGCGGGCGGCTTCGCGTCCGGCGCCGAGCTGCTCGCCCTGGTAGGAGAGCCAGGACCCGCGCTTGTCGATCAGGCCGTCCTCCAGCGCCGCGTCGAGCAGCGCGCCGCTCTTGGAGATGCCTTCGGCGTAGAGGATGTCGAACTCCGCCTCGGTGAAGGGCGGGGCGACCTTGTTCTTGACGACCTTCACGCGGGTGCGGCTGCCGATGACCTTGCCGTCGCCGCCCTTGAGGGTCGAGACGCGCCGGATGTCGAGGCGCACGGAAGCGTAGAACTTGAGGGCGCGGCCGCCGGGGGTCGTCTCGGGATTGCCGAACATCACGCCGATCTTCTCGCGGATCTGGTTGGTGAAGATGCAGCAGGTCTTGGACTTGTCGAGGACGCCGGTGATCTTGCGCATCGCCTGGCTCATCAGGCGGGCCTGCAGGCCGACGTGGGAGTCGCCGATTTCGCCTTCCAGCTCGGCCTTCGGCGCGAGCGCGGCCACGGAGTCCACCACGATGACGTCCAGCGAGTTGGACTGGATGAGCTTGTCGGCGATGGTCAGCGCTTCCTCGCCGCTGTTGGGCTGGGAGACGAGGAGGTTGTCGACGTCGACGCCGATCTTCTTGGCGTAGACGGGGTCGAGGGCGTGCTCGGTGTCGATGAACGCGCACAGGCCGCCGCGCTTCTGCGCCTCGGCGATGACGTGCAGGACGAGGGTGGTCTTGCCGGAGGATTCGGGGCCGAAGATCTCGATGATGCGGCCGCGGGGGACGCCGCCGATGCCGAGCGCGATGTCGAGGGTGAGGGACCCGGTGGGAATGTGGTCGATCTTCTGGACTTCGCCGTCGGAGCCGAGGCGCATGATGGAGCCTTCGCCGAACTCCTTCTGGATCTGCGCGAGGACGCTGGCGAGGGTGGGGGGGAGCCCTTTCGCGGCGTCTTTCTTGCTCGCTGCGGCGGGGGGCGGGGTTGTCTTGCTGGCCATGGAATGTCTCCTTGTTGGTACCTTTGTGAACCGTGGTTCAGATATATCTCACACCCGGCCCGAGCCGTCAACGTTTTTTTCGTGCCGGCGGAGTCAGCCCTCCGCGCCGGGCCTTGCGGAGGATGCAGAGCGGTCTTCGATGCCGTACTTCGCGAGGATGCGGCGGGCCTCCGCGAGACCTTCGTCCGTGAAGTACACGGATTTCGCCCGGCGGCTGCTTTGGAGGAAGCCGGCCTCCTCCAGAACGTCCAGGTCGTCGAAGTCGTACCCTTTCCAGGAGCGCCACATGGGTGGCAATGTCTTGTCCGGAACCTCCTTCCAACGGTTCAGGAAAAGCAAGGCCAAGGTCAGTTCGCGGCAAGCCGTTCCGGCATCCACCGCCGTGCGTTCAGGTTGCGTCCGTTGTGTATCCATTCTCGTACCTCGCTTGCATCCTGCCATCCCCCGCCCCGCTTGTAAATCCGATTTGCCGCATGGCACCGCTCCCGCAGGGGCGCGGCGGAGGGGAGCCGAACGGGCGCGATGGCGTCTGCATGCGGGGCGGCGGGCGGAATTTCCATGGTGGGCAGCGTGCGGGAAAATAGGGAGAAATAGCTGTATTTTCCTTGATATCGCGAATGCCTGCGGGAGGAGCGCGCGGCCGCGCGCCCCAGTCGTGGGCAGATGGGCAGGTTGCCGAAAAGGAGTTCCCGTTCCGTGCCTGCTTTTTTTCGCGGACGCGCGGAAGCGCGTCTCTCCCTGTGGCGAGCGCCCCGGGAGGGGCGCGCTTCCGCGCGTCCTTGACTTGAGGGAGGGAAACGTCCGAGAAGCTACAGAAAACCTTAAACCGCGCCAGTGGAAGCGCTGGACGGGAAGACCGCTGGGACGGAAATGCCAAGATTCCGGACCGTGCGCAAGCACACGCCCACCTCCGGAGGGGGATGCCGCCCAGCGGGCGAAATGTCCGTGGAGGGTGTTTGCCGGGAGAATGGAAAGGGCGGCGGGGGGAGTACCGCGGATTGCCGCCCTCCTTTGCGCTTCCCTGCCGCGAAGGAGTCCCCGGACACGAGCTCATTCCAGTGAAAACCGGTTCTTCGGGGATTATAGTGGAACCACCTCTGGAATCCCACGAATGCAAGGAGCAAGAAGGGCGACAGGCCCCGCCCCCCACCGAGAGGGGGGTGGCGCGGCCATGAATGGAAAGCGGATGCATGGCAAAAGACAAGCGGCAGGGGCCGCGACGGGGGGAGTACTGCGGTCGGCCGTCGCGGCAATCACGACTTCACACCGCAACAAAAGAATCAATTCCTCCGCAGATGGACCATGCGAAAGCCTGCATCCACGGCCACCCGCAGTACTCCCCCCGCCGCCCTTTCCATCCGCTCCACACTCGCAATCCACAAGCCATCTTCCGCCGGGCGGCACCCCCCTCTCGGAGGGGGGCGAATGCTCGCGCACTCTCCATGCTCCAAATATCTCTTCACGCTCTCGGCCATCCTCCCCGTCCACTACAATTCCCGAAGAACCAAAACATTGGAAAACACGCGGGAATTCCCTGTCCTCCCCCATTTCCGCTACCCATGCGGAGATGCCTGCCCCCCCGGTGCGCACCCCACCGAAGAATATGTGCGGTTTCATATTGCACATAATTTCCTGTTTGTGTGTTGACGCCCACACACACATGATTTACGTTGTGTGTACACGCAAGAAAGGAGCCCCCCATGAACATCACATTGTCAGCCCCGGAGGAGTCGGTACGCCTGGTCCGCTCGTGGGCAAAGGACAACCACACCTCGCTGAACCGCTTCATCCGCGAAAAGCTCGAAGAAAAGGCCCGGGACATCCAAGCCGAACGGGACCGCAAGGCGGAAGCGTTCGAGGAGTTCTTCCGGGCGCACACAATCCACATGCCCGAAGGATGGAAATTCGACCGGGAAGAAGCCAACGAGAGGTAGAAGATGGTCTTTTTCGATTCCAACGTGCTGGTGTACATCGCCATCGACCAGGACCCGGTGAAAAAAGCGAAGGCGAAACGGCTGGCCGCCGAGGTGATGCGGGCAAATGCAGGATGGATTTCCCTGCAGGTCCTCCGGGAACTGGCCAACTGCATGTTCAAGAAGTCGAAAGACACCTTGGAGGAAATCCAGGAAACCATCGAGTGGTTCGCACAGTTCCGTTGCGTGCGCGAATCGATGGAGACGCTGAAGCGCGGCATGACCCTCAAGGCGCGCCACGGCCTGCAGTTCTACGACGCGCTGGTCGTGGCCGCGGCCGAGGAAGCGGGCTGCGACACGGTGTACTCTGAGGACATGGGCAACGGGTCGGTATACGGCGGTGTGCGGGTGGTGAATCCCTTCGCGGAGTGAAATAGGGCCGCGATCCGCCGCGGCCGCGCAAAAGGATTGTTTCCGATTCCCGTCCGTGCCTGCGGCGCAAACACGGAGCGCGCGGAGGAAGGAGACACGAAGGTTGCCGGTCTCGCATTCCGCGAATGCAAGGATTTAGGAGGGTGCCAGGCGCCGCCCCCCTCCGAGAGGGGGGTGGCGCGGCCATGGATGGGATGTCTGTGCAAGGAAGAAGGAAAACGGCAGGGGCCGCGACGGGGGGAGTACTGCGCTTGGCCGTCGCGGCAAGCGCGACTCCGCACCGGCAACGAACGAATCAAGACTTCTGCGCATGGGCCTAGTACAGCGTAAAGTCAAAACATTCGTATTTGTCGGTCACGGGTAGGGCGGGCAGTCCCCTGCCCGCCGTGCGAAACAATCGCGGCATGAATGCAAATGCAAAGCTTTCCATGCGCTTTGCAGGCACACGGCGGCGAAGGGACTCGCCGCCCTACCGAAAGAACATGCGAAAGAATTGACTTTACGCTGCACTAGAGCGGTTGCAAAAACAATGTGGCCCCCATCGTCCCAATCACACCGTCACGATCCACCAAAATCCCCGAAGAACCAAAGTGTTTGGAGTGTGTTTTCGGAGCGTGCCCCCTCCGGCAAACTCCATCTCCAAAACCCTCCGTGCCTCTTTCCTCCGGCCCCTCCGTGTTTCGCGCCGCGGGCCTGTTTCCCTGCGGCAACGTCTTGTCCGGCAGGCAATCCATCACGGGGCGGCCGCGCGGTAAACCGCTTAACCCCCGCCCCCCGCTTTGCGCTTGCCGCGCGCGCCCCGCGCGTGGAAACTGTCCGCATCATGTCAACGGGCAAGTGCAGAATCGTCGTCGGCGCCGACCATGGCGGATTCGAGCTGAAGGAGCAAATCGCCTCCTGGCTCAAGTCGCAGGGCCATTCCATAACCGACGTCGGCACCCACGCCAAGACCCCGTCCGTCGACTACCCCGTCTTCGCCGCAAAAGTCGCCCGCACCGTCGCCGCCGGCCGCGCGGACGTCGGCATCATGGTCGACGGCGCCGGCATCGGCTCCGCGATGACCGCCAACAAAATCCCCGGCGTGCGCGCCGCCGCCTGCTACAACGAAGCCCTCGCGCGCAACTCCCGCCAGCACAACGGCGCCAACCTGCTGACGCTCGGCTCCGGCCAAACCCCTTTCGAACAGGCCAAAGGCATCGTCGAAACCTTCCTGGCCACGGACTGCACCGAAGAGAGGCACCTGCGGCGCGTCCAGATGATCAAGGACCTCGAGAGCGGCCGCGCGGCATCGCCCGTCATGGCCGCCATTAAGGAGATGAAATTGGAACTGAGCTCCCAGGACATCGCCCGGATCGCCGACCGGGTCAAGCAGATCGTCGGCAACGGCGGCGGCGTGGCGAACCCCGCGGCCGTCGCGGCCGCCACCGGCAACCTTTCCGCCAGCCAGCTGGCGCGGATGATCGACCACACCCTCCTCAAGCCCGAGGCCACCGCCGCCGACGTCAAAAAGCTTTGCGAAGAAGCCATCCAGTACAACTTCTGGAGCTGCTGCGTGAACTCCGCGATGGTCCCCGTCGCCGCCCAGGCCCTCCGCGGTTCCTCCGTCAAGGTCTGCGCCGTCGTCGGGTTCCCGCTCGGCGCCATGCCCGCATCCATGATGGCCATGGAAGCCCGCCGCGCCATGCGCGACGGCGCCCGCGAAATCGACATGGTCATCAACGTCGGCAAGGCCAAGTCCGGCGACTGGGACGGCGTCACGCGGGACATCCGCACCGTCTGCGAGTCCGTCAAGGACGGCCGCGGCCTGCTCAAGGTCATCCTCGAGACCTGCCTGCTGACCCCCGACGAAATCGTCAAGGCCTGCCTCGCCTCCATGAAGGCCCGCGCCGACTACGTCAAGACCTCCACCGGCTTCAACAAGGGCGGAGCCAAGGCCGAAGACGTCGCCCTGATGAGCCGCACCGTCGCGCCCAAGCTCGGCGTCAAGGCCTCCGGCGGCGTCCGCACCTACGCCGACGCCATGCTGATGATCCGCAACGGCGCCACCCGCATCGGCGCCTCCTCCTCCGTCAAGATGATGCAGGAAGCCATCGCCGCCTGCGGCGCCCGCTAGCCCCAAGGCCCCCCATGGTCGAACTCCGGTCATACGTCTTCCTCGACAGCCTCCAGCCCCAGTGCGCGGCGTACTTCGCCTCCACCGCCCGGGGCTTCTGGCCCGTCGCGGGCCAGGCCTCCCTGTTCGTCGAAACCACCCCCGGGATCGCCATCAACCGCCTGACCGACATCGCCCTCAAGGCCACCGACGTCACCTCCGGCCTCCAGATCGTCGAGCGCCTCTACGGCATGCTCGAAGTCCACTCCTCCTCCCAGGCCGACGTCCGCCAGGCCGGCGCCGCCATCCTCGACGCCCTCGGCGCCACCGAGGACCGGCGCATCAAGCCGACGATCTACTCCTCCGAAGTCATCCGCAACATCGACGACCGCCACGCCATGCTCGTCAACCGTATGCGCCACGGCAACATGATCGTCCGCGGACAGACCCTCTACGTCATGGAAGTCGCCCCCGCCGCCTACGCCGCGCTCGCCGCGAACGAGGCCGAGAAGGCCGCCGACATCAACATCCTCGAAGTCACCGCCACCGGCGCCTTCGGGCGCGTGTACCTCGGCGGGGAGGAACGCGACATCGACGTCGCCTACCGCGCCGCCGAAGCCGCCATCGAATCCATCACCGGCCGCCCCGACCCGGCCGGTTCCAGGGAGTGACCGGCCGGAACCCGATTTAAAAAAAGCAACCCCGAAAACAACAAGAGGTAAAATTATGGCAGATGCACTCGGAATGATTGAAACCCGTTCCTTCCCCGCGACCGTCGAGGCCGCCGATGCGATGGTCAAGGCCGCCAAGGTCGAACTCGTGACCTACGAAAAGACCGGCGGCGGCTTCACCTCCGTCATCGTCCGCGGCGACGTGGCCGCCGTCAAGGCCGCCTGCGAAGCCGGGCAGATCGCCGCCGGCCGCGTCGGCGAAGTCGTCGCCGTCCACGTCATCGCGCGTCCGCACGCCAACGTCGACGCCGTCCTGCCGCTGGGCCGCGCCCCCGAAGCCCCGAAGGGCCGCAAGTAAGCCCCGCACCGGGAGAGCGGCGGAGCCCCCTCCGCCCTCTCCCCGTCCTTTTTTCCCCTTCCCCTTCCCCCATCCGTTGAGAAAGAGCAGACCATGAACCTCGGCAAAGTCGTCGGCACCGTCGTATCCACCCGCAAGGAACCCTCCCTGGAGGGCATCCGCTTCCTGCTCGTCCGCCTTGCCGACACCAACGGAAAGGAAACCGGCAACTTCGTCGTCGCCGCCGACGCCATGGGCGCGGGTCCCGGCGAATACGTCCTGACCGCCGCCGGTTCCTCCGCCCGCCAGACCACCGTCACCCAGAACCGCCCCGTCGACGCCGTCATCATGGCCATCGTCGACACCTGGGAAATCGGCGGCAAAACCCTCTACGTCAAAGACTGACCCCACCCCTTTCCCATTCCATTCCTGGCGGCGGCCTCCATTCCCGGAGACCGCCGTTTTTGTCGCTCCTCCTCCGGGGGCTCGGGGGCGTAGCCCCCGTCGTTTGCCACTCCCTCCTCCCGGGGGCTCGGGGGCAACGCCCCCGTCCCTTGCCCCTCAGAACCCGAACCCCGGCGGCAAATTCAGCCCCGCCGTCACCGCCCCCATCGCCGCGTTCGCCATCTCCGTGGCTTTCGCCTGGAACCCCTGCACGGCCGTCAGCACCAGATCCTCCAGCATCGCCGCATCCCCCTCCTTGACCACGTCCGGCGAAATCGCGATTTCCGTCACCTGCCCGTCCGCGTGCCCCCGCACCGTCACCGCGCCGCCGCCGCTCCCGAACTCCACGGCCGTCTCCTTCAGGCCCTGCTGCGCATCCTGCATCTTCTTCTGCATCGCGTTGACCTGCTTCATCATCTTCATGATATTGGGCATGATAAATTTCTCCTGTTTTCCGTCCGCCATTCCCCGGCGGCACACACCAACCCTCCCCCAACCCTCCCCCGAAATCAATCCCCCGCGCCTCCCCCGTTCCCCAGGGGCTCGGGGGCGCAGCCCCCGTCCTTTGCCCCTCCTTTCTTGTTGCCCCCCGCCCCCCAACCCGCTATCCTCCCGCCCCATGAAAACCGCAAAAAAAGGCCTCGAACCATGAGCCGTGCCGTCTACGCCGGAACCTTCGACCCCATCACCCTCGGCCACCTCGACGTCGCCACGCGCGCCTCGCGCCGTTTCGACCACCTGACCCTGGCCGTCTCCGCCGAGTCCCGCAAGAACCTCCTTTTCAGTACCGAAGAGCGCCTCGACCTCGCCCGCCGCGCCGTCGCGCACCTCCCGAACGTCGATGTGCAGCCCTTCACCGGCCTCCTCGTCGAGTGGGCGCGCCAGCACGGCGAAGGCACCCTCATCCGCGGCCTGCGCGCCTTCAGCGACTTCGAATACGAATTCCAGATGGCCCTTACCAACCGCAAGCTCGCCCCCGACGTCGAAACCCTCTTCCTCATGCCGCGCGAAGAATACTCCACCGTCTCCTCCACCCTCGTCCGCGAAATCGCCGCCCTGCACGGCCCCGTCGAAAAATTCGTCCCCCCCTGCGTCGCCGAAGCCCTCCGCGCCAAATATGCCTGAGCCCCGCTCCCCCCGGACCGCGGGCGGCCCTCCCGTCAATCCTTCCACTTCCCGCCCGCAGGGCGCACCGCCCTCTTGTCACTTGTCACTTTTCACTTGTCACTCCTCTCCCCGTCCCCTCGCCCTCGTGAGCGCCTGCCTCCTCGGCCGCCCCTGCCGCTACGACGGCCGCCACAAACTCGTCCCCGGCCTCCAATCCGCCCTCCACGCCGCCGGCTACGACATCCTTCCCCTCTGCCCCGAAACCGACTCCGGCCTCGGCTGCCCCCGTCCCCCCATCGACCTCCACCCCGTACCTCCCCCCGACGGCCCCCTCCGCGCCCTCCGCCGCGACGGCACCGACTGCACCCCCGCCCTCTCCGCCTGGATCGACGCCACCCTCGCCACCCTCCGCCGCCGCCCCCCGGCCCTCTGCATCCTCAAAAGCAAAAGCCCCTCCTGCGGCATCCACCCTCCCCGCCCCGGCCTCTTCGCCTCCGCCCTCCGCACCGCCTTCCCCACCCTCCCCCTCCAAGACGAAACCGCCTCCCTCCCCTGATCCCCCCGCCCCTCCCCCTCCTCCCCACCGGGGGTTCGGGGGCTCGCCCCCGTCCTTCCCCTCCTGACGGCCGGCTGTCCGCCCGCCGCCTCCCTCCCCACTCCTCCCCCCTCCTCCCCGCTCCTCCCCGCCCCCCCCGTCACTCCTTGTTGATTACCACATACTCCTCCGTGCAATCGCACGTGTACACCACGGCCTCCCCCTTCCCGAGCCCCAGACGGCACTCCAGCTCGAACTCTTTCTTCCCGAGGATCCGCTCCAGCGTCCCGGCCTTGACCGGCGCCGCGACCCCGCCCTTGACCGCCTGCACCCCGTCGTAGAACACGTCCACCTTGTCCTCGCGGACCTTCGCCTTCGAGTACCCCAGCGCATCCATCACGCGCCCCCAGTTCGGGAACGTCCCGACCCACGACGTCTTGACCAGCAGCGAGTTTGCCACGCTGCGCGCCGCGATGTCCGCATCCGCCGCGCTCCGCGCGCCCGTGACCCGCACCGTCACCATCTTGCTGGCCCCTTCCCCGTCGCGGGCCATCTCCTTCGCCAGCCGCAGCGTCACCCCTTCCAGCGCCTCCACGAAGCCCGCCCACCCCTCGTCCTTCGGCCCGATGGCCTCCCCGCCGGCGGCCCCGTTCGCCAGCAGCAGCACCGTGTCGTTCGTGCTGCGGTCCCCGTCCACGCTCACCCGGTTGAAACTTTTCTTCACCGCCTCCAGCAGCGCCGCCTGGAGCGACCGCCGGTCCCGTACCGCCGCGTCCGTCGCGACGAACGCCAGCATCGTCCCCATGCACGGCTCAATCATTCCGGCCCCCTTCGCGATCCCGGTCAGACGGCACCGCTTGCCGCCCGCCGTGAACGTCGCCGTGAACCGCTTCGCCCGCGTGTCCGTCGTCATGATCCCCCGCGCGAACTCCTCCCCTCCGTCCGCCGACAACGCTTCGGCGAGCTTCCCGATGCCGGGCAGCACCACATCCATCCGGAGCGGCACCCCGATGCGGCCGGTGGACCCCACGAGCACCGTCTCCTCGGCCACGCCCAGGCAGCGGCCCATCTCGCGGGCCATGGACTTCGCGTCCTCGATGCCCCGCTTGCCGGTGCAGGCGTTCGCCTGGCCGCTGTTGACGACCACCCCGTGCGCCACCCCGTACTTTTCCACGCGCTCCCGGTCCAGCCGCACCGTGGCGGCCTGCACCTGGTTGGTGGTGAAGCACCCCGCGACCGCGGCGGGCACTTCCGAAAACAGCATCGCCATGTCCGGCTTCCCGCTCGCCTTGAGCCCCGCCGCGATCCCCGCCGCCCTGTAACCCTTCGGCAAAACCGCCTTCTCCTCGAATTTCATCATGACGCACTCCTTTTGCCCCGCATGCCGCCTCCTGCCACCACCTCGGCGGCGCCGGGCGTCGCCGGGCTCGGAAGCAAACGATAGGCACCAAGCCCCGGAAATCAAGCCCAAACAGGAAAGCGCCCGCCCGGTTCCCCGAAAATCCGCTGTTGACGCCCCCGCCGGTCCGTGCGATAGTTGAATGCTTGATTCGGAAAACCGATCCAGGAGAACCCATGAACGCCACCTATCTTGAAAAAGCCCGCGAGCGGATGCCCAACATCCCGCTCCTCGTCAACGTCGTCTCCAAGCGCGCCCGCCAGCTGAACGCCGGACAGCGCCCGCTCGTCAAGCCCGACAAGCCCGACATGGACCACATGGACCTCGCGCTCAAGGAAATCGCCGAAGGCAAGCTCTCCGCCGAACTCGGCCCGCTGCCGGCCGACAACGACCAGTCCTCCTTCGACTCCTCCATCCTCGCGCTCTGATCCGCGCACGGCCCGCCACCCCGGCGCCGCGCCCCAACCGGCCGCGCCGGGGCTTGCCATGCCCGCCTCCCGCACATCCAACGCCCCCGGCCCCCTCGCGACCAACCGCAAGGCGCGCCACGAGTACGCCATCCTCGAGTCCTGGGAAGCCGGCATCGAGCTGACCGGCGGCGAAGTCAAGAGCTGCCGCGCCGGCCAGGCGAGCCTCAACGAGGCCTACGCCGACTTCAAGAACGGCGAGCTGTACGTCCTGTCCATGCGCATCCAGCCCTACGCCGCCGCGCGTTCCGGCTTCGCCGCGCACGACCCCGACCGCCCCAAGAAAATCCTGATGCACCGCAAGGAGCTCGACCGCATCGCCGGCCTCGTCCAGCTCAAGGGCCACACCCTCCTCCCCCTCAAGCTCTACCTCGCCCGCGGCCGCATCAAGCTCGAACTCGGCCTCGGCAAGGGCAAGCAGCTCTACGACAAGCGCGAAACCCTCAAGCGCAAGACCGCCGCCCGCGAAGCCGCCCGCGGCGACGCCTGACCCCGCTTTTTTCCCCGAATCCTGGCCCTCAAATCTGAAATCTGAAATTTGAAATCTGAGATCTGAAATCTGAGATTTGAGATTTGAAATCCGAGATTTTCCCCCTCACACTCCCCCCCTCCCCCCCATGCAGGAACTGATCGTCAAGACCGAGAAAATCGTCCACGGCGGCCAAGCCCTTGCCCGCGCCGACCGCTTCGTCGTCTTCGTCGACGGCGCGCTCCCCGGAGAGACCGTCCGCGCCCGCCTCTACAAGAAAAAGAAGAGCTTCGCCTTCGCCCGCGCCGTCGAAGTCCTCGAGCCCGCCCCCGAGCGCATCCCCTCCGACTGCCCCCTCGCCGGCGACTGCGGCGGATGCACCTTCCGCCACTGCCGCTACGCCTCCCAGCTCGCCTACAAGAAGCAAATCCTAACCGACGCCCTCCACGGCCTCCCCGCGGCCCAGGCGCTCGTCGCCGACGTCACCCCCTCGCCGCTCACCGAGGACTACCGCAACAAGATGGACTTCACCTTCGGCCGCACCCTCGAAGGCGAACTCCGGCTCGGCCTCCACCGCCGCGGCTCCTTCATCCACATCCTTCCCGCGCAGGACTGCCACCTCCAGTCCGCCGCCTCCCGCGAAATCGTCCGCCGCACCCTCGCCCTCGCCGAAGACATGGGCCTGCCCGCCTTCCACGAAATCAAGAAGACCGACGGCCTCCGCCAACTGACCGTCCGCGAAGGCCGCAACACCTCGCAGCGCATGGTCGAACTCGTCGCCACCCGC
>JAEEGG010020930.1_pt1 | contig 13031 bp, 11 predicted proteins | sample 9134161 | NCBI WGS metagenome assembly JAEEGG01 (sample SAMN16246543, study PRJNA631951) | gut metagenome | biome: gut microbiome; feature: rumen; material: CR-attached | host: Bos | place: Iran: Karaj | collected 2018-10
ATCGGACAGATACACGAGCATGGAATCGTCTTTACCGAAGGCTTTCACGGTGATTTCTGAGGATTCCCTGAAAGCGAAGAGCTCCAGCTGCCCCGGGGTATCGACCAGAACGTAATCGACGTCGTACTCGGCGAATATCGCGGTCATTTTGTTGATGTTGACCGACATCAGGTCGGCGGCGACTATCTGGGCGCCGTTCGGACCGAGCTGATATTCGCTCATGACCTCCTCGAGGTTCAGCCATTCCCGTATGTCGATGTCCGGATCGTAAGGCAGCGTATCCGCCCCGGGATCCATGTTGACGATGATCGAATCCACGCCGTTCGAATCCAGCCACCGCTTGTACGCTCCGACCAAAGTGCTCTTGCCGCTTCCCGCGGTCCCCACGAAAAACACGTTTTTCATTGCCAGATCGCCTCCTTTGCCCCTGTTTTCGTTAAGGCTAAATCAAAACCAATATAATAATTAAGAGAAGTAAGGTATCGCATGAATGGAGAAAAACGCAGCGCGGCTGGTTTCGGCGCGATCGGAATAGCCGCGGCTTTCATCTTCGCTGTTACCTGGGTCGTGGCCGCCGCGGCGGACCCGTCTTGGATTCTAGGAAGCAGCAGCATCTCCGATTTAGGTGTATCCGACGTGAACCTGACAAAGGACCTCTTCAAATACGGATGCATCATCACCGGAGCATTCGTCATGATTTATGGAGCGGGCAAGGCATATGCCTACAAGAGCACTGAATGCGCATCTGGCATTCTCCTTTTCTTCGCGGGCATCATGCTCATACTCATCGGACTCATCCCCTCTGGACAGACCTACCACAAATCGGTAGCCATCCTCTTCTTCATCTTCCTCGTATTCGCCATCCTCTGCGCCGGATATTCCGATGGAATGGCCGGAAGGATGCTCAATGCGGCTGCGGCTGCCTTCGTGATTGCGGCGGCTGGCATGGCATTCTTCGGAATCTCCATCGAGATGGGAGAGGCCATAATGGTCGCCGGAGCCCTCGGCTGGCTGGTCTGCGACGGAATAAAACTGATGGTCAGCAAGACTATCGAAGCATCCGACAAGAAAGTTCAAAAGGTGGAAGCATGAACAGATCAAAAATGATGAAAGCTGGGCTTGCCATCGGGCTCATCGGCGGAATCATCTCGATGATCCTCGTCGGGTACGCCTGGGACGGATCCTTCCAAAGCATAACGAACGTCGGATTCAGCCTGCTTGTCATGGCGCTGTTCTTCGCCACGGCCGGAGGATTCGCCGACGGCACCAACATGTCCGGGAAAAGCGTGGCCATCATCGCTGCGATATGCGTCGCGGCAGTTGTCGTCGCCATGCTGTACAACTCCCAGTTCTTCCTGGTCCACCTCTTGCTGATTGCCCTCGGAGTGGCCGAGATCTTCCTCGCTTCATCTTCCAAGGTCATCTTCTACACGGACACCAACAGGCCCGCCTGAAACCGAAGCCCTTCGGGGCTTCCTTTTTCTATTTAAGAAATCGTTTTTCTTTAGTTATTTCGTTGGTTTTCCCGTTGAAGACCGTCTCTTGATAGTCTGGCCTGGATCGAACAACATAGTTATCAGCTGCCTGTGCGCCCCATAACAGCATCCGCGATGCATTAGAAAGAATCTCTGAATAATCTGTCAGACAGATAAAAGGGACCTGGCAGCGGGAATTCAGCCGAGGCCCCTTCAAAACGTTTCTTCTGGTATGGGAAATCATTCGGATTGGGAATGCTCAGCCACATGCCCGGGATAGTAGACTACGTTGAGCATGCCTGTCTTCGGGTGCCTGTCCACGGAAGCTTTCACTCCGTAGACCTCCTGTATCATCTCTTCTGTGATGACCTCTTCCGGAGGCCCCTCTCTGATGATCTTCCCGTTCAGCAGGATGTATATCCTGTCGCAGTACTGGGCGGCGAGGTTCAGGTCATGGAGAGCGCAGAGCGCGGTGCACCCCAGCTGCTTCACGATGTCGAGGACCTCCAGCTGATATTTCACGTCCAGATGGTTTGTTGGCTCGTCGAGGATAAGGCACGGAGTCTGCTGGGCCAGCGACCTGGCGAGTATGATCCTCTGCTGCTCCCCTCCGGACAGAGACGAAAAATCCCTGTCCCTCATTTCGAGCATATTGACCTTCCTGAGGGCCTCCTCGACTATGAGACGGTCGTTCTCGTCGTCCATCTCCATGGTCTTCTTATGGGGAGTCCTCCCCATCATAACGACCTCGTCGACCTTGAAATCGAAGTTGTAGTAGTTATGCTGGGTAACCACGGACATCATGCAGGCGCTCTCCTTGAGGGAGAGATCCTCCAGGTGCCTGCCTTCGAGCAGTATCTCCCCGCTCTCTTTCTTCATAGTGCGGTAGACGGTCATCAGAAGAGTCGACTTCCCGGATCCGTTGGGGCCCAGAAGGCCGACGAACTCCCCCTCGTCCACATGCAGCGAGGCGTGCTCCACGATCCTCTTCTTGGGGACGGAGACGTCCACGTCCGTGACTTTTATGTCCATCGGCTGTCGCCTCCTCCGAATCCGTAGGACTTCCTTATCATGATGTACGCGAACACCGGGGCTCCGCAGATGGACGTGATTATCCCTATGGGGATCTCCGAAGTAGTGAAGCTGCGTGCGAACACGTCGGCCACCATCATGAATGTCGCCCCCAGAAGGATGTTGATGGGCATCAGCTTCCAATGGTTGGTGCCGACCAGCGCGCGGGAGATGTGCGGTATTATGAGCCCCACGAATCCGATTATTCCGCAGTTGGAGACCAGGACGGCTATCAGTATCGAGGTTATGACGATGTAGACCTTCCTCAGGGTGGCGAGGTTTATCCCCAGGGTCGTCGCGGTGGAATCGCCGAGCATCATGGCGTTCAGGTTCCTGAGCTGGGTCAGGAAGAAGATTATCGCCACGACGAGGACGGCGGCGCACAACGTCACGGTGTTGAACCCGGAAGTGCTCAGGGACCCCATGGACCAGAAGGTCAGGGACCTCATGGCGGTGGCGTTGGGGGCGAGATAGACTATCAGGCTGGAGAACGCCCCGCAGATCGCGGATATTATGCACCCTGACAGCACCAGCTTGGTAGATGTGATCCTCCCCCCGACCGACGACAGCGCGAACACCGCGACGGAAGCGACGATGGCTCCGATGAAGGCGAAGATCTCGACCCCGGCGCCAGACATGAACGTCCCGGCTATCACGGTGGATCCCATCAGGATGGCGAAGGTGGCGCCCAGCGATGCGCCCGAGGATATTCCCAGGATGTACGGGTCAGCCAGCGGGTTCTGGACCATCGCCTGCATGACGACTCCCACGAGGGCGAGGCCGGCGCCGACGATCAGGCCTAGCATTCCGCGCGGAGCGTACAGCTGCCAGACGATGGCGACCGTGGCCGGGCGGATGTCAGATATGTCCCCGATCCCCAGGAGCTTGTTCAAGACAATACGGACCACCGTGTCGAAAGGCACGGACACGGCTCCGATGAACGTTGTGAAGAACAGGACCGTGAACATCACCGCAATCAGGATGATTATCAGCCCTATCGTCGAGATCTTTCCTAAATTCGTCGGTCAAGCCTCCATGAATGGAAAAAGGGGTTTGGGAAGAGGTTTACATCAGGCCGCTCAGGCGCTGAGGGTCTCGACGAGGTAGTCGAGCATCTCGAGCATCTGGGGCGAGGCGCCGTAGGCGACGCTGAGGGTGATGGCCTTGGTGTTGCCGTTCTTTATGGCGGGGCAGGTCAGGGCGACGACGTCGTTGTCCTGCCAGGACTTGAGCGAGTCCTCGTAGTTGACCTTGCCGTAGCAGACGAAGAACATCACGTCGATGTCCTCGCAGACGTCGTAGATCTCGGAGAGCTGCGGCTTGCTGGTGTCGAAGGCGTTTATCGCTCCGAACTCGTCGAACATGACGCAGATGAACTCTCCCTTGCCGTAGGCCCAGGCACCGGTGTCCTTCAGGGTGCCGTCGATGACGGCGTAGGTCAGTCCGTCGTCCCCGAGGATTCCCTTGAGGGTCTGGATCTTGGAAGTGAACTGGTTCAGCCAGAGGTCGGTGGTCTCCCTGACGTCGAAGATGTCTCCCATGTTGTTCCAGTCGCGGACGATGTCGTCCATGGTGGGCTCGGGGGCGCACATGGTGTCCAGGGACATGACGTTGCATCCGAGGCTCTTCCAGTACTCGGGGGTGCCGAGCTTGTTCTCGGTCCATGCGACCCATGCGATGACGAGGTCGGGCTCCCAGTCGGTGAGGACGGAGGCCTGGATGTTGCCGGTGAGGATGTGGTCCTCGCCTATGCGGGCCTTGACCTTGGCGTACTCGTCGGCGACCTCGTCCCAGACGTCCTCCTCCATGTAGTAGATCCCGACGATCTTGTCGCCGAGTCCGTTGTAGAGGAGCATGTTGAGGGCGGTCACGCAACCGGCGACGACCCTCTCCGGAGGCTTCTCGAAGGTGAGGGTGGCGGTGTCGCCGTTGTAGTTGACGTAGGTGGAGATGGTTATGGGCCCGTCCTTGTAGGAGGAGTTATCGGGCTCGACGTACTTCTTGGCCTTATCGACGGACACGGGGTTGTTGATGGCCTTGTAGATCTCGCTGGCCAGCACGTAGACCTCGTAATCGGTGGTCTGGGTGCCCTTGAGGAAGAAATAGCCCTCGAAGAACACGTTGCCGTAGTATCCGGTGTAGTACAGATAGGTCGAGGGGGTGCCCATGTTGAAGTTGTTGAAGTAACCGACTGCTCCGTCGAGCCTAGCCTTCTGGTACGTTCCGACGACCTTGGATCCCATGACCATCTTGTCCATCTGGTCCTCGAACAAGGCCTTGTTCGTGTCGAACTTGTCCTTGGCACTGTTCTGGTTATTCATGAGGTAGAATGTCACGTAATTGATGTCCGAACCGTATGCGCCAGTCGTTCCGTTGGGATAGTAATCCCCGGCCTCGTATTTGGTGGAGTTGTCCGCGAGATAGAAGTCCTCTCCGAAGAATCCGTCGTAACTGGCGGAGAACGAAGCGGCGATCTGGGAGGCATCGGTGGCTTTGAAGCCATCGTCGTCATCTCCGTGGTCAGGGCCGATGATGTGCCCGGCACCCGCGAGGATGCCGAGGATGGCCACTATCGCCACTGTGATGAATATTAACAGTTTAGGTATCATATAAGCACCTTGGCGATATCAGCCAATATATATGCGTATAAAAAGTGTACTAGCCTTGGCAGTAGGAGGCTGGCGCAAGTTTTACGAACCAGAAACTTTACGGAACATGCTGTTCGGAATCCTCCCAACGGCCGGAGTCCCGCGATGCTGTTCGGTTATTTCACCAAGAAGGACTGGGCCTACGTCGCCCTATGCACCGCTTGCATCGTATTCCAGGTGTACCTGGACCTGAAGATTCCGGAATTCATGAACGAGATAACCTACGCCGTCCAGACCGGGACGGGATCCGAACTGGTCGCGAGGGACGGGTACAGGATGCTCTCGTGCGCCCTCCTGAGCCTGGCCGCGTCCGTGGGGGCGGGATTCTTCGCGGCGAAGTTCTCGGCCTCGTTCGTCCGCACCTTGAGGCAGAGGATGTTCGCCAAGGTCCAAGAGCTGTCGTCGCAGGACATCTCGGAGATCTCCGCCGCATCGCTGGTCACCAGAAGCACCAACGACCCCTACCAGCTGCAGAACTTCTTCGGAAGAAGCGTGCAGATTCTGGTGAAATCCCCCATACTGGCCGTCTGGGCGGTCCTGAAGATGTCCGGAGCCGAATGGCAATGGACCGCCATCACCGTGGTCGGAGTCCTGATCATCGCGGCGACCATCGCCTCGGTGATGTGGTGCGTCATGAAGCTCTTCAGGCGCATCCAATGGTTGAAGGACGACGTGAATCGCGAAGTCCGCGAGAACCTTACCGGGTCCAAGGTCGTGAGGGCGTACAACGCGCAGGAATACCGCCTGTCGAAGTTCGACGAGGCCAGCTCCGCCCTGCTGGACAACAACGTCAGGATCTTCAGCAGGATGGCGCCGATGGCTGGAATATCCAGCACCGTCATCAACGTGATGACCATCGGGATATACTGGACCGGAGCGCTCATAATCACGGGCGTTTCCGACCAGGACGACAAATTCCTTCTATTCTCAGACATGGTCGTGTTCTCATCCTATGCGCTGCAGGTCATGTCGGCGTTCATGATGCTCACCGGGATCATTCGCGGATTCCCCAGCGCCAAGGTCGCCTACGGGAGGATGACGGACGTCATAGAGAGGGAGAGGGGCGTCCCGGAGGGGGATTTCGACGGGGACACCGGGATCGGAGGGACCGTGGAGTTCAAGGACGTCACGTTCACCTATCCCGGACGGAAGACCCCTGCCCTGGAGGACATCAGCTTCAAGATCGAAAGGGGGCAGACCCTCGCCGTGCTCGGATCCACGGGCAGCGGCAAGAGCACCCTGGTGAAGCTCATCCTGAGGCAGTACGACCCGGATTCCGGGCAGATCCTCGTGGACGGGAAGGACGTCAGGGAATACACCCGCAGGGCGCTCTACTCCCGCCTCGGATACGTTCCGCAGACCCCCGTGATATTCACCGGGAGCGTGGAGTACAACGTCAACTTCGGGGAGACCGCCCCGTACAGAACCCGCGAGGACGTCTGGAGGGCCTTGGAGATAGCCCAGGCGGACGGATTCGTGAGGAACCTGCCGGAAGGCCTGGACGCCGAGCTCTCCCAGTACGGAAGGAACGTCTCCGGCGGCCAGAAGCAGAGGATAACGATAGCGCGCGCCGTCTGCAAGGACCCCGAGACGCTCCTACTGGACGACTCGTTCTCCGCCCTCGACTTCAAGACCGACAAGGCCCTCCGCCAGGCTCTCAGGGAACGCATGGGAGGGACCACCAAGGTGGTGGTGGCCCAGAGGGTCGGGACCGTCATGGACGCCGACCTCATAATCGTCCTGGACGACGGGAAGGCCGTCGGAACGGGGACGCACGACGACCTCATGAGGGACTGCATTCTCTACCGCGACACCGCCAGGGCCCAGATGGAGGAGGACCGATGCCGCCCGGAGGCCCGCCCTGGTCCAGCGTCGAGAAGCCCCAGAACCTCTGGGCGACCATGCGCACGCTCATGCGCTACGTGGGGAAGTACAAGCTGCACATCCTCGCCGGGGTGGTCCTGTCGCTCCTGTCGTCCGCGGCGCTCCTGCTGGCGCCTCGGTTCCTGGCGTCGATGACCAACGGGATCGCCGACGGGATAGCCTCCGGGTCCATCGACCTCGGGCCGGTGACCTCCGCGGGGATCGTCCTCCTGGCGCTGTATCTGCTCAACCTGGTCTTCTCGTCGCTGGAGAACTACATCGTCCCCTGCGCCTCGGAACGCAGCGGACACGCCATGCGCAAGGACCTGGCGTCCAAGATGTTCCGCATCCCCCTGCGCGTCCTCGACCGCATGAACACCGGGGACGTGATGAGCAGGTTCACCAACGACACCGACACCATACGCACCCAGCTGGCCGAATGCATATGCCATGCGGTCACCGCGATCACGATGATGGCCGGCTCGATGCTGATGATGCTCATCGCCGACCCCGCCCTGACGCTCGTCTCGGTGGTCCCGGTGCTCCTCGGGTTCGCCTTGATGATCGCGATCATAAAGGGCTCCCAGAAGTACTTCTCAGAACAGGCCAGGAGCCTCGGCAGGATGAACGGGCTTGTGGAGGAGCTCTACTACGGCATGGACGTCGTCACCACCTACAACGACCAGGGGCGCGCCATGGAGAGGTTCTCCGAGATCAACGAGAGCCTCTACAGGAGCGCCTTCAGGACCAGGTTCGTGTCCAGCCTCATGCCGCGCATGATGGACTTCCTCTCGAACCTCGGGTACGTCATCGTCTGCGTATTCGGGTCCGCGATGATCATCGAGGGCCGGCTGGACTTCGGGACCCTGGTGGCGTTCATCGTCTACGTGAGGCAGTTCACCGACCCCATCCTCCGCCTCTCGGACACGCTGGCCACCATGCAGTCCGTGGCGGCCTCCGCGGAGCGCGTGTTCGGATTCCTAGGCGCGGAGGAGATGGACGACGAGTCCGGGAAGACCGCCAAGGTCGACAGGGTCGAGGGGCGCGTGTCCTTCGAGCACGTCCGCTTCTCGTACTCCGAAGGCGTCCCGGTCATCCAGGACCTCAGCCTGGACGTGCTTCCTGGCCAGAAGATAGCCATAGTCGGGCCCACCGGGGCCGGGAAGAGCACCATCGTCAACATACTGCTGAGGTTCTACGAGATAGACTCCGGAAGGATAGCCATAGACGGGGTGGACGTCTCGGAGATGAGCAGGGAGGAGCTCAGAAAGCTGTTCTGCGTGGTCCCCCAGGAGGCCTGGACGTTCGGTGCCACCGTCCGCGAGAACATCTCCATGGGCGACCCGGAGGTCACTGACGAGCGGATAAGGGAGGTGTGCGAGGCGATCGGCGCGGACGCCTTCATCGAGACCATGGACGGGGGCTACGACACCGTCCTCGACGAGTCCGTGCAGCTCTCGATAGGCCAGAGGCAGCTCCTGATGATAGCGAGGGCAATGGCCAGGGACGCGCCGCTGCTGATCCTGGACGAGGCCACCAGCTCGGTGGACACGAACCTGGAGAAGAGGGTGGAGGCCGCCATGCGCCGCCTGATGAGCGACAAGGCCTCGTTCATAATCGCGCACCGCCTGTCCACCATCAAGGACGCCGACTGCATCCTGGTCGTCCGCGACGGCAGCATCGTCGAGAAGGGGACGTTCGGAGGGCTTCTGGAAGCCGGCGGGTTCTTCAAGACCCTGTACGACAGCCAGTTCGAGGGATGCGACCGACGTCGGTAGTTGAGCTTGGAGTACAGCGCCCCGCAGACCGCGCCGATGGCGGCACAGGTCTCCAGCGAATACCCGCCAGGCGTTATGTCCAGGTTGTACTTCGGTATCTTCATCACGTCTTTAGGGACGCCGTGGGGGCCGATTCCGAACACTAGGAGGAGGCTCTGCCCGCTCTCGATCATCTCCGCGACCTGCGCGACGGATATCTGCTTGGAAGGGTCGGGCCTGCAGGTGGTCAGGACGGGGGCGCCGAGCTGGGGAGGGAACCCCTTGGAAGGATACGGGAACCGCTGGAAGCGCCCCTTCTCCGCCAGATCAACGAAGTAATCCCCATGGCGCCCGATGCTGGTCGTCCCGGCGATCCACTCCGCCACCTCCACGGGGGTGCGTGTCTCCTCCGGGATCGGGAACCCGAAAAGGACCAGGTTCATGTCGAAGGCCATGGCGAGGTCGCCGGCACGGGCTATGACGCGCCTGTGGGGCTCCCTGAAGTTCTGGTCGTAGGAATTGTAGAGACCGATGGTGGCACGGCCGCGTCCCATCGGGCCTTCCTCCTGCGCCCGACGATGGCGTACGCGTCGCCGTCCAGGAAGATCTCGTAATCCGGATATTCCGCCTGAAGACGCTGGATCTCCGCCATGAGCTGCGACATCTTGAGGTCGCAGGTGCGGATGTCAATCAGTATCTTGTCAGGTTCCATGTGGAATACACTGTCCAAATTCGAGAGAAATCATGGTGCCGTGAGCCGGGCTCGAACCAGCGACTTCAAGATCTTCAGTCTTGCACTCTCCCAACTGAGTTACCACGGCGTAATTGCCCCAATAATGGAACTGAATTATAAAGATTACGTCACCGGGAGCGAACTACGGAACATCCTGCTTCCGCATGCCACGACGGATTCCGGAACGCTTGGGACGAAAAAAATGCCGCCTATCCCTATATTTCCACTATTTGTTCGTTAATATCCTCCATTCATGGCATCCGCTTTAACGGGCACCGCGATTCCCGGACATGGCCGACGAAGAGAGCATGATCCGCGCCGAAGGGCTCGTGAAGAGGTTCGGCGACCTCGTTGCGGTGGACGGCCTGAGCCTGGACGTCAGGAAGGGGGAGCTGTACGGCTTCCTGGGCCCGAACGGCGCAGGCAAGACCACCACCGTCCGCATGCTCACCACCATGGAGATCCCGGACGAAGGGTCGATCGCGATAGACGGCCGGGACGCCCGCGACCGCGTCGTGGAGGTCAGAAGGCTCATCGGGGTGATCCAGCAGCACAACAGCCTGGACAAGGACCTGACCGTGCGCGAGAACCTGCTGCATCATGCCCTCATGCAGAACCTCTCCTTCAAGGAGGCCAAGAAGCGCATAGAGGAGTTCGCCGGGATCATGGAGCTCCAGGACCGCATGGAGACCAAGGTGGACAAGCTCTCCGGAGGCTGGAAGAAGAAGGTCTCCATCGCATGCTCGATAATGCACCGGCCGGAGATCCTGTTCATGGACGAGCCCACCACCGGTCTGGACACGCAGTCGCGCAACCTGCTCTGGAAGCTTATACGCGGCCTGAACAAGGACGGGACCACGGTGTTCCTCACCACGCATTACATCTTCGAGGCGGAATCCCTGTGCGACAGGGTCGGGATAATCAACAAGGGCAGGCTGATAGCCGAGGGGACCCCCGAGGAGCTGAAGAGGCGCGTGGGGGCCTTCGCCCTGGTGTCGGTGGGCCCGGACGGGGAGGAGAGCGTCTCCTACCACCCCGACTCCGCTTCGGCGAGGGCCGCTTCTGCCGACGTCCCGCCCGATAGCAGCATATCCATACGTCCCACGAACCTGGAGGACGTGTTCCTCGAGCTCACCGGGAGGAGGATCCGATGTACAATCTTCCCTCCGAGGTGTTCAGGGTGGCCTACGGCGACCTCTGCTACATGAGGCACAACCTCGTCCAGACCCTGGTCTCGACGCTCATCGGCCCGCTCCTGTACCTCCTGGCGTTCGGATACGGCATGCGTTCCGGCGACCAGGACTACATCGCCTACGTAATCCCCGGGATCATCGCGATATCCTCCATGAACGCGGGATTCTCGTCCTCCTCGCAGAAGATCCTCATCCAGAGGCTTTTCCATTCCAGCTTCGACGAGCTCATCCTGTGCCCCATGCACACGCCCTCCGTCATACTCGGGAAATGCGTCATGGGAGGCCTGAGGGGACTGGCCGGCGGGCTGATCATCCTCGGCCTGGGGATGCTTCTGACGCCCGGCCTGAGCCTGACGCCGTGGCTCGTCCTGGCGATGCTCCTGTCCTGCCTGATGTTCTCGCTCCTGGGCGTGGCCGCCGGGCTGACCGCGAACTCCTCGCCCACGCTGATGATGATCAACAGCATCGTGATACTGCCGATGTCCTTCATGTGCGGAACGCTGTTCGACGTGGACTCCCTTCCCGACTTCGCCGCATACATAGTCTGGGCGCTGCCGCTGTCCCATTCCACCGCGGTAATGAGGGCGTCCGCCCTGTGCGACCCGGTGGACCCGACGTCCGTGGCGGTGATCCTCGTCTATGCGGCGGCGTTCTACTGCATCTGCCACCTGATAATCAAGAAGAAGCTGTACTGAACGAGCCGAGGTCGTTCCTCTGCAAAAGGGGAAAAAGGCCGGAGGGGGTCCCCCGGCCGATTTGGATCAGGAGTCCGGAGGCTCCGACAGGGTCTCCGTTATCTCCTCGTACTCCGCCGAGGCGGGATCGGCCATCACCGGCTGGACCGCCACGACCTTGTCGTCGTCCCTGAGGTCCATCAGCTTCACGCCCTGGGCGGCGCGCCCGGTCTCGCGGACGGCGTCCACGTCGATGCGGATGATCTTCCCGGTGCGGGAGGTCAGCATGAGGTTGTCCCCGGGGACGACCTTCCTGACGCTCAGGACGGGGCCGTTGCGCTCGCTGCAGATTATGGTTATCACGCCTTGTCCGCCGCGGTGGTGCTTGGAGTAGGCGTCGACGTCGGTGATCTTCCCGAATCCGTTCTCGGTCACTGTCAGGAGCTTGTCCCCGGACCTGACGATGTCCATGGAGACGACCTCGTCGTCGTCCGCCAGCCTCATTCCGATCACTCCGGTGGCGGTCCTCCCCATGGGGCGGGCCTCCTCGTGCGAGAACCTGATGGCCTTCCCGTTCTTGGACGCCATCACGATGTCGTCGCCCTCCCCGGCGATCTCGGCCTCTATGAGCTCGTCGTCCTCGGAGTCGGGGTCGTCGTCCGTCTTGAAGAGGATCGCCTTTATCCCCTTGGACCTCACGTTGCCGTAGGCGGACAGCGCGGTCTTCTTCACCCGTCCCTTCTTGGTGCAGAACACGATGAACTTGTCGTCGGGGAAGTCGGCGGTGCAGACGGTGCTGACCACGCGCTCGTCCTCCTCCAGGTCGGGGAGGAGGTTCACTATGGGCTTGCCCTTGGACTGCCTGCTGCCCTCCGGGATCCTGTATCCCTTGAGCCAGTGGAGGCGGCCCTTGTTCGTTATGAACAGGATGTAGTCGTGGGAGCAGGCCACGAACATGGAGTCCACGTGGTCCTCCTCCTTGGTCTGCATGCCGGTCAGCCCCACGCCTCCGCGGCCCTGCTGCCTGTACGTGCTCAGCGGGATCCTCTTGACGTAGCTGTCCTTGGACATCGTGATCACGACCCTCTGCTTCGGGATCAGGTCCTCCTCGTCGCTGTCCAGCGGGTTGGGGTCGATCACGGTGCGGCGCTCGTCGCCGTAGGCGTCCTTCATCTCCTTGAGCTCGGACTGGATGATGGCGTTGATCCTGGACTCCTTGGCGAGGATGTCCCTCAGGTCGTCCATCTGGATCTTCAGCGCGGAATGCTCGTCCCTGATGGCGTCCAGCTCCAGGCCGGTCAGCTTCTGGAGCCTCATGTCCAGGATGGCCTTCGCCTGCTCCTCGTCGATGCCCAGGAGCCCCCTGAGGCCGGCGTTGGCCTCCTCGGCGCTCTCCGACGCCCTGATGAGCGCTATGGTCTCGTCCAGCATCCCTATGGCCTTCATAAGGCCCTCCAGGATGTGGTAGCGCTTCTCCGCCTGCTTGAGGTCGTACTCGGTCCTGCGGTAGACCACGGACCTCCTGTGGGTGATGTACTGGTAGATGAGCTCCTTCAAGGACAGGAGGGAAGGCTTGTTGTCCACCAGGGCGATGTTTATGATGCCGTAGGTGACCTC
>JAEEGG010020933.1_pt1 | contig 13029 bp, 12 predicted proteins | sample 9134161 | NCBI WGS metagenome assembly JAEEGG01 (sample SAMN16246543, study PRJNA631951) | gut metagenome | biome: gut microbiome; feature: rumen; material: CR-attached | host: Bos | place: Iran: Karaj | collected 2018-10
TTGGTATCTTGAAACTCCATTTGCCATTGCATGGTCTAAAGAGAACGTCCAGTTTTTGAAGACTGACCCTAAAGCTCGATATCAAGGATATTCGTTCTACTTTAGGGAGGGTTTTTGTTGGATAGATGTTAACTCTACCTATTTAAAGGCACGAATCAAAGCAAATGGAGTGTTCGACGTATTAAGCATGAGTCTTTTTACGATGACAGAACTTCCTGATTGGTATTTTGTTAGCTTGATTAACTCAGAGTTTATTAGCCTGTATGTAGATAACTTCATCAATAACACTTCTCATTTCCAGATTAACGATGCTCGACAACTGCCAATAATCATACCTTCGCCTCGTGAAATAGAGACATTCAGGGAAATAAGCGAAACTTCCATTGCTGCTAAAAGGGCCTTTTTTTCCTCTGCAATGTCAGCTGATATTGCAGAGGAAAAAATAAATGGCAAGCAAATGGAACTTGATAAAGCTGTATACAAATTATATTCGATATAGTGATAACACAGCATTATCAATTTCTTTCTCAACGAGTTGCAAATATGTATCAATACAGTCTGTTTCAGAGTCTATCTCTAAAGCAGTCTTTTTGATATTAATAGCCTTGCCTACAAGTGATTCAAGCATTTTGAACTCTTTTTCTTGGGGTATAATAATCGGTATCTGTCTAATGTCGTTTATTTGGATATTAACGGTACAATTCACAAACTCACGATAATAATCAAATATTAGATTGGAATTTAGCAGGCCTATAATGAATTTACTTGACAGTTCAGCCAATAATGGCATTAAAGACATCGACCCGACATCATTTACAGATGCAAGCTTTAATTTTGCCTTTAGTAACCTTGCCTTAGGGTTGAGTACATTATTCCAACAAAAACCCTCCTTCTTCAAAGATGATACAACTTCTCAACAAATAAGTCAACTTCTTTTTGAATAGTATCAAGAGATTCGTTCGATAATACTTCACCTTTCTTTATCCGAATCGCTTTTGTAACAAACTTTACAGACTGTTCGTTCTCTTCTTTTTGAGGGATAATGACTGGTAATTGTCGGGCATCGTTTATTTGGAATGTTTGAGTGTTATTTACAAAATTATCAACATAATAGCTAATAAAAGTAGAATTGATTAGAGTAATGAAATAATCTTCTTCAACTGAATCAGAAACCCCGAAGATGCTCATACTTTTTACATCATGGATGCTTTTTTCTTTTTTGCGACATTTCAAAAAAGTAGTATTAATATCACTCCAGCACAATCCCTCCCTAAAGTAGAACGAATATCCTTGATATCGAGCTTTAGGGTCAGTCTTCAAAAACTGGACGATATTAGTAGATACCTCTTTTCCATCTACCATTTGCTGATTTTGTTGGCATTCTTACTTCGGTATAAGCCAGGTATCGATATAACGTTCCTCTTGCAACTTTAATTTTTTTTGCTATTTGAGGGATGCTTACGCCATCGGATAACTGCTTCATTATGAAGCTATGCTTGGACACACATTTTGAATTTAGTTGATTGTTTCTCCGTCCGCTACCACGTCCTATCTGTTTACCTTCCGATTTCAACCTTGCCAATGCCTCTTTGGTTCGTTGGCTGATTAGATTGCGCTCTATCTCGGCTGACAGCCCGAAAGCAAAGGCAAGGACTTTGCTCTGGATGTCATCGCCTAGACGATAGTTGTCTTTGATAGTCCACACACGACACTCCTTTGTCATACAGATGTTCAGTATCTCCATAATCATAAAAAGGTTTCTGCCCAGCCGCGACAACTCACTACAAATGATGATGTCGTCCTTGTGGACTTTCTTCAGAAGGCTGCCCAGCTGCCGCTTGGTGTAGTTCTTCGTGCCGCTGATAGTTTCCTCTATCCAGTCGTTAATAACGATGTTCTGCTTCTCGCAGAACTTGTTAATTTCGAAGCGTTGGTTTTCAACCGTCTGCTTGTCGCTACTTACTCTGATGTAACCGTAAATCATATACAAATTTTTGAAGCATATTTTGGATTTTTTCCCGCAAAACATACTCTGTTCCGCCGGGAATTTACTATCTTTGCAGTCTAAATCAATAGTACTTTTATGTCGCAAAGTAAATACATTTGCCCCAAGGATGCAGCCCGGCTAACAGGTCTTTCAATTCAGGAGACAAATGAAGTCAAAAACAGGATTGATATGAACAGGCTGCTCTATTTCTATGATTACGAACAATGTTATGCCCATTATACCGAGCGGATAATGAGCTTACGACAGGCAAAGATTCATGGTGAAGTCATCGTGGCCAAGCCCGTGTTGATGTTGGCGCTCATAGACGGGGTTGAAGCCGGTGGGTTCTCAAATAACAGATTTATGCTGAACGAGTGGCTGGAACAGCAATACCTCGCCCTGATAAAACACTATACCCGACACTCCCAGTTCCCCAATCCGGCAGACATTTCAAATCCCTTCTGGCATCTGCAGACGGATGGTTTCTGGCATCTGAACCTCAAAGCAGATGTGGCGGAAGGTTCAACTCCGTCCAAGCGATGGCTCAAAGAGAACGTGACGTATGGACACTTTGACGATGATCTGTGGGTATTATTGCAGAACAAGGTTTGGCGGAAGGAATTACGTGACTTTATTGTTGAGCATAAACTGACGGAAGACAAATGATAAATAATTGACAATTGACAATTTAACAGGTCAACAAGTCAACAAGTCAACAGGTCAACAGGTGATAATTGGCAAGTGCCCAGCGGTATGTTACTCTTCGTTCTATGAATTGTTTGTGGTTTCCCAATGGCCATAACGTCTGCCACCGACTCGTTTGATGCGGTTCTCTTCCTGCAGTTTGTTCATAAGCTTCAAGTATTTACTTTCCAATAACCCGTTTTGTTACTGCCTACACGTACTATGAGTCCCGTTTGCTTCAGTTTTGTGATGTATGTTTTAACCTGTCGCTCAGAGAGACCCACCTGTTCGCCTATCTCTGCAGCATTAAAGTTGCGATGAGCATGAATGACTTCGAGTACTTCGATAGCTTTTTCTGTTAGCTCAGGGAATTTATCGTGCAGTTTATCGTGCAGTTTATCGTGCAGTACGGTAACTTCATCCTCTTCGGTCTCTTCATATTTCTCTATTGCCTCAAGCAGACATTGGAGCATGAACTCAACGAACTGTGTACTTTCTCCAGCTGCATCACACTTGGCAATAACGCTGTAATACTCTTGTTGGTGTTCCCTGACAATAGTCTCGACCGGAATCCATGAGAATATGCCCTTCCAGCGGCTGAGCAGCATGGTCTGCCAATAACGTCCCATACGCCCGTTGCCATCAATGAAAGGATGAATGAATTCAAACTCGTAGTGGAACACACACGAATAAACCAGAGGATGCGTCTTGCTTGTTTTAACCCATTGGAACAGGTCGCCCATTAGTGCTGGCACGCGATCTGGAGGTGGAGCCATGTGAAGACAGTTGCCGTTTCCGTCGAACACGCCTACGCCTTCCTGACGATAGTGTCCTGCATTACGTACCAGGTCTTTCATCATCAGCCCGTGAGCCCGCAACAAGTCTTTTTCCTTAAATGCGTCGAGGTCTTTCATCAGGCGATAGGCTTCAATCGCATTCTTCACCTCTTGTATTTCGTCAGGAGCACCCAGCACATGCTTCCCGTCAATGATGTCTGTCACCTGCTTCAGCGAGAGGGTGTTGTTCTCAATGGCCAGCGACGAGTGGATAGTCTTTATCTGGTTTTTCTTGCGTAGCATTGGTGAAGGAACATCAGAACCTATGCGAGCATTCAGGCTGCCCACTTGTTCTGAAATCCCCGCTATCAGGTGGAGAATCTTTTCTGTGATGGTAAATGGTGGTATATACATAAACAAAATGTATTTTCGTATTTCATAAATCTTTCTTTTCAGATTTACGCATTAACTTAAGTTGTTGGAAATGCCGTTTTGTTTTGACTTTGCAAAGATACAAATAATTATTGAAAAGTAAAATAATCTCGCTTTTTTCCGGCAAAACCAGCGGGGTTTTGATAAGTCAACATGTCAACGCCTGGAGCAGCGAGAGCAAAAGAGCTTGCTCATTTTGCCGAGTCGCGACAGGTGTCGAACGAAGTTCAACTAGTCAACAGGACATTTGTGGTGGTTTTGTTCGGCGCATTATTTGCCCTGTGATTCTGTCTCATATAACGCCAGTCCTTTTACAGTCAATAGGTATCGCTGGCGAGGATGGCGAGGCTTGTCGGGGTAAAGCAGACGGACAAATTTTTCTTTTATGGCAGGATTAAGATAGGGGATTTATCACCATATAACGGTTCTTCAAGTCGTTGTTCTCACCAAGGAGCAGATTGCGGAAGAAACGTATCAAGAATAGCGGTTCATATTCTATGCCTTTGGCTACGTTGCGGTAGTTTGCCCGCACCAGCGCGTTGCGGAAATACCAGGAGTGGTTGGCAAAGAGGTCATTGTTCACAACGAATCCCAGCATACGCAGATATTTGATGGTAAAGAGTGCCGTTGTACGGGTGTTGCCTTCCCTGAAGGGGTGAATCTGCCATATCCCAGAAACAAAACGTGCAATATGTTCTACCATCATGTCCTTATCCAAGCTCGTGTAGGAAAACTGACGTTCCTGCTCCAGGTCATACTCCAAAGTCATCCGTAAGTCTTGCCAGCGACCATAAAGCACAGAGTCGCCTTGTAGCACCCATTCTCTTTTCGAGATGTCGTAGTCGCGGAAGCGTCCTGCATGTTTGAATACGCCTTCAAAAATGGCTCTGTGTATAGCTGCCAATCCGGCAACACTATAGGTAAAGGCATCCGTCTGCAACAACTTGGCTATGTTGCCGGAAACCCTGTCGGCCTCCTCTTTGTCAGCATCATCTTCCTCACGCGTGGTTTTACTGACATAGTATTGTTTCACCAACTCACGGGCTTCATCGATAGTGATCTCTCCCTCGATGTTTCTGCGGGCCGTATCCTGTAGATACTCCGACGTCTTCAATCCATCTACAGCCTGCAAGCCTATGGCTACGCTCCAAGACTCCGCTCTTTCACGTTGTGCCGGTTCCCCTTGACGTATATACTTGTCAAAGTCCAGATATGATTGCTTTGTTTTATCGTTTTTCATCCGTTTTTCTTACGTCTGCAAAGATACAAAATCTATTGCATATAACCAACACTTTTCATGAAAAATGCTGTTTCGTCGAATTCCTTATCTGTCGGGTCAGCCTCACGCAAATGCCAAAGGACGGAGATAAAGGAAGGATTGAGCGAGGCTCAATCCTTCTAATTGATAGTTGATAATGGAAACGGGTTTGGCTCTGCTCTCCCTTAATCGGTTTGTTCATAGTAATAGGAGTAGTCGATGCCCTTCATGAAGATTTCGCGATCGTCAATACGGTCGGTCATGGCTCCTTGAAGCAAAGCCTTGATGGCTGAAGAATCGGTTGTGCTCTGTCGCATGGCAGCCAGATATGTCTTCTTGTCAATCAGGCTCCAGTCCACGCAAAGCTTCAGACGTTTCTTGAACATCAGGTCCAGCCAGATGCGTGTGCTGCGCCCGTTGCCCTCCATGAAGGGATGGGCCACGTTCATCTCCACATATTTGTTTACTATCTCATCGAAAGTGCTTTCCGGCATGGCTTCGATATGCCTCAGATTCTGCATCAGGTACTCTGCACGACAGAAAAGCGTGCCGTCTTTGACTTTGTCGAACCCGCTCACGCTCGGCAAATTATTCGAGCATATTTGCTCTCGCTTAATCGCGGGTTTCCATATCGTCTTCGTGCGTATCTGCCCGGCAAAGTCGTAGAGCCCACCAAACAGGTAGGCATGAATCTGCTGCAAGCACTTTACCGTTCCTGGCTCCATGCTGTCAAGCAAACCACTCTCGATGAGGGTGTAGGCCTTCTTCTTGCTTTGTCCGTCGATGGAGTTGTCGCTATAGGTGAACCAGTCGAGGAACTTGCGGGCACGGTTGTTGGGATAGTTTTTCGCAAGCGTCTGCACGCACTCTGCATCAAGTGCATCAGCAGCACGTTGTTTGCCGTCAGGGGCTTGGAATTTAAAGTCGTGAGTGATACTCACGAGTTGAACGCCCTTTATTGTAAGCTTCTTTTTGAGCCATCGCCAATAGTTGCCAGCCTTGATGTAGTCTTCTTCATCGTTTATCGCCCGAACAATATCTGTAGCCGAGAACCACCACTTGCTGTGTTCCTCGTCCCACACGGCCCGCACCTCGCGGTCGTTGAAAAAGCGTATCGACTTCTTGCTCATCCGTTTCTTTTCGGTTTACTTTTCCGTTTTGATTACTTCCCAATGCCCTCCTTTGTCAGGACCTACACGGCGGATGATGCCGTCCGCCTGCAGCTTCTTCAAATGCTTGGATACAGCGCTTCGGTTGATGCCGAGACCTTCGGCCATCTGGGTTGATGTGATTCTGGCATTTTGGGAAATCATGTCCAAGATGGCATCGCGAGTTTTGTGTCCACCTTTTGTGTCCACCTTTGCGGTTTTCTGTCCACCTCTATCTGTGGTCGAGCGTATGAACTGGTCAATATCATGTTGCAGGTGCTGACAATGGTGGCGGGCCATGCAGTCGAGGAAGATGTTAAGGTCTTCGCTCTCGCGGGTGTCAATCAGCGCCTGGATATATTCGGCCTTGTCTTCCTTGAGTACCTTTGTCGGCAGTACGTCAAACTCCCATTGCAGCAGGTTCATCAGCAGGCGACAGGTGCGTCCGTTGCCGTCAGCCCAGGGGTGGATGGTCACCAGCTCAAAGTGTGCCCAGAAGCTGAGGTCATAGACTGCGGCTACGTCAGCGGGATCAATAGTTCTACGACGTCGGTTTAGTTCCTCGCAGAAGGCTGCCAGACGTGCAGGCACTTTCTGATAGGACATATAAGACTTGCCTCCTGTGCCGGCTGTGACATTCAGCTTACGCAACTCGCCCTTGGCGGCGGAGAAATCGCCGCCTATCGAGTGGTACCCACTACCCGTGCGGGCCATTACCTTCGATGCCAAGAGAACAAGCCAGTCGACGGTGATAGGCTCATGATGACGAATCCACTCGCGTCCGTAGTCGTAAGCCACCTTCAGATCGAGGTTCATCTGCTGCTCCAACATGGTGCGCTTGCTGCTGGTGATGCCTTCGTCGAACAGCAGCTGGGCTTCCACCTCCGTCACCGTACTGCCCTCGATGGCGGTAGAGTGCGTGATGATGGAGTAGAGATAGAACTTGTCGAAGTCTATCTGCTCGGATATGCCCAGCGCCTTGTGTTGCTGGAGCAATCGCAGCAATCTGTCTTTATTCTCTTGCGTCATGCTTTTTCGTGTCCTGTATGCTGCTCATCGGGGTTTTCGGTTTCTCTGCGCAAAGGTAGTGAAAAGCCCCGGGAGATGCAAAAAAATCTTGTCGATTTTTTAAAACAGGTCAACGGGTCAACAGGTCAACGGGTCAACGAGTCTACAGGTCAACAGGTCGAACGAAGTTCAACGGGGCGTTTGGGGGAGGGATAGTTCCCTCCTGTTTATCTTTCGCGTTATTTGGCTGGCTTCAGCTTCTCGCGCAGGTGGCGGAACATGTCTTCCGACATGCTGTGGAGGTCGTAGGTGGGGCGCCAGTCCCACTCGGCGCGGGCGCAGCTGTCGTCCATGTTGTCGGGCCAGCTGTCGGCAATGGCCTTGCGCACAGGGTCGTTGACATAGTGCATCTTGAAGTCGGGCTCGAAGCGCAGTATCTCGGCACGCAGCTGCTCGGGCTCGAAGCTCATGCTGGCGATGTTGAACGCGTTGCGGTGGATGAGGCGCGAGGGGTCGGCCTGCATGATCTGCACGGCGGCGTGGAGGGCATCGGGCATGTACATCATGTCCATATACGTGCCTGCGGGGATGGGGCAGGCGAAGTCCTCGCCCTTGACGGCGGCGTAGTAGATCTCGACGGCGTAGTCGGTGGTGCCTCCGCCCGGCAGGGTGACGTAGCTGATGAGGCCGGGGAAGCGAACGGAGCGGGTGTCGACGCCGTACTTGTGGAAGTAGTAGTCGGAGAGCAGCTCGGTGCTCACCTTCGTGACGCCGTACATGGTGCGGGGGCGTTGGATGGTGTCCTGCGGGGTGTTCTTGTGGGGGGTGTTCAGGCCGAACGAGCCGATGCTGCTGGGGGTGAAGACGGCACAATGCTTCTCGCGGGCAATCTCCAGCAGGTTGATGAGGCCGTCCATCTGGATGTGCCATGCCAGCAGGGGCTTGGCCTCGGCAACGGCGGAGAGCAGGGCGGCAAGGTTGTAGATGGTGTCGATGTGGTACTTGTCGACGATGGCAGCCAGTTGGGGGGCGTTGGTGACGTCGGCCAGCTCGGCAGGGCCGCTCTCGAAAAGGATGCCCTTCGGCTCGGCGCCGCGGATGTATCCGGCTACGACTGTGGAGTTTGGGATTTCCCGACGGAGTTTCATGGTAAGCTCTGAGCCAATCTGACCCGTGGAGCCAACGACAAGGATATTTTTCATTCTAATTAAGCATGTTCTGTTTTGCGCTGCGAAATTACGAAATGCTGTGCAAACGGCAAACAAAATAAATGAAATTTTTTTCGATTTTTTGCTCGCTATTCAGTTTTTTGCTGTATCTTCGCAGCAAGAAAATCTTTTAACCATTTAATCGTTTGACATTATGTTCGGAAAAATGAAAGAGTACCTGCAGGCTGAGCTTCAGGGCATCAAGGACGCAGGTTTGTACAAGAACGAGCGGCTGATTGCTTCGCCGCAGCGTGCTGCCATCCAGCTGGCCGACGGCAGCGAGGTGCTGAACTTCTGCGCCAACAACTACCTGGGCCTGAGCGACAACCCGCGCCTCATCGAGGCTGCGAAGAAGGCGATGGACGAGCGCGGCTACGGCATGAGCTCCGTGCGCTTCATCTGCGGCACGCAGGACATGCACAAGGAACTGGAGGCTGCCATCAGCGAGTATTTCCACACCGAGGACACCATCCTCTACGCCAGTTGCTTCGATGCCAACGGCGGTCTGTTCGAGCCCCTGCTGGGCGAGGACGACGCCATCATCAGCGACGCCCTCAACCACGCCAGCATCATCGACGGCGTGCGCCTCTGCAAGGCCAAGCGCTACCGCTACGCCAATGCCGACATGGCCGACCTGGAGCGTTGTCTGCAGGAGGCCCAGGCACAGCGTTTCCGCATCATCTGCACCGATGGCGTCTTCTCGATGGACGGCAACGTGGCTCCGATGGACAAGATTTGCGACCTGGCCGAGAAGTACGACGCCCTGGTGATGGTGGACGAGTGCCACAGCGCCGGCGTGGTGGGCAAGCACGGCTACGGCGTGGCCGAGCAGTTCGACTGCTACGGACGCATCGACGTCCACACGGGCACGCTGGGCAAGGCCTTCGGCGGCGCCATAGGCGGCTTCACCACAGGCCGCAAGGAGATTATTGACATGCTGCGCCAGCGCAGCCGTCCCTACCTGTTCTCCAACTCGCTGCCGCCCGAAGTGGTGGGTGCCTCGCTGGAGGTGTTCCGCATGATGAAGGAGAGCGACGCCCTGCACACCAAGCAGCAGGAGAACGTCGTCTATTTCCGCGAGAAGATGCTGGCAGCGGGCTTCGACATCAAGCCCACGCAGAGCGCCATCTGCGCCGTGATGCTCTACGACGCCAAGCTCAGCCAAGACTTCGCCGCCCGCATGGCTGACGAGGGTATCTACGTCACCGGCTTCTACTATCCCGTGGTGCCGAAGGGCCAGGCGCGCATCCGCGTCCAGCTGAGTGCCGCTCACGAGCGTACCCACCTGGACCGCTGCGTAGCGGCCTTCATCAAGGTAGGCAAGGAGCTGGGAGTGATAAAATAAAAGACCCACCCCAACCCCTCCCATAAGGGAGGGGCCTTGTGCATAGCTCACAAGCGTCAGCGAAGTTCTCCCCCTCACGGGGGAGCGGAGAGGGGGTCTCTCTTAAATCGGCAGATAGTGCGAATTCTTCACTTCGCCTAAGACGAAGGAGGAGTTCAGGTTGCCGATGGCAGGGATGTCGCCCAGGATGCGCAGGACAAACTCCTGGTATTGCTTCATGTTCTTGACGTAGATTTTCAGCAGGAAATCGTAGTCGCCGGAAATGTTGTAGCACTCCACAATCTCGGGTATCTCCTGCACGGCAGTCATCAATTGAACAGCATTCTCGTGGGAATGCTGTTTCATTTTTATATAGCAGAAGGCGATGAAGCCGCAGTCGAGCTTCTCGGCATCGAGCACAGCCACGTAGCCCTGTATGTACCCCTCGCGCTCCAGCTTACGCACGCGTTCAAACACGGGCGACACGCTCAGGTGTACCCTCTGCGAAAGTTCCTTGATGGTGAGGTGGCCGTCGTGCTGCAATTCCTGGAGCAGCTGAAGGTCGTAGGCATCCAAATCTTGTTTCATATCGGGTGAAATGTTTTTTTTCTGCAAATGTCTTTTGGTGCGGCAAAGGTAAATAGATTTTTTCGGAAAACCGCATCAGTAGCAGAATAATTTTCTGAAAATGACGAAAAGTTTGGAAAAAGAGTTTCCGTGATTGTAATTTTGCAGCGAAAAAAGCCTGCAAAATGATAGCCGAACGAAACATCCCAACCCCATCGCCGCTGCCCTCGTCCGAGGCGCTCAGGCAAGTGATGACGCTTATCCGCCAGACGGTCTTCCCCGAAATCTACGGCACCGATGACGTGACGGGTGAGATTGCCCGTCTGCTTGCTGAGGCGACAGGCGATGATGACATCGCCCGGGCCTTCGTCCTCGCGCTGCCCGACATCCGTCGCCTGCTGCAGACGGACACGCAGGCCATTATCCAGAGCGACCCTGCGGCGCATTCGTTTGAGGAGGTGGTCCTCAGCTATCCCTCCATTGCCGTCATGCTCCACTACCGCGCGGCTCACTTCCTGCATGTGGCGGGTGTGCCGCTCGTCCCACGCATGCTGACGGAACAGGCCCACAGCGCAACGGGCATCGACATCCATCCTGCGGCACAGATTGGCGAGTACTTCGCCATCGACCACGGCACGGGCATCGTGGTGGGCGAAACCACCATCATCGGGCGCCACGTGCTGCTCTATCAGGGTGTGACGCTCGGCGCACGGAAAATCCGTTTCGATGCCTCGGGGCAGCCCCTCAACCAGCCCCGTCATCCGATTATCGAGGATAATGTCACCATCTACTCTAACGCCACCATCCTTGGACGGGTGAGGATAGGGCACGACTCCGTCATCGGAGGTAACGTCTGGCTGACGCACGATGTCCCACCCCATTCGAAGGTGCTGCAGGGCGAGCTTGTCACCGAGCAATTCTTCACTAACGGGGGAGGGATATAACCCCATTTCTCAAGACATTCATTTAGTAATCATCTTATAAAACAGAAAACTATGAGCGAAAAGAAACTTCACGTTGAAACGCTGGCCCTGCATGTGGGTCAGGAGAGTGCCGACCCTGCTACCGACGCCCGCGCCGTGCCCATCTACCAGACAACATCGTACGTCTTCCACAACTCGCAGCACGCTGCCGACCGCTTCGGCCTCCGCGATGCTGGTAACATCTACGGACGTCTCACCAACTCCACGCAGGCTGTGCTGGAGGAACGTATCGCTGCCCTCGAAGGGGGCGTGGCTGGTTTGGCTGTTGCCTCGGGTGCCGCTGCCATCACCTACGCATTGGAGAACGTCCTCCAGCATGGCGACCATCTGGTAGCTGCCGACAACCTCTACGGAGGCACCTTCAACCTTGTCACCCATACGCTGGCAGCAAGCGGCATCAGCAACACCATCGTCAATGTGAACGACCTCAGGGCCCTCGAGGCATCCATCCGCCCCAACACCAAGGTCATCCTCGCAGAGACGCTGGGCAACCCCAATTCCGACGTTGCCGACCTGACGGGCATTGCCGAAGTGGCTCATCGCCATCAGGTGCTCTTCATCGTAGATAACACGTTTGCTCCCATCCTCATCCAGCCCATCAAGTACGGCGCCGACGTCGTCGTCCATTCGGCTACGAAGTTCATCGGTGGACACGGCTCGTCGCTGGGCGGCGTGATAGTGGATGCCGGACGGTTTGACTTCAAGGCTGTACCCGACAAGTTCCCCACGCTGGCGAAGCCCGACCCCTCGTATCACGGAGCTGTGTTTGCCGACGTGGCAGGGGCTGCCGCCTTCGTCACCCGCATCCGTGCGGTGTTGCTGCGCGACACCGGTGCTGCCATTTCGCCCTTCAATGCGTGGATACTGCTACAGGGCGTGGAGTCGCTGCCGCTGCGCATCGAGCGCCATGTGGCCAATGCCCTGAAGGTGGTGGACTACCTGTCGCATCATCCGAAGGTGGCAAGTGTCTCGCACCCCTCGCTGCCCTCGCACCGCAGCCACGCGCTCTACAACCGCTACTTCCCCGATGGCGGAGGCTCCATCTTCACGTTCGAAATCAAGGGCTCGCAGGACGATGCCTGGAAGTTTATCGACGCGCTTAAAATCTTTTCCCTGCTGGCTAACGTGGCCGACGTGAAGTCGCTCGTCATCCATCCCTATTCGACAACCCACTCGCAGCTGTCGCCCGAGGAGCTTGCCGAGCAGCACATCACCCCCTCGACTGTGCGTCTCAGCATCGGCGTGGAGCACATCGACGACATTATTGCCGACCTTGACCAGGCTTTTGCACAACTGTAATTCCAATAACCTTATTTGATTTCGCGCATTATGGCAATCTATAATAAAATCACAGAACTTATTGGCCGTACGCCTGTCGTGCGGTTAGAGAAATACGCGTCTGCCCGTCAGTTGACGGCAAACCTGTTTGCAAAGGTGGAATTCTTCAATCCGGGCGGCTCGGTGAAAGACCGTATCGCCTTGGCCATGATTGAGGACGCAGAACGGAAGGGTGTCCTTCGGCCTGGGGGCACCATCATCGAACCGACGTCGGGCAACACGGGTGTCGGGCTGTCGTTGGTGGGAGCCGTGAAGGGTTATAAGGTCATCCTTACGATGCCCGAAACCATGTCGGTGGAGCGGCGCAAACTGGCAG
>JAEEGG010020939.1_pt1 | contig 13027 bp, 13 predicted proteins | sample 9134161 | NCBI WGS metagenome assembly JAEEGG01 (sample SAMN16246543, study PRJNA631951) | gut metagenome | biome: gut microbiome; feature: rumen; material: CR-attached | host: Bos | place: Iran: Karaj | collected 2018-10
AGATATATCTACAAGTAGTAGTGATATTATACTTAAAATTAAAAAGGACACGCCTAAGGATAGAGATGGAATATTAGAACTATTAATAGAAAATGGAGTAGATTCATCAAATATTAAAAGTATATCTAGTAATTATTTTAATAACCAGGATACTCCAGGCTTATATGAGCTAATAGTAAAATATAATGATAATAGTAGTGATACATTTTATATTAGAGTAAATGATATAGAAAAGAAGGAAGAGGGCTTTGATATATCATATATTATTCTAATAAGTGCTGGGGCAGGCTTAGTAGCTATTCTATTAATCGCATTTTTATTAAAGAAAAAGAGAAAATAAGATTTATTGAAATAAAGATACTAATAATTTATAATAATTTTGGTGAAATTATTATGATGGAAAATATATGCGCAATATCAACACCATATGGTGTTGGGGCAATTTCAATAATTAGAGCGTCAGGTCCTGATTCAATATCATTAGTTAATAAAATATTTAAGGGCTGTGATTTAACTAAGGTTAAATCTCACACTATTAATTATGGACATATTATTGATGATAAGGGAATAGTTGATGAGGTATTATGTAATGTATATTTAAAGCCAAATTCATTTGATGGTGAGAATATGGTTGAAATAAACTGCCATGGTGGAATATATGTTACTAATAGAGTATTATCATTACTATTAGAAAATGGATTTAGAATGGCTATGCCAGGTGAGTTTTCTAAAAGAGCCTTCATAAATCACAAGATAGATCTAACTCAATCAGAGGCAATAATGGATATTATTTCATCATCAAATGATATTGCATTAAGAAGCTCAAATGATGCGTTAAGAAAATCAACATTAAAGCTTATTAAATCATTTAGAGATGATATACTTGATGTAATAGCTAAGATAGAAGTAAATATCGATTATCCTGAATATGAGGATTCAGTTGATGTAACACATAATTACTTAAAGCCAATAGTTGATGATATGATTGAAAAAATGAAGGTTATTTTGGATAATTCTAAAATATCGACTATTGCTATACACGGAGTAAAAACTGCGATTATAGGCCGTCCTAATGTAGGTAAAAGCAGTCTTTTAAATATGATGCTTGATGAGGATAAGGCAATTGTATCAAATATTCCAGGTACGACTAGAGATTTAGTAGAGGGAACTCTAACAATAGGTAATGTTACCTTAAATCTAGTTGATACTGCAGGTATCCATGAAACAAAGGATTTAGTGGAATCTATTGGAATTAAAAGATCAAAGGAAGCCTTAGATAGCTGTGATTTAGTTTTATTAGTATTAGATTCTAGTGAGGATTTAAAGGAAGAAGATAAATACTTAATTAAAATAACAGAAAATAAAAATAGAATTGTTATTTTAAATAAGAGTGATCTAAAATCTAAAATTAAATTTGATAATGCAATATCTATTTCAGCCTTAAAGAATGAAGGTATGGATTTATTAGCTAAAAAGATATTAGAAATTACATCTATTAATAATATTACTAAAATGGATGGTAATTATTTAAATAACATTAGACAAATAGATCTAATGGATAAAGCATATAATTCTATAATAGAAGCGTATGATGCATGTTTAAATTTAGTTGATATTTCACTTATTGAAATAGATATAAAAAAAGCCTTTGATTTACTAGGTGAAATCACAGGCGAAAGCTACGAGGATGAGCTTTTAGATGCATTATTTACTAAATTCTGTTTAGGTAAATAATTACATATTAATTAATTCTTCAATATCTATTTCAATTAAATTAATTTTAAAATCTATTTCCATTGTGACAGAAATATAATAATCTTTATATTTAATTGATTTAGTATAATATTTTTTATTTAAAAAAATCTTTTTACCAGCATTTATTGGAAGTGCTGGTATTTCTTTTAAATTTTTAGTTAAACCAATTCCTACACATTTAACTAATGATTCTTTACTAGTCCAATATAAGATAAAATCAGATTTATCATTCATATGTTCTAATTCATTTTCTGATAATGTATAATTAAATAATTTCTCATTTTTAGATTTAATATATTCAATATCTACACCTATTAATGAATCAGTTTTAGCAAATATAACATATTCATTTGAATGTGATATATTGAAATAACAATTATCTGATAATGGTTTATTATGTTCATTATAATAAATATCATCACCAACAAATTTATCTAAAAATAAACTTGAAATTGCTTTAGAATATTTATTGTTTTCATTTGAATAATTTAAAGCTTTTTCTTTTTGTTCGTTTGATATGGTATTTATTATTTCATTGAATTGATTATTAGTTATGTTGTTTGAAACAATATATAAATCAACTGCCTTTATCATAATTAATCACCTAACTTATTATAACATTTTATAATAAAATGTGATAAAATAATTATACTAATTGAAAGGACGATTTAATATGAGAAAAGATTTAGGTAAAAAATTAATTTTTACACCTTTACCAGTATTAATTATTGGCACATATGATAAAGATGGAAAAGCAAATGCGATGAACGCAGCTTGGGGAATCCAATCTGATTATGAGGAAGTAACAATCACTTTATCAGAACATAAAACTACTAAGAACTTAAGAGAAACAGGAGCTTTTACAGTATCTTTCGCAACAAAAGATACAATAACTATATCTGATTATTTTGGAATCACATCTGGAAATAAGGAAGATAAAATAGCTAAAAGTGGTGTTAAGATTGAAAAATCTAAATTCGTTAACGCACCTATTATTTTAGATTATCCTCTTACCTTAGAGTGTAAGGTTAAATCATTTGAAGGTGAAAAGCTTATAGGTGATGTTATAAATATTTCAGTTGACGAGAAATATTTAATGGATGGAAAGATCGATTATGATAAGCTAGGTATTGTCGCATTCAATAGTGGTGATAATACATATAGAATAATTGGTGAAGAAGTAGCCAAAGCATTTAGTGAAGGATTGAAATTAAAATAATATGGAATTAATAGAAGGATTAAAAACAAGAAGAACTATTAGAAGCTTTAATAATAAAGAAATAGATATTAAGGTTGTTGAAAAGATTATTGATTCAACTAGATATCAGCCTACATGGAAGAATACTCAAATAGTCAGATATTATTTTACAAATGATTCTAAAAAGATTAATGAGATATCAGAAAATATAGGTCATGATTGGAATAAAAATATTATTAAGAATTCTAAAGGTGTAATGGTTTTAACATATAAAACTCATATATCTGGATATGAAAAGGATGGCACTCCTTCAACAACTAAAGGTAGCCATTTTGAATCATTTGATTGTGGTGTAATGGCAGAGGCTTTTGTTTTATCTTGTTATAATTATGGTATAGGTACTGTTATTATGGGTATATTTGATGAGGCTAAATTAAAGGAAGTTATTAATATTAATCCTGGTGAGGATATAGCCTGTGTTATCCCTATGGGATATTACGATGAATTACCTGAGGCACCAAAGAAAAAGGAAGTATCTGAATTACTTAATATATTAAAATAAATATAGAAAACGTTATCAATAAGTATATTTTATATTTATCATTTATAATATAACTAGTTTTTGAAAGGAATTAAATTAAACATGGAAGAAAGAATTTTAGTATTAGTAAGACATGGTGAATCTGAATGGAATAAGTTAAACTTATTCACTGGTTGGACTGATGTTGATTTAAGTGAAACAGGCGTTAATGAAGCTAAAAATGCTGGTAAGCTAATGAAGGAAGCTGGATACGATTTTGATGTATGCTACACTTCATATTTAAAGAGAGCTATTCATACTTTAAATTATGCATTAAAGGAAATGGACAGAGAATGGTTACCTGTATTTAAGACTTGGAGATTAAATGAGCGTCATTATGGTGCTTTACAAGGCTTAAATAAGAGTGAAACTGCAGAAAAGTATGGTGAGGATCAAGTTAAGATTTGGAGAAGATCTTTTGATGTATGTCCACCAGCTTTAGAAGAAACTGATGATAGAAACCCAGCTTTACAAGCTGCATATAGAAATGTAGATAAAAAGGATTTACCTTTAACTGAATCTTTAAAGACTACAATTGATAGAGTTGTTCCATTCTATGAATCAACTATTAAGAAGGATTTATTAGATGGTAAGAGAGTTATCGTAGCTGCACATGGTAATTCATTAAGAGCTTTAGTTAAATATTTAGAGAATATTAGTGATAAGGATATTATCAATTTAAATATCCCAACTGGTGTTCCTAGAGTTTATCATTTCAAGTATTATGATGATAAGCTAAATATCGACAGAGTTGAATATTTAGGAAATCAAGAAGAAATTCTAAAGAAGCAAGCAGCTGTTGCTAACCAAGGAAAGAAGAACTAATTATAGTTAGGAATTAGATGAAAATCTGATTCCTTTTTTCTTTGTAAAAGTGTCAAAATTTGACAAAATAAAAAAAATAAGTATAATAAAGGTACAAAAGACAAAAGTCTTATACATTTTACTTTCCTTTCTTTTTATATAGAGGAGCTGAACTTTTCATTTCAGCTCCCATTTTTTATTTATTAGTAGTTTTAGGTACTTTTTTGGAAAAATCGAGCAAAAAAACGGCTTACTTTCGTCGGAGAGTAGGCTTATTTTTTACTTTTTTATCAATAAAAAATGTCTTAACAAAGCCATTTTTACGTGATATAATTAAATTATCCTAGGAAATAAAAAAATTTTGTTTCAAATTAAATATAACTTTATGATTAGGCGCTAATATGTTATAATATTTCTAGATTTTGGAAATTGGAGATTTATGTATATGACATTACCTAATAAATTAACATTATTTAGAATAATTTTAATTCCAGTTATGATTGTTTTATTTTATATCCCTTGGTTAAGTAATAATACTATTTTCTTACATGTAAGCTGGTTATACTTTATCGAATTTATTATTTTCGCTATTGCAAGCTTAACTGATTTCTTTGATGGATATATTGCAAGAAAATATAATTTAGTAACAACATTTGGAAAATTCTTAGATCCATTAGCTGATAAGATGCTAGTATTCTCAGCTATGGCTATTTTAATGCTTAATAATAGTGGTAAGCTACCTGAAGGACCACTTATTCCTATGTGGTGCTTTGTAGTTATGATTATTAGAGAATTTATGGTTTCTGGTATAAGAATGCTAGTTGCTCAAAACGGAACTGTAATTGCCGCTGCGAAATTAGGTAAATGGAAAACATTTATAACTATGATTGCGATTATTGTTTTATTCTTCTATGGAATTCATGATGTAGTTTTATATATAGGACAAGTATTAATTTATATTGCTTGCTTATTAACTATATTATCAGGTGTTGAATATTTCTGGAAAAATAGAAAAGTTATATTAGAATCAGTATAAGGAGAAATTATGGCAGAGAATAATACAAGAGAGCAAGCTTTAGAGGCTGCGTTAAAATCAATTGAAAAGGAGTTCGGTAAGGGCTCTGTAATGAGAATGGGAGATAAGGCAACTGAAAAGGTTGAGGTTATTTCCAGTGGTTCAATAACACTTGATAGAGCATTAGGTGTTGGTGGATATCCTAAAGGAAGAATTATTGAAATATATGGACCTGAATCAGGTGGTAAAACTACATTTGCGTTACATGCAATCGCAAATGCACAAAAGGAAGGTGGTTACGCTGCGTTTATTGACGCAGAGCACGCACTAGATCCTGTATACGCTAAGGCATTAGGTGTTGATGTTGAAAATCTAATTTTATCTCAACCAGATTCTGGAGAACAAGCTTTAGAAATCGCTGAAGCTTTAATTAAGTCAGGATCTGTAGATATTATTGTTATAGATAGTGTTGCCGCACTAGTACCAGAAGCTGAATTAAGCGGAGAAATGGGAGATAACCATGTTGGTTTACATGCAAGACTTATGAGCCAAGCTATGAGAAAGATGGCTGGTTTAATTTCTAAAACTAAGTGTGTTGCAATATTTATTAACCAAATAAGAGAAAAGGTTGGAGTTATGTTTGGTAATCCAGAAACTACAACTGGTGGTAGAGCTTTAAAATTCTTCTCAAGTGTTAGACTTGAAATAAGAAGAGGAGAAGCTATCAAGGATGGCACAACTATTATTGGTAATAGAGCTATAATTAAGGTTGTTAAGAATAAGGTTGCTACACCATTTAAGACAGCTGAATGCGATATTATATATGGTAAAGGTATTTCTAGATTAGGTGAATTAGTTGATATGGCTGTTGAAGCTAATATCATTAATAAGTCTGGTGCTTGGTTCAGCTATGAAAATACTAAAATTGGCCAAGGTAGAGAAAATACTAAGGAATTCTTAAAGAATAATCCTGATATCGCTGAAGAAATCGAAAATAAATTATTAGCTTCATTTGAAGATTAATTAAGCTAAAAAGGGCAGGAAATAATAGCTGCTCTTTTTAGTATGGTTTGAAGTTCAGTATTTTAGATAGCTATATTTGGAAAAAATAACACAAAAATAATAAAAGTAAACGCTTTTCATTTGAAAAAACATTTTATCTAAATAAAATAGGTAGTGTACGTTTAAAAACAGGGGGAGCATTTATATGCAAGATAATTATTATAATCATATGATTTCAACTTTATTACCAAGCTTAAAGCAAATGATTACAGTTAATGAATCTGGTACTATGGATGAATACAAAACTATGCAAATCAAAGACTGGGATAAGCTTACAGTAATGATTGATTCATTAAAGGATTACACTCTTCCAAGTGGAAGAAAGAATCAACTTATGCAATATTATAGTGATAAGTTATATCCAATCTTAGTTAGTGGGAAGCAAATGAAACAAGGATTCAAGAAGCTTTATGCTATTAGAATTGATGATTATGATTTCAGACAAATTCTTTCTAGATGTGAGAGCTTAATTATGTAATAGTCGCGAATTCGCGATTATTTTTTTACATTTTTATCTGGTATCTAAAAATAATTTAAAATTGGGTATTTAAATGATACCAGATAGGTATATAATAGGTGCTATATCGAGGAGATGATTATTATGTCAAAAAATGAAAATATTATCAACAAAATAGTAGTTGTTGCGATGCTTAGTGCCTTATGCTGCGCTGGCACATTCGTACAAATAAGAATGCCAGCTGGAGATTTCGTTCACCTAGGTAATTTCGTTATGATTGTTTCAGCCTTATTATTAGGTGGTATTGAAGGTGGATTAGTTGGTAGCTTAGGTATGGGCTTATATGATGTAATATTTTATACAACTAAGCCATCAACTATATTAAGAACATTCATATTAAAATTCTTAATTGGTTTTATTGTTGGTTTCCTATTTAGATTAGTATTAAAGAAAAAAGCTAATACAAAAAGATTATTATTTATATCATCAGGTGTATTATTTTCTTTATTCGTATTTAGCTTAGTATTATTTATTATTGGTGATAAATCTCAATTTAGCTTTGAATCAGGATTAAATTCAGTATTGAATGTTAATTTATTTGGTTCAGAAAAAGCAATTGGTATTTCATTATATATACCTATATTCTCATTTGTATTCTTTGTAGGAACATTACTTGCAGGTATATTCTCTTATAAATTATCAAAAAGAAGTCAAGCTGCTTTATTCTCTATATCAGTTGCTGTATTAGTAAATATTATTGGTGAATTTTTCTTAAGATGGTTATTAGAAGGATTCATGGTTCAGGATTCTAACTTTACAGTTTCTTTAGTTACTGCAACATCAAAAATACCAGGATCAGTAATTACTGGATTTATTAGTGTATTATTAGCTGTATTAATTTATGAGCCTATTTATAAGGCTGTTAAAAATACTTCATTATTTAAAGATGACACAGCTTATTTTGATAGCTTAGAAGAAGATGAAGAAAAAGCAGAAACTAAGGAGGATGTTTTAAATGCTAAAGAAGCTTAATAATTATAAAGAATATATTGTTTTAGCATTTGGTGTTATTATTACTACATTATTAACTACTGGTATAATATTAATTAATAAAAAAGTATTTTCAACAGCTGAATTTAAGCAATTAGCAAATGCTAGCGATCTTAAACTTATAATTAATAACATATTAGGTTTCGCTGAAGGAATCTTTGTATTTGGAATATTAATTATATTTTTATATATTCAAAGTTTAAAACATCAGAATAAAATAGAATTAAAAGAAGAAATTGAAGAAGAACAAAAATAAAAATCCACAATCAAGTGGATTTTTTATTTTTCATGTGTCTTTAATTGTTCTTCAATTATTTTCTTACAATATTCAGCTAATTCTAAAGTATTCCATTTTTCGTATTTTTCATATTCGATAACTTCACATATATCTATATATATAGTTGAATATAGTTTTTTCCACCAATTCTTTTTAACTAAATTGGCATCCTTTATGGCAATTACTGTAATTGGACATTTAGGCTTATAAGCTATTTTAAAGCCACCAGCTTTAAATTCTAATAATCCATTTTCTGGATTTCTATTTCTAGTTCCTTCTGGACATAGAAGAATGCTTGCATAATTATCATTAATAGTGTTTGAAGCTCTTAATATAGATTTAACTGCATTAAAATCATTTTCTCTATCAATACTAATAAAGCCAGATCTATAAATAAATTTACCAAATATTGGTATATTAAATAATGATGGCTTAGAAATAATATTTAATGGCTGAGGTCTTGAATACCAAATTAATGGTAACAAATCAAAGTTAGAAGTATGGTTTGTTATTATTAGTGTTTTTACCTTAGGATATTTAGTTTTATTTCTTTTAACTCTTACTCTAGCTAATAATAAAACTAAATAAGCTGTTTGTCTAACAAACCAATAAGCAAATAGGTTTGGTTTTTTTACTTTCTTTTTCTTACTGAAGAATAAAGAAATAAACCATAACATTATTACATAGATAACCATCCATGCAATAAAGAATAATGGTATTGCTAGAACATAAAGTAAAATGAAGTACCATTCTGTGTATGTATTTGTAAAATAGCATATTAAGCCTGATGAAGCGATTGATAGGCTTAATAATATCAATGTTAATATCATACTAAGTGTCTCCTAAACATATTAAATAATAACATTTTTAATCAAATATTTCTATATCATATTGCTCATTCTTGAATAGTTTTAATTATTAAGTTAAAATTAAATATAATCTTAGAATTCGAGAGGGTGGATTTAATGTATCAAATATTTACAGATTCTTCCAGTGATTTAACTAAAGAAATAAGAGATAAATATAATATTGATTATTTTAGAATGATGATCAATATTAATGGGAAGGATTATCATGCTGATTTAAATTATGAAGAATATTCAGCAATACAAATTTATGATTGGATTAAGGATACTAATAATAAAATTAGAACAAGCTTAATTCCTAATAGTGAATTAAGAGATAAGATGAAGAAATATCTTGATCAAGGATTAGATATTTTATATATTGCTTGTACAAGTGCCTTAAGTGGATCTTTTGGTGTTTTTAATATTGTTGCCGAAGATTTAAGAAAAGAATATCCTGATAGACAAATTGTTGGTATAGACTCAAAAAGAGCTGGTATGACTTTAGGTATTCAGGTTATTGAGGCTTGTAAGCTAAGAGATGAAGGAAAAACAATAGAAGAAAATGTTAAGCATAATGAAGACTATAAGAAGTATTGTAATTTATGTGGTACAGTAGGAACACTAACTTATTTAAAGGCTCAAGGAAGAGTATCTGCAGGTGCGGCTTTCTTTGGTAATTTATTTAGTGTTAAGCCTATTATAGTTACTGATACATTAGGTCATAACTGTGTTATTGAAAAGGTAAAAGGATCTAAAGCTTCTTTTCAAAGATTATTTGAGGTTGTTAGAGATTCTATTAATGAAGATGATAAAAATCCTTTAATTTATTTAGGTCAAGGTATGGCTCAAGAGGCTGTTGATTATTTAAAGGAAAGATTTGAAAAAGAATTAAACGCTACAGTTTATGATTACTGGATTGGACCAATAATTGGTATATCTTGTGGCCCTGGAGTTATTCATATTTGTTACTACGGTAAGGAAGTTACACTTACTAGAAATGAGTAAAAAAATTAGATGGTTGCTTTGTGGCAACCATTTTTAAATTAGTTCTTAACATAATAAATTTTTTATAATATAATGGAAATGTAGAGTTCGATTAAAACTAAATATAGGAGGAAATTTTTAATGGATGAAATCAAAAAAAGAAATGTCGTTGTCTTAGGACATCAAGGCTCAGGTAAGACTTCATTGATTGAATCAATGTATTCTGTAGCCTACGACAAACCTAAAGGGAATATAGATAAAGGAACAACTATAAGTGATTATTTAGCTGAAGAAAAAGCTAGAAAATCTTCATGCAGATTATCTGTAGTACCTGTTGAATACAAGGATTATCTAGTTAATTTAATAGATATTCCTGGTAATGATGATTTTATTGGTGAAGCAATCGCAACAATCAATGTAGTTAAGGGAGCAATTTTAGTTATTGATGCTTCAAGTGGTGTTGAGGTTGAAACAGTAAAGCATTGGAATTTATTAAGAAAGAGAAACATTCCAACTCTTATTTATGTTAATAAGATGGATAAAGAAAATGTTCATTTTGAGAATGTTTTAGCTGGAATTAGAGAAAAGCTAGGTAAGGATGCGACCCCTTTCTGTTATCCTATGGGTCATAATGATTCATTTGATGGTTATATTAACGTTGTTGAATTAAAAGCTAGAAAATATAATGGTAAGACTTGTGAAGATTCTGAAATTTATCCAGATAAGAGAAATAAGGTATTAGAGCTTCACAATACAATGGTTGAGGCCGTTGCTTCAACAAGTGAAGAATTAATGGAAAAATTCTTCTCAGGAGAAACTTTAACTAATGAAGAAATTCAAGATGGTTTAAGAACTGCTGTTTTAGGTGGTGAATTAATACCAGTATTAGTAGGTTCTGCTCAAAACAATATTACAATTCATACTCTTTTAGATATGTTAATTGAATATTTACCTAATCCATCTGATTTAAATCCTTTCAAGGGTGTAGATAAAAATGGTAATGAAGTAGTTAGAAAGACTTTAAATAATGAACCATTCAGTGCATTTGTATTTAAGACTACTGTAGATTCATTCAGTGGTGTTACATCTATTTTTAAAGTTAATTCTGGTTCAATTAAGGTTAATGATGAAGTATATATTTCTAAATTAGATAAGACTATTACTATTAACCAATTATTTACTATTTGTGGTGGTAAATTAAATCCAGTTCAACAATTAACAGCTGGTGATATTGGTGCGATTTGTAAGGTTGATGGTCTTGAGACATCTATGACTTTATCAGATCCAAAGAATATTATTACTTATAAAGAAATTGATTTCCCAAGTCCAGTTTATTATAAATCACTTGTTGCATCAACAAAGGCTGATGATGATAAATTAGGATCTGTTCTTCAAAAGATTCAACTTGAAGATAAATCAGTAGAAGTAGTTAGAAATCCTGAAACAAATGAATTAATTATCGCAACATTAGGCTTAGGACATTTAAATTATATTCTTGAAAAGATGAAGAATGCCTATAAGCTAGTTGTTAATATTAATGACTATAAGGTTACTTATCGTGAAACTATTAAAGCATCAGCAACTGGTGAAGGTAGATATATTAAGCAATCTGGTGGTTCTGGATTCTATGGTGTAGTTGTTATGGACTTCAAACCTGCTAAAGAAAATATCTTTAGAGAAGAAATCTTTGGTGGTGCAGTTCCTAAAAACTATTTCCCTGCAGTTGAAAAGGGATTCTTTGAAGCATGCGAAAAGGGTCTTTTAGCTGGCTGTAAGGTTATTGGTGTAGAAGCAGTATTAAAAGATGGTAAATATCATACAGTAGACTCTAACGAATTAGCATTCAAGATGGCTGCGATATTAGCATTTAAGGATGCTTATATGAAGTGTAAGCCTGTATTATTAGAACCAATTATTAAGATGACTGTAACTGTTCACCCTGAACTAGTTGGTACAATTTTATCTGACTTAAACTCACGTAGAGGTAAGATTTTAAATATGGACTTTAACTCAGTTAAGGACCAAAAGATTGAAGCTTTAGTTCCTGAATCAGAGATTTTGGAATATGTTAATGACTTAAAGAGTATGACTCAAGGTAGTGGTTACTTCATGAGACAATTCTATAGTTATGAGGAAGCTCCACAATATATAGCTGACAAGCTATTAAAAGAATTAAATAAGTAAAAATGATGGCCTAATTGTTATGATTAGGCCGTTCTTTTTTCATTTTTCTTGTAAAAAGCTAATAAAAAATGTAAAATATATATAAGTGTTGTGGCAAAACTGAAGAAATTCAGCGACGCAAAGCTATAGGGCCTAATAAAATGGCAGCCAGTTTCCACTTTTTTCCATGGGAATTCTGTTTATTAGAGCTTTATAGGATTTTTTGTGCTCTAAATCGTGGGTTTCTTGACTAAAATAACAATATATTTTATAATATTTATATTATAACTAACATTTTTTATTATTGTAATAAAAAGGGGGTGTCACTTTGAGGCTAAGAGATTTAAGATGGTACATGCTAGCTGCAGTAGTTTTATTAGTTTCTTACGCAGCCGTTGCATTTTGTTTTTACCTATCAATCCGAAGTGGAAAAGTTGAAAACTCAATGAAGGAATTGGGACTTGAGGTTGCCGAAAGTCAAAATACAATTGTTAATGAAAAAATAAATTACTATTATGATTTATACATTAAAGATGTTTCTAATGAATTAGTTTATGATTATCGTGCAAGTCATGATAATACTAAGGTATTTGAAAGATTAGGTAATCACCAACAATCATTAAAGTCTAAATTCTCTGGTTTAGATGTTGCAGTTGTTTATGAAGAAGCATGGACTTTCGAACCAACTGTAGTAGAGCAAGGTGTTCCTGTTAGAGATACAAACTATTATTTCTATTTTGGTAAGCAAGTTACTGATACAGAATATTTAGTTACAAGAATTTCAGCAGTTAATTTCTTCTCATTTGTAAAAGATCAAATGGTTGTATTTAATTC
>JAEEGG010020940.1_pt1 | contig 13026 bp, 10 predicted proteins | sample 9134161 | NCBI WGS metagenome assembly JAEEGG01 (sample SAMN16246543, study PRJNA631951) | gut metagenome | biome: gut microbiome; feature: rumen; material: CR-attached | host: Bos | place: Iran: Karaj | collected 2018-10
CTTTCGCGATTTGGCGGCAATAGTAGGTGTCCACTCCATATAGAAGCACGTAATCCCCATAGCTCTTCACATAACCATCGGAAAAGGCAGCATACTCTAACAAGATATTTCTCAGTGAATCAGCAGGAATGCCATTTACCGAAACCACTGGTTTGCCGAGATAGTCTTTATATCTTGGAACAGTGCGCCATACCTGTAGCGTGTCGTTGAACCAACCTAAACACACCGAGGAAGGCAGTCCACTTGTCCCCGTCACTTTCGGCGCTGAGATGATGGCCGTATGGCTGTCGTGGATTTTCCCAAGCAATTTGAAAATCAATACCTCAAAATCACTTCTGGAGATGGTTTCGCCCATCGCAGCCATCCTATTTTTGATATAGGTGTCGAACTCCTCTTTCGAAGTGTAGTCATAAAGGCCCGGGAATGCGTCTTCAAGAGCCAACATCATGCTGTCAATGTCAACTTGCGCTTCCTCATGCGTCAGTTGGGTTTTGTTGTTCACCTTAGGCGGGATGAAAGTGGTCTTCAGTCCGAAAGGCGTCATCGGGTCAACGGCTTGGGAATTCTTCGAGATGCTCACGCTGATGCATGGCTGCTTGATTTTTTTATAGACGTAGCCCACCGTACCCAGTGTGTCGCCTCGATGTATTTGCTCCCCTGTTTTGAAGAGCCGTGTCGGACGGATGCCGTCGATCCAGACGGTTTTCCCATCAGTGGTTCGGATTCCCACCCATAGATTTGTGTTGTGAATCTTTTCCTGGTTCATATTGTCCCATTCAAGGAAAAGCAGGGAGTCTTGCTCGAAATTGCCCGTCTGTTGTGCAAAACTAATCGAAGAGCAGCTCCAACTGTTGCGGTAGCCCAACAAAGCACTATGGATTTTCCCGTCCACAGGGCAAAGCACGGGGGTTCCCAAGGGTGCCTCGATCACCAAATTTCCGAAATTCAATTCAGCTTGTGTTTGTGCATCAGCTACCCCAATATAGTCCTGCGGGCGGTAAAGGATGCCTTCGCCAGCCTGTTTACCTGAGATGGGCCAAAGGTAGTTGTCTTGGGCGAAAGCAAAGTTGCCGGCAAGAAGCAGCAGAATGAAAAATTGGAATTTCTTACGCATAGGGACTTGTTTTTGAAAAGGCAAGGCAAAACTACCACCTTTGTCAAGCAGTTGAAAGGGCGGTCCAAACTATTTTAAGTTTTAAAAATGTAATTTATTGTAAATCTATAAGATACAAAAATACTATTCCAAACTAATTTTGACATAAGTCCAAAGATTCAACTGATCTCAGACTTAAAGTGTTGTCTATAACCAACGCCACATATCAAATAATGCAGTCCATAGACAACATTTTTTATTAAATAGTGTTGGTTATAACCAACATTTTTTTATTTTTGCAGCCAAATCAAAGATGAAAACCATGGAAACTCTGTTTGCAAAACACGACCGACTCATTGCCAGAACCTCAATGGATATTGTCCGGGAAATGATGAATCGTGTGCATTGGGATGTCCGACTGCTGTCCATCCAAGGAGCCAAGGGCGTTGGCAAATCGACACTGCTCAAGCAATTCGTCAAAATGAATTACCAGCCTGGCGACAGAAAAGTACTGTACTGCTCCGCCGACACCATCGATTTTTCCAGACGAACCTTGGTTGACCTCGCCGGAGCGTTTGTCATGAATGGCGGCGAGCGTCTCATCATCGACGAAATACACAAATACGAAGGATGGAGCCGTGAAATCAAGGAGATATACGACCTCTATCCCGAACTGAAGGTCATTATCAGCGGCTCATCGCTGTTGAGCTTATTGGCGGACGATGCGGACTTGTCGCGCCGATGCATCAAATACACCATGTCGGGTTTGTCATTTCGCGAGGCGTTGAGATTTTATGAAAACCTTGAATTTCCCGTCTGGACCTTGGAGGACATTCTCATGCGCCCTTACGAATTATGGCAAACTGTCGCTACCCAATGTAAACCTGTCGAACAATTCAAGAAATACCTTCAATATGGCTATTATCCTTTCTTTTTGGAAGGCAAATTAGACTATTATACGCGAATCGAGCAGGTAGTCAACTATGTCGTGGAGACGGAGCTTCCCCTAATTTGCAAGGTTGATGTGGCCTACACCCGAAAGCTCAAAGCTTTGATTTCCATCATTTCCGAAAGTGTGCCTTACGAGGTGAATGCCAACCGATTGGCCGCAGCCATTGAGATAGGACGCGATACCGTTGTAGGCTATTTGAAGAACATGGGCGACGCCAAACTTCTGAATCTGCTTTATTCCGACAAGAAAAGCATCGGCAAACTCACCAAACCCGACAAGGTATATCTCGAAAACACGAATTTGCTCTATGCGTTAAGCCCCACTTCGGTCGAAATTGGGACAGCACGTGAGACCTTTGCCATTACGCATCTTACAGAAAAACACACCGTTGAATACGGAAAAGACAAAGGCGACTTCAAAGTGGATGCCAGATACCGTTTTGAAATTGGAGGAAAAGACAAAGGCTTCAACCAAATCGCGGATTTGCCTGATTCTTATGTGTTTGCTGATGACATAGAGTCACCTGTTGGTGCAAGACTGCCTCTTTGGATGCTGGGGTTTTTGTATTAATCATTTCCTCTGCGTGGCATTGCTCTCGCTCTCCATCAACGATTCTCTTTCCTCAATCTCCTCCATCTTTCGGTCACCACCCCTGAAGACATAACGGGCGAAGAGACTCACTGAAGGCATCCGTTGTTCTGCCCGATTCAGGCTGTAATAGCCTGGAACATCGACCATTTCCTCCGTTTTCTCACTGAGGAAAAAGCCTTGCATATCAAGCTCCACAATGAGTTTGTCATGGAGGAAACTTCGGCTCAAGGCAAGCGTTTCGATGAGCGGGCTGCCGTATTCGTAACCATTGTAAAGGTGTTTTCGACCATCATAGACAAACTCGGCCTCTAACGTCAAATCCCACGGGAGTTCCATTTCTAAAGCCGCTACGAAACTCATTTCCAAGCCGTTGTATTGAGGCTGGCCATAGTTCACATAACCCATGTCAAACTCTACCATTGGCATCAGGAAGCCGCCCACCAAGGTCGTTGCCGAAATACGGCCACCATATTTCCACGAACTGGCCAAGTTGTCATATATCGTGTTCGTCACCGCGCCAGCAACTTGATATCGCTCTCCGATAATTCCCTGACGATAAGCCACATACGGTTCAACGATTAGGTTAGTGTATTGCTGGTGGAAAGCATAACCCACACTGACGCGCTGCGTTTTTTCGGGCAACAAATAAGGGTTGCCGGCGGAATAGACCAAAGCATCGTTTTGGGTGTAAACGAAAGGTGCAAGGAAGTGATAGGAAGGATATTGCAGCAGCGATTTATAGTTGATTTTCAACGTGTTGTTTTCATTGATTTTATACATCATCGTGGCAGAAGGCAAAGCGTTCCATTGGCTTCGACTAAGGGTGTCGTAAAGGTGGAAACGAAGGTTTTCGCCACGCAAACCCGCCGAAACTGAAAAACGGTCGCTAAACTGACAGGCCACTTGCATAAATGCCGCCAAGCGATTGTCGTGATAATCAAAGTATTGACCGCCAGCACCAATGCTATAAACATAGTTAATATAACGCGAATAGTTCTGCAAGCCCATGGTCAGTTTCAGCCTCTCAGTTAGCGGAAGGTCGTATTTCAGCTTGACGTTCCAGGCCGATTGCCCATTGTCGGTAAGGCGTTCCAAGACCTTGGAGACACTGTCGGCATCAGGATAATGAAACAGCGAGTTGGAACGATATTCCCGCGTGCCTTTCATGGTGTAATAGTTTGAGTTGAAGGTGATTTCGTGCCCTTTTTGGGCAAAGCGGTGACGGTAATACAGGGTATAATTTTGCTCCCGCGCCCGACCTTGGCTCGTTATGTCATTCCATTCCTCGAAACCGAGGCCGCCATTGATGTTGTAAAGCGAGTATTGGCAACTGTTCACCTTGTCGCTGTCCAACTCGAAATTGCCGCTCAGCGAAAGCAAGTCGTTCTTGCTGATGCGCCAGTCAAAGCCGAATCCGGCCTTGTGGTTGATGGAAGGTGGCGAGGACAAAATGGTAGTGGTTGTCAGTTCATCGTAAAGGTTGCCCTCGTCATCGGTGACCGTGCAATAGGTGCTGTCATACACAAAACCCTCTGGGCGAGGCCGATAGTAGGAGGCCATGTAATTGCCGAAGACCCGGAATTTGGAGAACTCATAATCTACGTTGAGGCGACCATAGAAGTGATTAAAAGGCACCGCACCGCGACCCATCGCCACCACACGGACACCCTGTTTGCGTTCTTCTTTCAAGATGATATTCACTACGTTAGCCACTCCCGAATCGTATTCCACGCTCGGATTGGTAATGACCTCCACCGACTCCACATCCTCCGGATTGAGGGTCGTGAGGCTCCGCGAAGAATACATGCCATCCACCAGGACAAGCACATTTTTGCTGCCGTTAACGCGGATACTTTCGTCCGCAGTTTTCACCGTCACGCCCGGAATGGTCTTCATCGCCTCCAACACCGTGGGCGAGTTGCGCAACACAAAATCGTCGAGACGATAGACGGTTTTGTCGACTTCTTCCTTCATCAACACCTTTTCACCAACTATGCTCACTTCATGCAACTGCTTGTTTTCCACTACGATACCAATGCTTATCCATTGCTCTTTCTCCTTGATCTCCTTCACAATCCTTTTGGCGCGATAGCCCACAAACGAGACGATAAAGGTCTGCGTTCCGTAAGGCACTTCTTTCATTGTGAACTTCCCGCCAGCATCGGTGATAGCCCCGTTGATGAGCGTTCCCGCAGCATCGAGGAGTTGCACGGTGGCGTAGGGGATCGGCTCCTGCGAAACAGAATCAGTTATGCGACCGTGAAGTGTGGCTGTGTTTTGTGCCCACACGACAGATGACAAAATTGGAAATACCAACACGATGAGACAACTCCATTTTTTGTACATGGCGGTTCTTTTAGAAATGATGAAGCAAAAGTATCCCGAAGAATCATCAGTCAAAAGAGCAGTCCAAACTATTTTGGGTTTAAAATAGTGTAAATTATTGATAATAAATAAGTTGATAACGCATTTATTCCAAACTTATTTTGGGAAAAGACCAAGTTCAGTCTATTTCCGATAAAATAAAAAACGAGAAAAAACAAATATAAACTTGCAATATTACCAAATATTGGTAACTTTGCAGTGCGTAAAAAAAAGAATCATGAAAACTACATCCGTGGCTTTAGGCAGTTATTTTGAGGACTTTATTAGTTCTACCATTCAAACAGGTCGTTACAACAATGCCAGCGAGGTTGTCCGTGCAGGACTTCGACTTTTGGAAGAAAACGAAAGAAAAATCGCATGTTTAAAGGGTGCCATTGAGGTGGGCATATCGAGTGGACGTTATGAGAACTTCGATGCCGAAGAACACCTGAAACAACTCAAAGAATCACGTCGCAATGGCTAAGTTTCACCTTTCCAACAAGGCTGTTGAGGATCTTGATGACATTTGGCAATATACGCTTGAAACTTGGTCTGAAAGTCAGGCTGATACCTACTATTATGATTTGGTGGCAGCCTGTCAAGACATTGCCGAACATCCGACATATCTTGACAGAGAATATAACGAAATCTTACCAGGTCTCTATGCCCATCGCTGTCACAAGCACTTGATTTTCTATTATTTAGTTGAGGATGGTGTTGAAATCGAAAGGATCCTTCATGAACGGATGGATATTCCAGCTAAATTTGATGCTTAAAGCATATCCTGTCCCATCTTCTTCCGCCGCCGACCTCTAATTTTATCCACCATATTCACGGTAGTGCCGAGGTAATCCGCCTCCTCTTGGCGCGAGAGTTTGAAATACGATAGAATATACGATTTCCGCTCATCCTCTTCCAAGTCGGGGTATTTCTGTTGCAGGGTTGCCATCAAGTCGGGATAGAGCTGATCAACCACCCCAAGCATGGCTTCCCAATGGTCTTTGTCACCATAGACAGAAGCCTCCAAGTCTTTGAGAAGATGAACTTTCTTGTCATTTTTCAGGTAGATGTCCAAAAACAGCATCACCTGCTGCTCTTTTTCCAGAGCTTCTGAAAGACGATCAGCATAATTCTGCTGGAGTTGCTCGTGTTCGGCATCCTTTTGCGCCAAGGCCTTGTTTTGCTGCTTGAAATGGAACAATTCGGCATTGATCTCGGCTTCACGCTTCCTACGCCTAGCCAAACGGACTTGCGAGATCAAGAAAGCCACTAAAACCAAAACGGCCAATCCACTGATAAGGATGATAACGCGTTGTTTATGAATGATTTTTTCGTTCAACTCGTTCTGCATCACTGCAGTGTCATATTTCTGGCTGATCAGTGCGAGGTTGTTCTCCCGCTCCTCTAAATAGCGATGCACATCGCCTTTATCATACTGGTATCTATATTCGCAAGCTTTCTCATAATCGCCGCGCATCTCGGCAAAATTGGCGAGTGTCCCATAGTAATACCAAGTATCCACAGGATTGCAACCATCTGGGTTTAAACGGGTTACAATCTCCTCCAACTGCCCATAACAATAGGCCATCGAATCCATGTTGCCCATCTTATAATAGATGTTCCCCATGTCGTGGTAATAATACATCAACACACTGTCACTCACCTCGGGAAGATAGGTATGAAGGAACTGCCGCAGGTAATCGCCAGACTTTTCCAAATCCTTAGCGTTGAAACACTTCACGTGAAAAGCGGATAAGACCCAACGTTTGGCTTCAATCGTGCCACTTCGTTCCGCATAGTCCATTGCCCGATTCAAATAGAACTCCGCACTGTCGAATTGCCTATGGAATTGGTAGTAATCACCCAAAACTGTCATCACCTTGACACGCTCAGTATAATCATCGCCCAAGCCTTCGTCGGCAGCCTTCAACAACGATACGAACTCTTTTTCATCAGAAAAAACGCCCAAGCATTTCGCAATATTGAACCGCGCATGAGCCACCGTCAGCGTGTCGTCAGCCAAAAGGCCAAAGTGTTCCGCCTCCTTGAACAAACGCATCGCCTCGGAAGAGTTGCCCGAGTCCTGTTGCACCTTGCCTTGTTCCAAGGCATCTTGAGCGGCTTGTCTTGCTTCCTGCGGATTGGGCCCACAAGCCGAAAACACCAAAAGCATCAAAAATCCTATGATCCATAACTGTTTCATGGAGCAAAAATATAAAACACCTCTCAATTCTCACCTCTCAATTCTCAATTTTCACTACCTTTGCACCCGCAAATTACCTATCTATTATGATCACTATTGACCAACTTAAAGATTTATGTAAGAGGACTGAGGCCTTGAGGAGGTATCTTTGACGTGGACCGTCGTACCATAGAGGCCCAAGAATTAGACGAAAAGACCCAAGACCCCCAATTTTGGAGCGACCCGAAAGCCGCCGAAGCCACCATGAAGAAGGTGCGCGAGGTGAAAGGATGGCTCACAGGCTACAAGAAAGCTGAGGATGCCTACAACGACCTGGCGGTGCTGTTCGATTTCGCCAAGGAAGGCGAAGCCACCGAGGCAGAGGTGGACGAACAATATGCCGCGGCCCTTCAGATTGTGGAAGACCTGGAATTCAAGAACATGCTCCAGGAGGAAGCGGACCCGATGAGCGCCGTGCTGAAGATCAATGCAGGTGCAGGCGGCACCGAGGCCCAGGACTGGGCGCAGATGCTGATGCGTATGTATATGCGTTATGCCGAGAACCACAAGTACAAACTCACTATTTCCAACTTACTCGAAGCTGAGGATGCCGGCATCAAGCAGGTGACGATGAAGCTCGAAGGCGACTATGCCTACGGCTACCTGAAAGGCGAGAACGGCGTACACCGTCTGGTGCGCGTGAGTCCCTACAACGCCCAAGGCAAGCGCATGACCTCGTTTGCCTCCGTGTTCGTCACGCCGCTTATCGACGACACCATCGAGATTGTGGTGGAACAGTCGCGTTTGTCGTGGGACACCTTCCGCAGCGGCGGCGCCGGCGGACAGAACGTCAACAAGGTGGAGTCGGGCGTGCGTTTGCGTTACCAATACAAAGATCCCTACACGGGTGAGGAAGAGGAAATCCTCATTGAAAACACCGAAACCCGCGACCAACCCAAGAACAAAGAGAACGCCCTGCGCCTCTTGAAGTCGCAACTCTACGACCGTGAGATGCGCCACCGCATGGAGGAGCAGAACAAGATCGAGGCGGGCAAGTTGAAGATCGAATGGGGTTCGCAGATCCGCTCCTACGTGTTCGACGACCGTCGCGTGAAGGACCACCGTACCAATTACCAGACATCTGACGTACAGGGGGTTATGGATGGAAACATTGATGCGTTCTTAAAAGCATACCTCATGGAATTTGGTGGAGGAAAGAAAGGATAACATACAGACGTTAAAAAATGGAAAAGAAAAAAGTTCGCAAAATTTGCGAACTTTTGTTATTTTTGTTATTTTTGCGCTCTGAAAACAATGATGTAATGGAAATCACATTCGAGAAAGCCTATCTACGCGAACTCTACTATGACGGGGTGACCAGCGACAAGCATCATCGCTACCAGACAAACATCGTTAAGAAATATGTCCGTGTAGTAAGCATTCTCGACTCTGTGGACAAGGCAGCAGACTTGTTTCGTTACCGGGCTCTACACTACGAAAAGTTGGTGGGCGACAAAGCAGGGCTAGAGTCGGTGCGAGTGAATGACCAATATAGGATCGAGTTCCAAACAACGTCAGCCGGCGGTATCACCATTTGTAACATCACTGAATTGTCAAATCATTATAAATAGGAATAAGGAGGAATAGTTATGGGAAATTTAGGTTATGGTGCATACCCGACTCATCCAGGCGAAATACTGAAGGACGAGATTGAGGAACGTGGCATCAGCCAACGACAATTGGCTGATAACATGGGGCTGTCTTATTCAGTAGTAAATGAAATCCTGAACGCCCGGCGTCCACTAACGGCAAAGACAGCCCTAATGTTTGAAGCCGCTCTTGACGTACCCGCTGACTCGTTGATGTATCTGCAAACGAAATACAACATGCAGACTGCCAGGAAAGATTCAACCATCATGGATATGCTCAAAGGAATCAGAAGAGTAGCTGCCGTTTTGTAAGACCCTTAAACAGACAAATCTATGATCACTTTTTTTATCGCTTTAGCGGTATTGATTCTCGGCTATCTGATTTACGGAAAGCTTGTGGAGAAATTGTTTGGCGCTGACCCGAACAGGGCTACGCCTGCTACGACCATGGCGGATGGCGTGGACTATGTACCCATGAAACCCTGGCGGATCTTCTTGATCCAGTTTTTGAACATCGCCGGCGTGGGGCCCATCATCGGGGCCATCATGGGCGCACAGTTCGGCACGGCCTCTTTCCTTTGGATTGTGCTGGGCAGCATCTTCGCTGGTGCCGTCCACGACTATCTGGCGGGCATGATCTCCTTGAGAGATAAAGGTGCCAGTTTGCCTGAGATCCACGGCACTTACCTCGGTAATGGCGCCAAGCAAATCATGCGCGGCTTCACCGTCATCCTGATGATTTTGGTCGGCGTGGTGTTTGTCAACACCCCTGCCACCCTGCTCAACGCCCACTTCACCCAAGGCTGGAATCCCTATATCTGGATCATCATCATCCTGGCTTATTACCTGATTGCCACATTATTACCTATCGATAAACTCATCGGCAAGATCTACCCTATCTTTGGTATTTTGCTGTTGGGCATGGCAGTAGCCATCTTCGTTGCCTTCCTCATCTATAAACCGGAAATCCCTGAGTTGTGGAGCGGCTTGCAGAACCGTCATCCGGACGCACCCAACAATCCCATCTTCCCGATGATGTTCATCAGTATCGCCTGCGGCGCCATCTCCGGATTCCACGCCACCCAGTCGCCACTGATGGCCCGTTGCATGGTCAATGAAAAACAAGGGCGTCCGATTTTCTACGGTGCCATGATCACTGAGGGCGTTGTGGCTTTGATTTGGGCTGCCGCAGCGGCCTATTTCTTCGGTCCCGACAGCGTGGTCGATGTCACAGGCAAGAGCGGTGCCGCCATCGTAGGAGTCATCGCCAACACCTGGTTCACCCCCATCATCGCCACCATCACCATCTTGGGCGTCATCAGCGCCGCCGTCACCTCGGGCGACACCGCCATGCGTTCCGCCCGACTCATCGTGGCCGACTTCATGCATTTCGACCAGAAGCCCATCAAGAACCGTTTGATCATCGCCATCCCGATGTTCGCCCTTACCGCCGCCATTTTGGTCTATAGCATCGCCGACGCCAAGGGGTTCCAACTGATTTGGCGTTACTTCGCCTGGGCCAACCAGGTACTTGCTACCGTCACCCTTTGGGCCATCTCGGTCTATCTCGCCAAAAACAAAGGCAAGCTTTGGTACTTCATCACCTTGATCCCCGCCTTGTTCATGACCATGGTGACGGGTTGTTTCCTCTTCGTGGCGAAAGCCGCCGACGGAGGGTTAGGCTCCGTGTTGCCAAGACCTGTGGGCTACGGCATCGGTGCCGCGATCACCTTAGTCGGGTTGGTGTTGTTTATCGTATGGAAAAGGAAACTCAAAAAGGCCTGATTTGCTCCCCCAATTACAACACAATTAAATACTAATACCATGAAAAAGATCCTCTTTTTACTTTTCATCGCCCTGGGCTTCGCCTCTTGCTCACCCATCGCCCACAAACAGATCGCCAAACACCTGCCACCGCTGGACGACGCCAAGAACGTGGCCGTTTACGACATCGGCGAGATGCCGCCCGATTATGCCGAAGTGATCGGACGTGTCCAAGTGGAGAACGGTCTTGGCCGCTGCGATTATGAACGCATTTTGGAGAAAGCCAAGAAAACCGCCCGAAAAGCCGGAGGAAACGGCCTGGAGATCCTTCAACATGCCTACCCCGGCCAAGTCGACCTCTGCCATGTCATCGTGGCGTACATCCTCAACATCGACCCCAACAACAAACCCATCGAACTTTCGGAAGAAGCCAAGGAGAACTTCCACGACTATGTCGTCTTGAAAGAAGGCGACACCACCCGATGCATCATCACGGACGAGACCGACCAAACGCTGACCTTCGTTTACGAGGGACAGGGGATCAGGAGAATGGCCCATCTCTCTAAAGACAAGATCCTCGACTATCACGTCGACGACCCGGTTGCATTGGCCGATTTGCAATACCAGCGGAACAAGAAAATCTTTCATGTCCGTTTCGGTTTTGACGGCGGTTATGCCTTCCGCACCGCAAGGTTACCGAAGGACGTCTCAAGCGACTATAAGGATTACCTCCGGAAGCTGACACGGGGACCCGTGCTGGGTGCCAACGTCCGGTTCGACATCGACAAGATGTACACCATCGGCCTCCACTATGACCGTTTTACAAGCAGTAATTCCGCTATGTTTTACGCTTACGACGAAAATGGCCACTATTACGAAGGCGAGCTCAGCGATGACTATGCCATCAATTTCTTCGCTGCCTCAGCGGGTTATCAGATGATCTCCTCCAACGAAAAGCACCGTTTCTTTGTTGACTACATGCTTGGCTACATGAACTATCACAATAACAACTGGGAATTAGGACAGCAATACATCATGGATGGAGCTTCCTTGGGAATGGGGATGGCTGTTGACTATGATTACATGCTTTCGAAACATGTGGCTATCGGAGCTGGAATATCCTATTATCACGCAGTCCTTTCCAAGATCTATATCGATGGCCTCGAATACGATCTTGGCCAAAACAAAGAAGGACTTCAACGCCTCAACCTCAAAGCAGGATTACGTTTCTATTTATAGCATCCCATGATCTCCGTCCAAAACCTCAGCATGCACTTTACCGGTGACGACCTGTTCACCGACATCACATTCTTGATCCGTGAGAAGGACCGGATTGGTTTGGTGGGACACAACGGTGCGGGCAAGACCACCTTGCTCAAGCTGATTTGCGGACTGGAGCAACCCTCCAAGGGCGATGTCATCGTTCCTGAAGGTGTCACCATCGGCTACCTGCCCCAGGAGAAGAACGTAAACAGCCCCAACACGGTATTGGACGAGGCCATGACCGCCTTCGACGAATACCACCAGCTGGAAGGTGAGGTGGAGCAGCTGCAAAAGGCCATGATGGAGCGCACCGACTATGAGAGCCGCGAATACCAACGCCTGATCGAACACCTCAACATCCTCAACGACCGGTTGAACATGATGGGCGGCAACGCCATCGAGGGCGAGGCCGAACGTATCTTGGTAGGACTGGGTTTTGAGCATGACGACATGCAACGTCCCATGCGGGAGTTCAGCAATGGCTGGCAGATGCGTGTGGAGCTGGCCAAGATCCTGTTGAGGAAACCCAACCTGCTGCTGTTGGACGAGCCCACCAACCACCTCGACATCGAGTCCATCCAATGGCTGGAAGGCTTCCTGAAAAGCTATTATGGTGCCATCCTGATGGTTTCGCACGACCGGGCTTTCTTGGACAACATCACCATCCGCACCATCGAGATCTCGAACGGCAAGATCTACGACTACAAGGCCTCCTACTCCGATTATGTCACCCTGCGTGAGGAACGGGTCGATATGCAGCGCAACGCCTACAACAACCAGCAGCGCGAGATCAAGGAGATCGAGGCCTTCATCGAGCGGTTCCGCTACAAGGCCACCAAGGCCAAGCAGGTGCAGAGCCGCGTGAAGCTGTTGGAAAAGATGGATGAGATCGTGGTCGATGACATCGACAAGACCGCCATCCACTTTAGGTTTCCGCCGGCGCCCCATTCAGGCAAGGTGACCCTTGAGCTGAACCATGTGGGCAAAGCCTATGACGACAAAGTCATCTTGAAGGATGTCAACCTGCTGATTCCCAGGGGGGAGAAGATCGCCTTCGTGGGTCGCAACGGCGAAGGCAAGTCCACCCTCTCGAAGATCATCTGCGGGGTACTCGACCACGAAGGCGAGGTAAAGCTCGGACACGAGGTAAAAATCGGTTACTATGCTC
>JAEEGG010020941.1_pt1 | contig 13026 bp, 4 predicted proteins | sample 9134161 | NCBI WGS metagenome assembly JAEEGG01 (sample SAMN16246543, study PRJNA631951) | gut metagenome | biome: gut microbiome; feature: rumen; material: CR-attached | host: Bos | place: Iran: Karaj | collected 2018-10
TGGCTGGCGATGCCTTTGCGTTGGTATTGGGGTGCCACGGCGAGGTCGTTGATCTCGAAGGTGCGGCCATAATGGAACAACATGGAAGTGCCCAAAATGAAGCCAGCCACTTCTCCATCCACAACACATTCCAAACCGTAACGCTGTTGACTTTCAAGCAGTTCGCGAACATGGATGGTAGCATCTTCCACCGACCAGTCATCGTTCCACGGCTCGCCCGAAAACGCTGCCGCATAGATGGCGCCATATTGGTTCAAATGCTCAATAGTGATGGGGCTGATGATGAGGTTTTGCATACATGTATTTTTTCTGCAAAGATACTGATTTGTTTGGAATATCCGTACTTCAGCACAATCACAAAATTAACCACTGTTATGGGCATCACCATTGGTTTATTAATCCCATTGCTAGGCACCATGCTCAGTGCGGCTTTTGTCTTTTTCATGAAGAAAGACATGTCGACGCAGTTGCAGAAGTCGCTGTTGGGTTTCGCTCGGCATCGACATCCAGAACATCCCTGAAGGAGCCATCATCTCCATGCCCATGTGCGCCCAGTGTAACAATAGGGCAAAGTCATTCCTCATTGGTAGCTTGAATGGCATCGTGGAGCTTTGGGCGGTTTATTAGAGATGGCGCAGCACCATCCGCAATGTTTTTTAACAAAATTTTGATTTTCTGCGCTGAAAACCAAATTATTTCTTACCTTTGCCCATCATAAACCTTTGTCACCATGAAAAAACTCGTCCTTATCCTCTCCATCCTCCTCGCCCTCCTGACCATCGGGCAGGCCAAGGCGCAAGGACTGTCGGGCTCGGGCACGACCGACGACCCGTATCTAATCAGCAGCAACGCGGACTGGACCTCCTTCGCGCAAAGTGTCACCAACGACACGACCTACGCGGGCCAAACCGTGAAACTCACCGCCGACATCACCGCCACCGTCATGGCAGGCTCGCACACCGACGAAACCAACTACCATGCTTTCAGCGGCACCTTTGACGGCGACGGACACACCATCACCCTCGCCCTCTCGGGTAGCGGCCAAGGCACGGCCCTCTTCTCCGACCTCAACGGCGCGACCCTCAAGAACCTGAAAGCGCAGGGCACCGTATCCACTGACGACCGACGCCCCGCCACCTTTGCCGTCATCGTTTTCGGCAACAGCACCATCAGCAACTGCTGGAGCACCGTGGCCGTGTCGTCCACAAGGACCAGCGATTGGGTGGACGGCGGCGGTTTCGTGAGCCGTGTCAGTTCAAACGCCACACTCAACATGACCGACTGCGCCTTCCACGGTTCGGTGACCTTCGCCCCCGGTGCCACCACGGGCGGCGGCATGATAGGCTACACGCAAAACAACGCAACGGTCAACCTCACCGACTGCCTCTACAGCCCCTCTGCACTCACGCTGAACGTCAGCCAATACAACCCTCGCGTCTTCGTCTCGGGCGAGGTATCTGGCAATCTCAACAAATGCTACTACAACGCCGTGGCAGCGAACTCGGTACTTGAGAACCAAGGCATCGATGCCTCGGGAATGACCGACGCAGCCTTGGCTGCGGCCCTCGGAGAAGGCTGGCACGTGTATAACGACATGGTGGTGCCCTTCACAGGAAAATATTACATCAGCTCGGCAGCGGAGTGGAACGCTTTTGCAACGACAGTGAACAACGGAACGTCGTACAGCGGACAGATCGTGGCCTTAACCACTGACATCCCGACCGCCGTCACGATGATGGCAGGCACCGAAAGCAACCCCTTCTGTGGCACCTTCGACGGCGACGGACACACCATCACCCTAGCCCTTTCGGGTAGTGGCCAAGGCACTGCCCTCTTCTACTTGATTGAGGGTGCGACCCTCAAAAACCTGAAAGTACAGGGCACCGTAACCACTTCCGGATACCGCCCCGCCACCTTCACCGCCTTTGTTGAAGGCAACTGCACCATCAGCAACTGCTGGAGCACCGTGGCCGTGTCGTCCACAAAGACCAACAGCTGGGTGGACGGCGGCGGTTTCGTGGGCCGTGTCAGCAGCAATGCCACGCTCAACATGACTGGCTGCGCCTTCCATGGATCGGTGACTTTCGACTCCACCGCCACTACAGGCGGCGGCATGGTGGGCTTCACCCAAACGAATGCAGTGGTCAACCTCACCAACTGCCTCTACAGCCCCACCGAGCTCACGCTTAACGTCAGCCAATACTATCCCCGCATCTTCGTATCGGGCTATGTGCCTGGCAATCTCAACAACTGCTACTACAACGCCGTGGCAGCGAACTCGGCACTTGAAAACCAAGGCAAGCTGATGCACAGCATCGCGGGCGACGCGAATGTCACCGTGGCCTTCGATGGCGAAGCCACCGCATACGATTTGAGCGGCATCAGTGCCTACAGTGTGGGCATGGTTTACGACAGCACCCTCTATGCGGGCCAAGGCGAGACGGTGAGCCTCAACCTCGGTTGCACACCACCTTCGGGCTATGTCTGTAGCGGCTACACGACCTCCTCAGGCACCCTCACTGGCACGGCGAACCCCTATACGCTGACCATGCCCGACGAAGATGTGACAATTCAGGCGGTTCTTGAATTGCTTTCTTCAGTCGATTACATCAACGGGGAAGGCGAGACGCAAACTTGCTCAGACTTTACCATCCTCACGGGCAACGAAACAACGCTTGAGGCGGGCTGGTATGTGGTGATCAGCGACATCTTCTACGACAGCACCCTCACCCTTAACGGCGACGTGAATCTCATCCTCTGCGACAGCACTACAATGACAATTAGCAATAGTACAAATCCTTCTAGTTATGCCATAAATGCCGAAGGTGACCTTACCATATACGGACAGAGCGGAGGTACAGGAACCCTAAGCGCCCCTTTTAGCACTTATATCGGCCTCTATACCAATGAAGGCAATGTGGAAATCAATGGCGGCATTGTGACACTGTGTGGGTATTACATGGGCATCTTTACCAATGGCGGTGATGTCATCATCAGGGATGGCGTAGTGACGGTCACAGAAAACAGCACCTACGGCATCTTTTCCAAACCCGGCAATGTTATCATCAGCGGAGGCACGGTTACGTCCATAGGAAATGCTAACGGCATTTCTGGTCAAAATGTCAACATTAGTGGTGGTAAAGTGACGGCCACAGGAAGCGGCGCCTTCGGCATTGATTGTTCCAATTTCATCATTAGCGGTGGCGAAGTGACGACCCTTGGAAGTGCCTATGGCATCAATTCAGCAGGCGACGGTTCAACCAACGGTAACATAACCATTGGCGGAGGCAAGGTTACGGCCACGGGAAGCGGTGTCAGCGGCATTTCCGGTTTCAATATCATCATTACCGGTGGTGAAGTGACGGCCACCACAGGAAGTGGCAATGGCTCTTACGGCATTTCCGGTTACAATGTCATCATTAGTGATGGCATAGTGATGGCCAGAGGAAATAGATCTGGCATCGGCTCAGGCACTAATTCAACCGACGGTAGCCTAACCATCAGTGGAGGAACGGTCACGGCCACTGGAAACGGCTATGGCATTATCGGTTCCGATGTCATCATTAACGGTGGCGAAGTGACGGCTAATGGGACTACCTACGGCATTTTCGGCTTCGATATTATCATTAGTGATGGCGAAGTGACCGCCAATGCATCTGGTTCTGGCATAAGTTTGGGCGACAATTCAACCAATGGTAGCCTAACCATTAGCGGAGGCACGGTTACGGCCACAGGAATCTCCCAAAGCATTTTCGTTCATGGTGATGTCGACATTAGCGGTGGCACGGTCACGGCGACAGGAAACAACATGGGCATTTACTGTATCGGTGATGTCAACATTAGCGGTGGCATAGTGGCTGCCAATGGAAATTATGTCAATGGCATCTATTCAACCAACGGTAGCATAACCATCAGCGGCGGTAAAGTGTCCGCTTCAGGATATCACAACGGAATCTCAGTCTCGGACGACATCACCCTCGGCTGGACCAACACCGACGACTACATTTCTGCCAACGGATACAATGCTACTAACGGCATTGTTGCCGTTAGGAGCGGCCAGGCCTTATATTACGAAGATGACGGGGGTGAAAATGTCATCGTCAGCGGCATACTCGACGAGGACCAGATCGATGCCATTGGGGGCAAGACCCTGCGACCCCATTTCGTCAACTATATGGACGGGGACGGCGAGATGCACTATTGCAGTGACTATACCGTACTCACGGGTGAAGAAACAACGCTCACGGAGGGCTGGTATGTGGTGGACAGCGACCTCACCTACAACAGCACCCTCACCCTCAACGGCGATGTGAACCTCATCCTCTGCAACGGCAAGACGATGACGGTCACTACCTACAGTGGTTACAGCATTGATGGGGATACTTTGACTATTTTCGGCCAAAGCCTCGACACCGTTGTGGCTGGCACCCTCAATGTCACTAACAATGTTGAGGATTATTCCATCTATCTGTGGAACTATATCCAACACAGCGGCAATGTCGTCGCTAACAATCCGGATTACGTTGTTCTCGTTGCCTCCAACATCACCATCTACGGTGGCAGTATCAATGCTAACTGTGGGTACTGTGGCATCTATGCTTATAACATAATCATCAACGGTGGCAACATCAATGCTAAAGGCAGAGACTTATATGCCATCAGGGCTCGGGATGTTATGACCATCAACGGCGGTAGCATCCATGCGAACGGAGGAGAATATTGCATTTATGTAGATGATATCATGACCATCAACGGCGGCAATATCAAGGCTATTAACGAAAACCATGGCATCTGGGTCAATGCAGATTTTACCATCAACGGTGGCAAATTAGAGGCCTCCAAAATTTGGACCACATGGGGGAACCTTACCCTCGGCTGGACCAGCACCGACGACTACATCCATGCTAATTACAATGTCGAAGGCATAACCGTCAAGAGCGGCCAAGCCTTCTATTACGACAATAATGTCATCGTCTGCGGCACGCTCAACAATAGCCAAATCCATGCCCTATCAGGCAAGACCCTGCGGCCATACATCGTGCCCTCGACGGTCATCAAGGAAATCGCCGGCTACGGCACGGGCGACGGCGGCTGGCAACTCATCGCCTCGCCACTGCAAGGCACCATTAGTCCTACCACAATCGACAACCTCATTGCCGACACCGCAGCGCATTACGACCTCTACCGTTTCGAACCGTCGCACGAAGGCAACGAATGGGAGAACCACAAAGCCAGCGACACCTTCAAGCTCGAAACTGGCAAGGGCTACCTTTATGCCAATGCGGATAATGTCACCCTTACCTTCAGCGGCCCGTCCTACATCGGCAACGTATGCGAAATTGCGCTGTCCTACGACGAGAACGACGAGCGGAAATGCTGGAACTTGGTGGGCAACCCGTTCGATGGCAATGCCACTCTCGACAGGGAATACTACGTGCTTGACGACAACGGTTTGGACATCAACTCCGAGCCCATACCTGCCACCACGCCCATCCCACCTTGCACAGCGGTGTTCGTTAAGGCTGTGGAGGAAGGGGATGCTGTGGTGTTTACTCGGGTGACGCAATAACTTGAACACAAATCATACCATTATGAAAAACATCAAACTTTACCTCATCCTCTTAGCCCTCTTAGTCCTCACTCCGATGGCTTGGGCGCAAGGACTGACGGGCTCGGGCACGACCGACGACCCGTATCTGATCACCAGCAGCGCGGACTGGAACACCTTCGCGCAAAGTGTCACCAATGGCACGACCTACGCGGGCCAAACCGTGAAACTCACCGCCGACATTACCGCCAACGTCATGGCAGGCTCGCACACCGACGAGAGCAACTACCATGCTTTCAGCGGCACCTTCGACGGCGACGGACACGCCATCACCCTCGCCCTATCGGGTAGCGGCGAAGGCATAGCCCTCTTCTCCGACCTCAACGGCGCGACCCTAAAGAACCTGAAAGCGCAGGGCTCCGTAACCACTAACGACCGACGCCCCGCCACCTTTGCCATCATCGTCTTTGGCAACAGCACCATCAGCAACTGCTGGAGCACCGTGGCCGTGTCGTCCACAAGAACCAGCGGCTGGATAGATGGCGGCGGCTTTGTGAGCCGTGTCAGTTCAAACGCCACACTCAACATGATCGACTGCGCCTTCCACGGCTCGGTGACCTTCGCCCCTGGTGCCACCTCGGGCGGCGGCATGATAGGCTTCACGCAAACCAACGCAACGGTCAACCTCACCAACTGCCTCTACAGCCCCTCCGCGCTCACGCTGAACGTCAACGAATACAATCCCCGCGTCTTCGTCTCGGGCAATGTGACAGGCAACCTCACCAACTGCTACTACAACTCTGTGGCAGCGGCCTCTGTACTCGAAAACCAAGGCACCGATGCCTCGGAGATGACCAACGAAGCCTTGGCTGCGGCCCTCGGCGTAGGCTGGCTCGCGTACGACGACCTGGTGGTGCCCTTTTCCGACCAGTATAATATCAGTTCGGCGGCAGAGTGGAACGCTTTCGCAACGGCGTTGAACAACGGCATTTCGTTCAGCGGCCGAACCGTGACCTTGACCAACGACATCTCCGTCAGCACCATGGCGGGAGTTGAGGACAAGTGTTTTTCCGGCACCTTCAATGGACAGAACCACACCATCACCCTCAACTTGACGGCCAACGGGCAATACACCTCCCTCTTTTGTTTTGCTGACGGCGCCACCTTCCAAAACCTGAAAGTGGACGGCACCATCAACACCGCGAGAAAGTTTTGCGCCAGCTTCGTGGGGGCCATCGTTTACAACGGCTGCACCTTCACCAACTGCGTCAGCGATGTCACCATCAACTCCACTATCAACGGCGACGGCACACACGGCGGCTTTGTGGGGTATGCCGCATGGGGTGACAACACTTTCGAAGGCTGTGCCTTCACGGGCAAGCTGCTCGGTGCAAGCACCACCAACGTTGGCGGTTTCGTCGGCTTTACGGAAAGCCGTGCCACCGTTTCTTTCACCAACTGCGTCTTCCATCCCCAACAAGTCACCATGAGCGGCAACGGCAGCCAGACCTTCGCGCGCTGGCGTTCGGGAAACAGCAGCGGCGTCATCATCGGTGACAACTGCTACTACTCGCAGACCCTCGGTGCAGCCCAAGGCAAGCAGATGCGCAGCATCACGGGCGGCGACTATGTCACCGTGGCCTTAAGCGGCAATGCCACCACTTATGAGCGGAGCGGCATCAGTGCCTACGCTGTGGGCATCGTTTTCGACAGCATCCTTTATGCCGGTGACGGCGAGACGGTGAGTCTCAACCTTGGTTGCACACCGCCTTCGGGTTATTCCTTCAATGGCTTCATTGCCAGTGCAGGCACCCTCAACGGTACAGGGAATCCCTACACGCTGACCATGCCCAATGAGAACGTGACCATTCAAGCGGTTCTGGTTAATAATTCCATCGAATACATTGATGGGGATGGCAACACACACACTTGCAGCAACTATACCGTGCTCACGGGCAACGAAGCAATACTCCATGGGGGCTGGTATGTGGTGAACGACGACATCACTTACAACCGCACACTCACCCTCACCGATGATGTGAATCTCATCCTATGCAACGGCAATACGATGACGGTCAGCACTATCAATGGGAGCAGAAACTTGGGCAACGGAAGCCTGATTGTTTACGGTCAGAGCCTCAATTCCGATGTGGCTGGCACCCTCAATGCTGGCTCCATCAGGTATCCCCAATTCAATTCCAGACATACAACGTCCACGCACAATGGGGGCATCAATGTGATCAACTACACCCAACACAGCGGCAACGTCGTAGCCAGCAACAATTCTTCGCATGGAGATGCCCTCTATGCCAACCACTTCACTATGAACGGTGGTACCATCATCATTCCTAATAACCGTTACCAACGTAATACTTACTCCGGCTTATTTGTTAACGGCAATCTAGTCATCAACGGCGGCAAGGTGGAGGCTCCCAGTATTCACGCCTATGACGACATTACCCTCGGCTATACCAACACCGACGACTACATCCTTGCTGGCCACTATGAGTCCGAAGAAGGCACCATCGCCGTCAAAAGCGGCCAAGCCTTATATTACGAAGATGACTGGGGTGAAAATGTCATCGTCAGCGGCATACTCGACGAGTACCAGATCGATGCCATTGGGGGCAAGACCCTGCGACCCCATTTCGTCAATTATATGGACGGGGACGGCGAGATGCACTATTGCAGTGACTATACCGTACTCACGGGTGAAGAAACAACGCTCACGGAGGGCTGGTATGTGGTGGACGATGACATCACTTACAACGGCATCCTCTCCCTCAACGGTGACGTGACCCTCATCCTCGGCAACAGCAAAACGATGACCATGGGAACCGACGATGAAGACAACGGCGGCATCAAGCAATCATCGACCGGAAACCTGACTGTTTACGGTCAGAGCCTCAGCCCCGACGAGGCAGGCACTCTCAATGCCACCCAAAACAGGTTTCCCCAATTCGAATCAGGCTTCAATGTCATCACCGCAACACCTACTGGCCGATGGCGCTCAATTAATGTGTCAAACTACACCCAACATAGTGGGAATGTCATTGCAGGTGCCGAAGCCGGCAAAGCCATTTCTGCTGACTCCTTCGTCATTAACGGCGGCAGCATCAATGCCAACAGCAGTGACTTCGGCATCTTCTCCAACGGAAACATAACCATCAATGGTGGCAATGTCATTGCAGGTGTCGATTTCGGCAAAGCCATTTCTGCCAACTCCATCACCATCAATGGCGGCAGCATCAATGCCAACAGCAAAGACTATGGTATCTTCACCAACGGAGACATGAACATCAATGGTGGCAGCATCCATGTCACCAGCAATAACTTCGGCATCTATACCAAAGAAGACATGAACATCAATGGTGGCAATGTCACTGCAAGCGTCTACCATCCCTCTATGTTTTGGTGCGGCCTTTCAGGCGAAAACAACATAATCATCAATGGCGGTACAGTGGAATCCAATGGCATTTACACTTTTAATAACATCATCCTCGGTTTTACGAAAATCAGCGACCATATCCATGCCAACTACTACACGGCCAGAGACGGCACCGTCAGCGTCAAGAACGGGGAGGCATTCTATTACGAAAACGGCAATGAGACGGTCGTCATCAGCAACACGCTCACTACCGAGGAGATCGCGGCCATAGGAGGCAAGACGCTGTGGCCTTACATCGATCCTTGTACCGTCCCCTTCAATTTGGAGGCCACCGACATAGGAGCCACCACAGCCACCTTGTACTGGATGGGCTGGACAGAGCAATATGAAGTGATGTATGAAGCAGTAGGCGAAAATGCAACAAGGGAAGTATCCACCGGCAATAGCCACAGCACTGTCATCACCGACCTCACTCCCAACACAACATACCGATGGAAGGTAAAAGGCGTCGACTGCGACGGCAACGGCGGTAATACCGAATGGAGCGAAATGAGTTTCTTCACCACACATATTTCCTGCTATCCTGTTAACTCGTTGAGCTACGACAACTTGACCGCTTTCTCAGCTAACCTGAGCTGGGTCTTGGAAGACGAAACCCAAACCGCTTGGCAGATTTGCCTCAATGGCGACGAGAGCAACCTCATCGATGCAAACACCAACGAAGGCTTCCTCTTGGATGGCCTTGAGCCTAATGTGGAGTACACAGTGAAAGTGCGTGCCTACTGCGATGAAAACGACTACAGCAGTTGGAGCAGCACAATAACCTTCACCACACCCGAAGTCTGCTTCACTCCTAGAAACTTAGCCGCCAACAACATCACTGCAGTCTCTGCCGACCTCAGCTGGACTGGAAGAGAAGATGTGGAAAGCTACACGGTGAGATACAGAACAATGGCTGAACGCACTGGAGAATGGATAACAGAAACCACCAGTGAGACCGAGGCACAACTCACCGACCTCGATGGAGGCACCACGTATGAAGCCCAAGTGAGAAGCGACTGCAATCCAGATGGTTGGTGCAATATGATCACCTTCACCACGCTTGACGAGAACACCAAGGTCTTCGTCTTCGAGGGCGAATGGAGCGACGGAGACAATTGGGTGCCTGTTGGAGTTCCCACTATTGATAATGATGTCATCTTACGCGCCGAAGCCAACGTCTTCGACGTTGCCGAGGCCAACTTCATCACCATCGACGACGCAGGTGCCCTCATTATCGAGGATGGCGGCCAGCTGAAGACCAACGCCGACGTCGAAGCCACCATGAAGAAGTTCGTCATCGGATACGGCATCGACTATGTGGAAACCGACAAAGGCTACTACCTCATGACACTTCCGACTGTCGCTCCCATCTCAGCCGCTGACGCTCATCTCTTGACCGAAGAAAGCGATTACGACCTCTACAGTTGGGACAGAACGGCCACTGACGAAGAATGGCAGAACAACCACAGTGGCATCGACTTGCAGAACGGCCTTGGCTTCCTCTATGCCAACCGCGACGACATAGAGATGCTCTTCACTGCCACGCTCCGCAACAGCAGCGAACCCGTCGTAGTGACGCTTTCCTACGATGAAGCGGAGTACGGTGGCTGGAACCTCTGCGGCAACCCATTCCCATGCGAGGCCTACATCACCACCGAGGCCGAAGGCATGACCTTCTACCGCCTAGTCGACAACCAATTGGAGCTTTTCGAAGGTGCCATCTCCCCTATGGAAGGCTTCTTCGTTAAGGCCACGGCTGCCAACCAGACTTTCACCATCAGCAGAGAAGCACCGGACAAACACGTTCAGCCATAGCAGTTAGAACGTGACAGTTTGTAATGAGTCGAGGACGCTGGAGTGTTCAGACACGTCCAGTTCCTCGACTACATCAACAGCCTTAATCCCGAAGGCCTCAGCGATGCGCTGTTGAAGCTCTTCAATGTGCTTAACACGGGATCAAGATGTATCAGAAATTGGTGAAACAGCAGTAAAAACCATATTTTTTTGCTTCTGCTGTAACAAAATCCGCTCTTCTCCGTATTACTGCAAAAGTAACCTGATGAAAAACTACAAAACCCCTATCATCCTGTTCGCCGTATTCGAGATCATCGCCGTATCACTTTGGCTGGCAACAGGCAGTTTGTTCTATTTGCTCAACTTCAGTTATATCGGTACCATCATCGGTGTTGGACTGGCCTTGTCAAAGGCGGGATGGAAATATGCCAGAGAATTCATCCAGTTTGGCGTAGGCGCCTATATGCTGGTCTTTCTCGGACTGATATGCAGGGAAAACATGCAGATCGAAGGCTTTTGGTATTACTTGTTCTCCGGTGTGGTGGGCGCAGGTGTGCTGCATTATCTCATCGCCAAAATCTTCGGGCCTCTCCTCTTCGGGCGCGGTTGGTGTGGCTATGCCTGTTGGACAGCCATGATCCTTGACCTTCTCCCCTACAAACAACCACAAGGTCCGAGAAAGAAGATTGGTTTCATCCGTTACATCGTGTTCGCGTTGTCGCTAATCCTCGTCCTCCTGCTGTTCCATTGCGGCAAAGCCGACAAGCACACCATGTTCATGCTGTTTCTCATCGGCAACTTGGTCTATTATGTGGTGGGCATCACCCTTGCTGTGGTGTTCAAGGATAATCGCGCTTTCTGCAAATACATCTGTCCCGTCACGGTCTTTCTCAAGCCGATGAGCCACTTCTCCTTGCTGCGCATCCATTGCGACGAGAGCAAATGCATCCAATGTGGCAAATGCCTGAAAGTGTGCCCGATGGAAGTGGAAGTGAACAACGACTCACGCAAACGAAAAAACGCCACCGAGTGCATCCTGTGCCATAAATGCACCAAGGAATGCCCTGTGAAAGCACTGAAATAACAAATACTAGCTAATATGAAAACAAAACTACTCTTATTTATCGCATTATCGCTGATGATTGGCTTCAGCGGTTGCCATTCCAACGAAAAACAATCTGATTATTGCACCGTCAAAGGAACCGTGAAGGGCCTTTCCAACGGCACCAAACTCGAATTGCTGGATGCGTTCAACCAATGGGAGGTTGTAGGCACGGGAACGGTTAAAAAAGGTGCCTTTGAGATTCACCCTGATGTTTCGTCGCCCACCCATGTGTATCTTTACGTACAAGAAGGCATGCAATTGAAGGACTTCATTTTGGAGCCAGGGACGATTCTCGTCGAAGTGGATGCCAACGATGAGGAGGACCTCGGCACTGGTGCCAAAGGAACACCTTCCAACGAAATTGATTACAAATATTTGGCGTTTAGCCGTAGTGGGAATCAGGAAGCCGCTCAAGCCATAAAGGACTCTGTGCTTAATGCCGAGCAAACAGGAGCATTGGCTTTGGCAAATATCGAATATTGGTGCAAGTCATCCGTCCAAGCATTGGGTGTTCTGGATCGTTTGTTGCCTGAATTGGCAGCATTGCCTTATATTGACGAATTGAGGAAAGAATTGACCCAGCGTATGAAGACTGAACCTCGGACGGAAGGCAGTGACATTGTTCCTCTATACATCGACATGGAATATCCCGACGTGAATGGCAAATCGATTAGTCTGAGTTCGGTGGTGAACGACCCAAACAATCGCTATATCCTCGTCGATTTCTGGGCCACTTGGTGTAGCGGATGTGTGGAAGCCATGCCTCAATTGAAAGAGATTTACGCCAAATACCACGAGAAAGGACTGGAAATCTATGGTCTCTCTGTGGATGCCAATCGCAAGAATTGGGAAACTTTTCTAGCGGAAAACCAACTTCCTTGGATTAACGTATGCGAAGGTAGCGGAGGGAGAAAAGAGAACAGCAAAGTCAGGCAAGATTATGCCCTTCGAGGCTATCCGACCACATTGCTGATTGAATGTCAAAGCGGAGAGGTCATTGCCCGTGGCGAACTGGAAGAAATGGATGCGATGCTTGCCGAGTTGCTTAAATAAATGCCATGAAATCCATCATCAAATACTTATCCTTCGTCATCTGTGCGTTTGCCTTTGCATCCTGTGCGATTGTCAGAGGCTATAGGGCTGATGGTT
>JAEEGG010020947.1_pt1 | contig 13024 bp, 11 predicted proteins | sample 9134161 | NCBI WGS metagenome assembly JAEEGG01 (sample SAMN16246543, study PRJNA631951) | gut metagenome | biome: gut microbiome; feature: rumen; material: CR-attached | host: Bos | place: Iran: Karaj | collected 2018-10
ATGTTGCCTTCGATTTTCGTGTATTTCTTGGCCATGTGGCTTCCTTTCGGTTGGATGGCGGGAAAGGGACGGACTCCGCCGTCAACCGTTTTTCCCTGCGTTTTTGTGCGGTGAAAGTAAGAACGCCGGGATGAGGAATCAAGCAAAAACCGCGGGCGGAGGAAAAATCCGTTCCCCGCCCCCGCTCCACTCCTTGCGCTCGCAATCGCTTCCGGCCCGCCGTACACTCTTTCCCGACAAGGAGCCTGCCCATGAACGACTACATCGCCTGCTGCGGTCTCGACTGCGGACCCTGCGAAGCCCGTCTCGCCACCCTCCGCGACGACGACGCCCTCCGCGCCAAGGTCGCCGCCGAATGGTCCGAACTCAACCACGTCGAAATCACCCCTTCCATGATCAACTGCACCGGGTGCCGCATTCCCGGCGCCAAGACGCCCTACAGCGGCACCCTCTGTCCCATCCGCCGGTGCGCCCGCGCCCGCAACCACCCCACCTGCGCCCCCTGCCCCGACCTCCCGACCTGCCCGAAGCTCGCCATGGTCGTCTCCAACAACCCCGCCGCCCTCCGCAACCTCCAAGCCTGACCCGTTGCGCGGGCACGGACAAAAAAAATCCCCGTAAAACCGGGGAAGAAGATGGTCGGGGCGACGAGATTTGAACTCGTGACCTTTTGCACCCCAAGCAAACGCGCTACCAGTCTGCGCTACGCCCCGACGGGGATACCTGCAAAACTGAGTGCTGTTTACCACGCTTTGCCCCCCCCGTCAATTCCCTTGCACGCTTTTTCCCGAAAAAGAACCCGGCGGGGCCGGCGTGCAGGGCCTCCGGCACCGGAATCAGGGGGGAACATCTTCCTGTTCGCCCCCGCCAGTTTCAGCCCCTCCCGCAACGCATTGTGACGGAGCCATTGGACTCGTCAAAGCGGTGCTGGGCGTGGTCGGGGGATTTGCGGGCGCGTATGGAGTAGCGGGTTTCGTTCACCAAGAAGGTCTGGGAGCTGCCGTCGCCGGGTTTGCTGGTCAAGGGGTGAGGGAATTGCCGGTGGCCTTCGCCGCAGGATTGAAGCTGAATGACTTCCGACGATTTTCCTTATGTTGCGAGAAGAATTGATGGTGAACATGCCATCAATCATGGATGACATCCTCGGAATGTTACCGAGAACCCAAAAGAAGTTTTGCCGTGCGAGGAAAGCATTTCTTCAGTACGGCCACTCCGAGGAGGCAGCCAGACATGGCAAACGTCCAACGCAACAGGCACATGCCGTCCGGCCCGATGCCCAATTTCCAGAACCAGCGGATGCTGTCGAGAAGATGCGTGAACAACGGATGTCCCACATAGAGCCCGAAACTTGCCCCCGTCAGCCACGCCGGCCACTTTCCGCCCAGGATGCACATCCAGACGAATGCCAGCAGGCAGGGCGTGAGGAACGACAGGTTACGGATGAAAAAAGTTCCGAAAAAACCTTCCGGGTCCGGCCAACCGAATCCGGCGGCGGCAAACGACACCAGCTTGGTCGCCAAAAACAGCAATCCCACCCACGCCGGAATGCGTTTCATCTTGTCAGGAACGGCAGCGAACACTCCCGTCCGCCACGCGATGCCGAGCAAAAAGTAGAACGTTCCGAATGGATAGAGGAGAATCCACTTCCACGGACACCACCAAGGCGATGGATTCAACCAAGGGACACCTGCCGTTTTCAACGTTGCCAAAACATAGACCGCCGCCAACCCCCAGAATCCCGTTTTCCGGACAATCCAATACAGTAGCGGACTGCCCAAGCACAGGCAAATCAGCCACCGGAGGTACCAGAACGGGGGCAACAGCGGGTTTTGCAGGAAATCCAGGCCGAAGGTCTTGATCCATCCCGGGAATCCCAGATTCCAGTTCCATATCCGGTGAGCGTGCAGCAAGTCTCAGCCGAAACGGGTACACAAACCCGAATTATCTTCCCAAGCCCAGATTGTTGTTTTACAATAAAATTGTTTGACTATGAATCCATCCTTGAAAACTTTCCGAAACTTTGGGGTTGCCAACCTGTTCGCCCTCCTACCCCTCCTCTGGATTCTCCTCGGCTGGATGCCGGACCAGGTAAAAATCCAGTGGCGTGGCAATGCCCCCAATCCGGTTGCCATCGTGTCGGACGGAATGGTCCTGCAAGGAGAGGCCTATGGTGCTTGGAGCGAAGGCACCGTATGGCGCTTCTACCTGCGGGCAGGCATGCCTTGGAAGGACTTGGCCTTCCGCCTGCCCCCGGGAACAGGACCGGAAGCCATCGGACGAATCGATTTGCAGAAGTGGAAACTGTTTTGCCTGGGCAAGGCTGGAACCAATCTCGTCCCGACCGGAGATGTGGAAAATGGCTGGCACTTCGCAAATCCACGATTCGAGAGCATAGGCTTCGCATCACGCAGCGGGGCCATTGGCCTGATTGTGTTGGAGGCCTTTTTGCTTGGGCTGTCGTGTCTTTTCGCCAAACACCACCGCGAGGAAAAATGGAAAACGGTATGGCTTCCGGTATGCTTGGTGGCGCTGGCGCTGGCCGTATTGATGCAGGTTGCCTTGCCCATCCAGTCGTATTTGGCCAACCAATCGGCCTATCCATTCACCTTCGGGGCGCTGGCGGGGGCCATTGCGGTACGGTTTGCTTGGACGTTTGCCATTTGCGCCGTTGCCATCGGTCTTCTGGGGCGTTGCTTCGGGCGGTGGGTGCTGGGAGCGGTTCTGGCCTTTGCCGTGTGCGTGTATCTGGAGTCGGGAATCCTCTCGGCGGGGTTGCCCGACCTCAACGGTGACTGGTGGTTCTTCCAGAACCGGATGCGTGCGATGTGGGATGCCGCGGTCTGGGCGGGAGTCTTTGTTTCGTTCGCGCTCCTGCATCCTCTCCTCAAACGCCACTACGGTCTAGTGTCCACTTGTCTGATGATCATGACGGCCGCTTCCATGTTCGACGTGAATCATGAGGAAAAAGCCGACACCTCCAAGCTGCTCGTCCATGACTTTGTCCCCGTCGAAACCGTCATCCGCAGCGTGACCTACTCGACCAACCGGAACGTGCTGGTCTTTGTCCTCGACTCGCTGGAACGCGAACAAGCACACGCCATCATGGAAGATCCCGAAGCAGGGCCGAGATTGAGGGAGAAGTTCCGGGGTTTTGTGGAATATGCAGACAATGTAGGCGTAGGGAACCGCAGTGAATTGGCTGTGGCCAATTTGTTTACAGGCAAGTATGTGGAAAGCGCCACGGGATTGGCCAACTACCATGTTTCTCTTTTCGAGCAGGAATCTGTTCTGGCAGACTATCTGGCCAACGGAGTTTCCGTATATTTGGGATCGGAGGCGTTGGGGTACGGGTACACTAACCGAAAGGGGGAGGAAGGAAAAGGCCAGACGGACGAAGCATGGACATTGCAGGAAATCATCAGGCTCCGATGGATTCCTTTTTGTGCAAAGTTTCGATGCGGACGAATCATGGAATTGTCCAAACGGCGTTCCAATGGTATTTGGTTGGAAAAGGTGGTGTACCCGATTTTGGCAAAGCGAACGGAGGCGATAGACGCAGGGGGGACGTTGCTGTTTGTTCACACGGAGGGGGTGCATTTCCCCGTGCAATGGAATCGTTACGGAGAGGAATTGCCTGTCCCCAACGATACTTTCGGCGGCATCGTAGAGGCAGGAATTTATGTGTTGGGACTGTTGGGAGATTTGTTCGATGTCTATCGGGAACATGGCATTTACGACAACTCGTTGATTTTGGTCTTGGCAGACCATGGGAACCATGGTCACGGCCCGGACTCTCCGGGCGGTTTGCCCGGAATTGCCAAACCGTTCTTGTGGGTAAAGCCAGCGATGAGTCAGCACGAATTTCAAACAAGCACAATCCCCACATCCCACTCCCGTGTGTCGGTTTTGCTGAAAGAGGCATTGAAAAACACTTTTGGCGATGATGTCGTTCGGAAGGTATTGAGTTGCCCCAACCGGTTGTACCGGGAATTGCACGGAAGCTCCCGGCATGATTGGTGGGTGGACAGCGACGGCCATGTGACAACGGAAGTTACAGAAATGGAGAAAGCGGCCCATGGCATACACCCATTGGAAGAGGGCCACATGTATTCATTCGATTTGAAAGGTCCTCACGCCGACGAACTGGCGGACATCGCCTTGGTGAACTTCTACCTGCGCTTTTGGCCTCGCTGGTCACCAAACACGTCACAGGTCAAAATCCAGTTCAAGGTGCCGGATCCAAAACGGACATGGCAGGTGCGGTTGGAGGTTTTGCCGTGGATGTGGGGGCCATATGAGACAGAGGAGAATCAGCAAGATGCCTGTTTCACGTTTTGTCAAGAAGGCCAGGAGACGAACACTGTAACAGTACAGGCTGGAACATCCGCATCGATTTTACTGAGAAGTGTCAAAGCGGATTCTGACGGATGGGTCACTCTTGTCGGTGAGCGAGACGATGGCATCCGTTCCGTCTGTCGGTTGACCCGATTGACGTTGATTGCAGAGCCGTGAACACTATTTTTCGGCGATGTCGTCTTCGACTTCCTTGCCGGAGTTTTCGTCGCGGCGGAGGACTTTGTTGGTGCCTTTCTTAATCTTGCGCCAGACAACGCCGAAGACGACGCCGAGGGCGATGGCGACGCCGGCGATGGCCTGCACGGTGTAGGACATGACGGAAGGGTCGATGTAGGCGAGGGGCATGGTCAGTTTCCTTTCTTTTGCTTGCGGGCGATGAGGGATTGGAGGATGTAGCGGCCGGCGGCTTCGGCGGCGCGGCCGGGATTGTAGAATTGTTCGCGGAGGAGGGCGTCGATGCGGTCGGCGAAGGTGCCGGGGTGCTCCAGCATGTCGGCGACGGCGGCGGGGGCCTTGGCGGGGATGTCGGAAGGGGCGATGGAGACGCCGACGCGGTTGCGGAAGGAGATGTCTGTGGGGACGAGATCAAGGCGCTGCCATTCGGGATTGATGACCTTCATGGGGGTGTCGACGAAGAGGACGGGGCGTTTGGTCTGGAAGGCGTATTCGTAGGCGATGCCGGACCAGTCGGTGACGAGGACGGAGGCGCGGTCCATGGTGGAGGGTTTGCCGAAGTCGGCCTCGATTTCGATGCCGGGGCGGCCGGCGTAGCGGGCCTCGATGGCATGCATCTTGGCGGGGTGGCGGCGGACGTACTGGGGATGGGGGCGGAGGACGACGGTGCGCCCGGGCGCGGCGATGGCGTCGACGAGGACGTCGAGGCAGGAGTCGAAGATGTTGCCGTCCTGGTAGGAGGGGGCGATCATGATGCGGGCGGGGCCGCCGGCGGCGGGCGGGGGCGGGTTGGCGAGGAGGGTGTCGAGGAGGGGATAGCCGGTTTCGACGATGTTCTTGGGCTTGAGGGAGTAGAGTTTTTCGGTGGCGCGGGCTTCGGCGGCCTGCGCGGGGCCGTTGGCGAAGAGGGTGTCGAAGTGGTCGAAGGCGCCCTTGCGGTATGCCATGTGGAGGCTGGTGGGGCCGTGGTCGACGTAGATGTATTCGACGTCTTTCTTGACGTAGGAGCGCTTGATGTGGAAGCGGCCCAGGTCGGGGGTGGTCATGACGACGATATCGGCGTCCATCTTCATCATGAGGGGGATGATCTTGACCGGGCCGATGTAGTAGGCGCGGAGGCGGGGATTGGCGTCGGCGAGCTTGAAGACGGCGTCGCCGGGGGCGTTGGTGACGTAGTGGACGGTCGCGTTGGTGTGCGCGAGGAGCCATTCGACAACGGGGCCGAGGTATTTCCAGTAGCCGCCGCCTTCGGCGTAGAAGACGATGTGCTTGTTGGCGACGGAAAAGAAGCGCTTCCAGTCGGCCTTTTCGCGGCGCCGGTCCTCGGGGGAGACTTTCTTGGCGGCGGATATTTCGCGCTCGAACTTGGCGAGTTCGGCCTGGGAGCGGCGGAGGGCGGGGTAGTCGACGCGGGACTTGGGTGGGATGACGGCGTTCTCGGCCAGCTGGACGAGGATAGAGAAGAGGTTGCTGGCGGCCCAGTAGAGGCCGACGCCCATCGCCACGAAGCAACCGAGGAAGAGGGAAATCGCGATGGAGATGCCGTTGGTGACGAGCTGCTGGGTGCGGGTCTGCTCGCGCTGGAGGGGGTTGAAGATGTTCTGGGTGTAGCCGAGGAGCCATGCGGCGGCGCCGGCGAAGAGCGGCATGAGCCAGGCGCCGCCGCCGTCCGTGACAGGGACTTTGCCGATGAGCGAGCCCGCCTCGCGGTCGCCGATGCCGTAGATGACCTTGACGAAGGCCAGCAGGATGACAATCTGGATGGCGAGGGGGACGAGCGAGAGCAACGGGTGGTAGTGGCGGCGCTTGAAGAGGGCGGCCGTGGCGTCGCCGATGGCGTCGGGGTCGCCGTAGTGGTCGATCTTGATGCGGTTGGATTCCGGCATCAAGGCGACCATCTTGAGGCTGTTGACCTGGCACCAGAGGGCCACCGGGAACTGGAGGACCTTCGTCAGGGCGGTGAAGATGACGATGTCGGCCCACCAGTTCGGGCACCACGAGTGGCACCAGTCCATGAGCCAGGCGAAGAATTGGACGAGGTAGTGCATGGGTCAGGCGTCGATGAGGCGGATGATCTGGCCGAAGGGGAGGAGGCGGGAGTCGACTTCGAGGGCGCGGTGGTGGAGAAGGAGGTCCTGGGCGACCGACTGCATGGCGGGGAAGGCGGCGCGGGTGAGCTGGTTGGCGTAGATGACGATGTTGACGCCGTGGGCCGCGAGTTCGGCTTCGGTGACGGAGTTGAAGGAGGTGGGGACGACGACGATGGGGGTGGCGGGGTCGGCGGCGCGGAACTTGTCGCAGAACTCCAGGATTTCGGAGGGGTCCTTCTTGCGGGAGTGGATCATGATGCCGTCGGCGCCGGCGGCGACGTAGGCGCGGCAGCGGGAGAGGGCGTCGTCCATCCCCTGTTCGAGGATGAGGGATTCGCAGCGGGCGATGATCATGAATTCCCTGGTGCGGAGGGCTTCCTTGCCGGCGGCGATCTTGGCGGAGAAGTTTTCGATGGAGTCCTGGGTCTGCCGGACTTCGGTGCCGAAGAGGGAGTTCTTCTTGAGGCCGCACTTGTCTTCGATGATGACGGCGGAGACGCCGATGCGTTCGAGGGTGCGGACGTTGTAGACGAAATGCTCGGGGAGGCCGCCGGTGTCGCCGTCGAGGATGATGGGCTTGGTGGTGACTTCCATGATGTCGTCGATGGTGCGCAGGCGCGAGGACATGTCCACGAGTTCGATGTCGGGCTTGCCCTTGGCGGTGGAGTCGCAGAGGGAGGAGACCCACATGGCGTCGAACTGGTCGAGGCGGCCGTCGGGCTGGCGGACGACGGTCTTTTCGGCGATGAGGCCGGTGAGGCCGGAGTGGGCTTCGATGGTCTTCACGACGGGGCACAGCGCGATGAGCTGCCGGAGGCGGCGGCGGCGGAACTCGGGCATGGCCAGGCGTTCCTTGTCGAGGTCGTCGAGGCGCTTGACCTCGGGATCGACGGTGTAGGGGACGTCGATGATCTTGCCGCCGTAGGGGGCAAGGCAGGCTTCGGCGTTCTGGCGGATGAAATACTCGGGGGCCTCGGGGTTGCACCAGTTGTCGCCGTGGATGATGAAGTCGGGGCGGAGTTCGGCGACGATGTCGTCGTACATCATGTCGCGCTGGACGACGACGTCGGCGACGCCGGGCAGAGCGCGGGCGGCCGCGAGGCGCTCCTCGAAGGTACAGGTGGGGAAGCGGTTGTAGCGGATCATGGCTTCGTCGGAGAGGACTCCGACGATCACGTCGCCGTACTTGCGGGCTTCGTTGATGATGTTCAGGTGCCCCTTGTGGATCAGGGGGGTGCAGAAACAGGTGTAGACTTTAGTCATGGAAACCTCAGATGCCAAAAGCCAATCGTTCTTTGTAATATGGGTGGACATCCGCCGTGAAGAGCGCTTGCTCGGCGGCAATGTCGTAGGGGACGCATTCGAAGGAAACCGCCCCGGTGTCGAAATCCACGACCGCATACTGCGCGGCCGGATTGGCGTTGCGGGGTTGGCCGACGGATCCGGGGTTGACGAACACGGTCCTCCGGCGGGCGGTCTTGTCCACGACGCATTCCAGGAGGGGAACGTGCGTGTGTCCGGAAAAGACGAAATCGAAAGCCCGGTAATCGGGGGAGAGCCTTTCAGCCACGGGCATTTTACCCCAGTAGCGGTCGTGGAGGTCGCCGTGGACGCACAGAACCGACTTCCCCGCGAAAACGAGGGAAACGGGTTCCCCGCTCATGGTGGCGACAAAGCGCCGGGATGCGCCGTCCAGAATCCGACGCGTGAATTCATTGGCGGCGCGGCCCCGCGGGGAGGAGAAGCGATCGTCCTCCACACCATCCAGCGCCATTTCGTGGTTGCCGCGGAGGTTGACCACGAAACGCGGGGCGAGGGCCTGCAACCGATGGATTGTCTCGACGGGGCGCATGCCGTAATCGACGGCATCGCCCAAGTGGAACACGGGGATGGAATCCCCGTATTTCGCATGGAGGTGGACCAGCACGGCGTCCAAGGCCGTGAGGTTGGCATGGATGTCGGAAATGACGCAGGCGATCATTTTTCCGTGCGGGCAAGGGCCGGTTTGATGATGCGGGAGACAAGGAAGTCCGCCGTTTCCGGGATGGCATCGTAGGGAACCTCGTGCGGAAGGTCCACGCCAAAGGCGCGGCGAACCTTTTCCGCGAGGTGTTCCGTCCAGAAAAGGGATCCGTTTTCGACGTTTTCGACGCCGTCGAGGGCGATGGAGCGGCGGTTGACGGCCCGCATGTCCGCAACGGGAAACCAGCGTTCGTCGAAATCCATGGATACGGAAGATCCGGATGCAGCGATGCGGACGGGATAGCCTCCGAGGTTGCCGCCGACGCCGGGGGAGTGGAGAAAGCATTCTCCGCCGGATGCGATGGTTTCGGCAATCTTCGAAACAATCTCGAAGTTGCTGCTGGCGTTCATCATGTTGCGTTTGGCGTCGGAGGGCATGGGGATGGCACAGGCCTTCCAGAGGGCGGTGCGGTCGATGGAAGGGAGCGGTTCGTCCCGGCAGTCAAGGTGGAGGAGCGGTTCGATTCCTTCGGTTTGGCCTTCCTTGCTGATGACCACGTCGTGAAAGTGGCTCGTGGCGAGGGTGACCTCGATGGCGGCGGGATCGGCGATGCCGCAGGCGGCCGCCGATGCGAGCTTGATGCGGGGAACAAGGTGGTTGAGGTTTCCGCTGCCGAAGTCCGGACAGGCCATGCCGGCGCTCTTGAGCCATGGGAGCACCGCATCGGAGTAGGACGTGTTGATGACGATGGAGGAGGAGCCGACGGCACGATGCGCGGCCATGATGTTGCGGATGTACTTCATCGCCAAGGGCGCCCACAAGCCATAGGCGCGGACAGCCTGCCATGAAATGCTGCCGTACTTCAGCCCGCTGTAGGCGCGGCTGGAGTTGACGACGAAATCGGGGGAGATTTCCGTGAAAAAGCGTTCGATGGATGCCGTGTTCTCCAAGTCGACCGCGGCGATCCGGACGGGTTTTGGGGCCTTGCCCCGGATGAGCCGGGCGACGCGGACGATGTTGACGTCGGAGGCGGCCTTGTCCACGTTGCGGCATCCGATGGCGATTTCCACATTGGGAAAATCCCAGTTGCCGAGATATTCAAGAAGGTAGTTGCCCACGCTGCCCAGTCCCAGGATGCCCACCCGGAGGGGCCCTCCCGAGCGTATCCGTTCCGCGAGGGCGCACAGGCGTTGGGAAGTTTCTTTCATTGGCATTTCCTTGTGTAGTCCTTCATGGCACGGTAATCCTCGAGGGTGTTGCAGTTGAACCAGGCCCGGAAGGTGAAAATCGGGATTCCAGTGGCGTCGATGGGCGAAAAGTAGTCGAGGATGGGGAGGAGATTGGTGCCGGACCGTTCGGCCGGACCGCAACGTCGCGAACATTCCCTGAGACGGGAGACATCGGCGAATTGCCAGACTTGCCCGGAGTTGCCGAGGAGGACGAAGGGGCCGTCGAGACAGAGCCGGGAATGGGCGGTGTCGTAGACATAACGCAGGCGTCCTTCCGGAGAGACACAGAATGCCACGGAAGTCCGGGCATCGACGAAGCCCGGTGCCGCGGTGATGGCATCGCCCTCCGAAGCGGCCATTTGCGAGAACGTGGCATCGTCGAAAAGGAGATCTCCCTCCAGAAACACGACGCTGTCCGTGCCGTCGGGAACGGCGTCGATGCCGAGGCACAGACTGTGGCAACTGCCCAGGTCCGCATAATGGTCGTTGAAAACCAGCGTGGAGGGGGTGTCGGGATGGCGTTCGCGCATATGGTCCCGCAATTCGCCGAAGCGGTATCCACCCACGAGCACGACGTGGTCGAAGCTGTTGCGGCGGAGAAGCTCCAGTTGCCAATCCAGGAGGGTGGCGTCTTCCGGCGTTTCGCGGAAGAAAGACTTGTGGCATTCACGCCCCACGCTCGCCGAGAAACGGCGGCTTGTGCCCGCGAGCGTGACGATGGCCGTCCGGATCACTCCGCATTCTCCCGTGCCAGGCGGTTGGCGATGCAGGCCTTCAGACCTTCGTCCAGCGACACCCGTGCCTGCCATCCCGTCTTTGCACGGATCTTTTCGACTGACAGCAGGCGTCTGGGAGGGTCGGCGGTGCGGGTTCCGCGGAAGGTGATTTCCGGTTCGGAGATGCCCATGAACGACGCGATGCGCCTGGCGAGATCGACGATGGGGATTTCCTCAGCCGTGCCCACGTTGTAGATGCCGCCGTCAAGGGCCGATTCGTTGGCGAGCAGCGAGAGGACGGCGTCGCAACTGTCGCTGTTGTTGAGGAAGGTGCGCCGCGTTTCCCGGGCGTTTTCCAAAAGCGTGACGCTGCCGTCGCGCGCGAGGGAATCGATGATGTGCGGGATGATGTGGTCGGCGAAACGCTCTTCGGGACTGTAGACGTTTGCAAAACGGATGGAGCACCCGCGGATGCGGCCACGTTCCACTGCGTCCCGCATGAAGAACTCGGTCAGCAGCTTGCCGGTGGCATAGCTGGTGCGCAGGGATTGTTCGGCCGTGGCGATGAGGACCGGGGCGGCCTCTCTGACGCCCCCTTCTTCCCAGGATTTCATGGAATAGACCTCTGAGGTGGAGCAATTGATATAGCGGGTGAACCCGGCCGCGATGCTCCGTTCAAGGGAGTCCTTCATCGAGACGACATTGGTCAGGAACGTGTCGTCGGGGTGGTAGAAGTGCTTGGTATGCACGACGGCGGCGCAATTAACGAACCATTTTTCGGCATCGGGATGTTCCCGGGAGGCGAACGCGAAGAGGTCGTCCATCTGGCGGGCGTCATTGATGTCGTATTCGAAGAAATCGAAGCCGCGCAGCTTCGACAATCCGGCGACCACCTTCCGCGAGCCACAGAAAAAATTGTCGAATCCGATGACGGAGACGCCGGCGTCGAGGAGTTTCCGGGCTGACATCGAACCGGTCATCCCGGCGACGCCGCTGATGATGCAGAGTGTTTTCATGTGACAGTTTCCTTTTGGGTTGGAGTTGGTGGAAGGGCTGAAGAAACACAGGAATTCATCCCGAGGGTATCCATGAAGAGGGCCTTGTTGGCCTGCGGGGGCTCCTTGGGGCGGCCGAGGTCGGGGCGGGCGCCCTTGGCGACGCGGATTTCGAGGAAGGAGGGGGCGGCGGACGCGGCGAAGAGCGCATCAAGGGAGTCGGCGATGCGGTAGCCGCAGGCGGCGGCGATGGCGGGCAGGCCGATGGCCCCGCCGACGGTGGGCTGGCCGCCGACGGAGTCGTGGGCGGCGTTATTGAGGACGATGTGGTGGAGGTTCGCGCAAGCGGACTGGCCGGCGATGGCGAGGTTGCCCATCTGCATGATGGAGGCGCCGTCGCCGTCGAGGCAGACGACGGGGCGGTCGGGCTGCGCCTTGGCGATGCCGAGGGCGATCATCAGGGCGTGGCCCATGGAGCCGACGGTCAGGAAGTCGCGGGAATGGCCGTGACCGAGGCGTTCGCGGGTTTCGTACACCTCGCGGGAAATCATGCCGGTGGTCGATACGACGACGGCGGCGGGAGGGAGGGCGCGGAGGATGCCTTCGATGGCTTCTTCGCGGCGGAGGTCGGCGATGTCGGCGGGCTTGTTCTGCAGCGTGTAGGGGGCGAAGAGGCCCTTGCGGACCACCAAGGCGACGGGACGGTTTTCGGAAATGGCTTGGGCGACGGATGCGGCCACGAGTCCGCGGGCGGCGGCTTCGTCGTCGGGGATGACGGAGGTCGGGATGCCGAGGGTTTCGAAAAGCGAGAGTGTGATTTTGCCCTGCTTGACGTGCTGGGGTTCGTCCTTGACGCCAGGTTCGCCGCGCCAGCCGACGAGGATGAGCATGGGGATGGAGTAAACATCGGGGTCGGCAAGGGAGGCCAGCGGGTTGACCGCGTTGCCCTGCCCTGAGTTCTGCATGTACACGAGGGCGGGGTGCGAGGTCGCCAGCCAGTGCCCGGCGGCGAGCGCGACGGCCCCGCCTTCGTTGGCCGCGATGACGTGGGCTTCGGGATGGGTGTCGGTCAGGCAGGCGCAGAAGTTCTTCAGGAGCGAGTCGGGGACGCCTGCAAAGAAGTCGATGCCGGCGGTGCGGAGGTTGGAGAGGAATGCAGTGGGTTGAATCATGGAAAGACCCTTGATTTCGAAGGCGGTCAGTCGGCGGCGCCGATGAGGTGGTAGAGGAGGTTGCGCCCGACGGATTCGGGGAGGATGAGGACGGAGCGGTAGATGGGGGCGTTTTCGGTGCCGGCGGAGAAGTCCACCGCCTCGGTGTCGATGCGGATGGTGCCCTGCCCGCGCATGGTGGTGTGGGAAAGGCGGATGTCGCCCTTGGTCGGGGCGGTGCGGCCGGTCACGAAGTCGAAGGTCTTGTTGCCGTCGGTGTAGGCGGTGGGGATGTGCAACATGGGGGCGGAGGGGGAGGAATCGACTAGTTCGACGCCGACAAGCCGGTC
>JAEEGG010020952.1_pt1 | contig 13023 bp, 15 predicted proteins | sample 9134161 | NCBI WGS metagenome assembly JAEEGG01 (sample SAMN16246543, study PRJNA631951) | gut metagenome | biome: gut microbiome; feature: rumen; material: CR-attached | host: Bos | place: Iran: Karaj | collected 2018-10
GGAGGAGATACGCCCAGTGAAAAACTATGCTCATGCTTAACGATGATGGCACCAGAAACACTGCTCCCACGGCAGTGTAAGCAAAAAAGAAGGGTGTGGTCTCAAAACTTTTATAGAGGAAAGATAGAGAAAAAAGACGAATGCCAATAAAATGAAGAGTTTTTTTATGTCTTTTTTGCAGATTTTTCCCAAACCCATTTGAGAGTTGCCCCTCTGGCTGACAGTTTTAGAGCGATGGGAGAACGTGGCAATCTATGGAAACGGCTGGTCTATTGCACTGATTATCTTTACTGACGAGTATCACTGTATGTATTATCAATTCGGTACACTTAGTTATACGTACTCGACAAGCATTAAACTGGAAATTTCGATTGGAAGAATATACCATGAAGTTGTAGGAGTCATTATAACAGGTACCATTACATGCCAAAAACAATTGTCAATACGTCACTTTCTTACTAAAACTGCCAAATTGACGTCTATATAATCTCCCGCTATTATTATTGAATTCAATGGTAATACTCTGTTGGTCTTCATTAAACAATATCCTGACCATTTTGAAATAGTGTTTTAAACAAAAGTTAAATACGTTAAATCTGCTTCATCATTTTGAACATTCTATACCCCAAATCCACTTTTCTACCGTTTAAAGTGTAAATGATTGATTATCAATATTTAATATATTCTCATGTTGTAACTTTCTTAAATCAATTAATATACCAGAAAGTGTAACATCTATTGGGAAAAGTGCTTTTACAGGTTGCGAATCACTTGAATCAATCAATATACCAAATGATGTAACGACCATTGAAAATCATACCTTTTATTGCTGTAAATCATTGAAAATTGTTAATTTGCCAAATGGCATAACAAATATAGAAACATGCGCTTTTGCTGATTGCGAATCTCTTGTATCGATTAATATGCCAGAAAGTGTAGCACATATAGGAAGTGATGCTTTTAATGGATGTAAATCCTTAAAATCAATCGTTATTCCAGAAAGCGTAACGACCATTGAAGAAGATGCTTTTAAAGATTGCCCCAACCTTAAAATCTATTTATCAGAGAAATCAAGATTTTTAAAAGATGAATTAATTAAGTATTTCCCGTATAAAAACATTGAAGTTTCCGACAAGGCCTATAAGAAAAATAAGCAAATCCAACAAAATACTATCAGCACCTTAAAAACTATAAAAATACCTGTTGGAACAAAAGAAATAGAAGATTTCAAGTTTTGTAATAATACACATCTGGAATCAATAGAAATTCCCGATAGTGTAACCACAATAGGAGAATCAGCATTTGAATATTGCAAATCATTGAAATCAATAACTATTCCCGATAGTGTAACAACCATCGGAGAATCGGCATTTGAGGGTTGTAAATCCTTAAAGTCAATAATAATCCCTTCAAAGGTAAAACGGATTAAGAAATCAACTTTTGAAAATTGCTCCTCCCTTAATTCTGTAAATCTTCCAGATGACCTCAAAATTATCGAATGGAAAGCTTTTAAGAATTGCAAATCACTTCGAGAGCTACTTATTCCTTCTCATATTGATGAAATTGCAGGCGATGCCTTTGAGGGTTGCAAAATAAAGAAATTAAAAAAGCTAAATTTGTTTGGTTCTACATATATATTAAGGTCAGGATTAGTAAGATTATTGAAGATACTTTTGTGGTGCATTGTCATATATGTGCTTTATAGCATTTTTCTGAAATCGTGGTTAATTGAGCATTGGTAATACGGTGCGCACAACAGTATCGTTATGAAACCGAACTTCTTTCAAGCAATAGGACTTGCAGACATGGAAAAGGTGCATTCAGCCGTTATTGGGTGGATGCTATCTGAAAACTGCATTGCTTTTGACAAAAAGGAAAAATCTAAATTGCTTTGTCAGATATTTGGTGAGTCAATAACGACTTTCAATACAATCAATGTAAGTGTTGAGAACCATCATTTTGACATATTGATAGTAACGGAAAACGAAAAAACGGGAAAGGCATATTGGGTTATTGAGAATAAAGTCAAATCGTCACAACGTGAAAGGCAGTTTGACGATTACGTTGATACTCTCAAAGAGATAGCAATCGGTTGTGAAAAAAAGTATTGTCTGCTATCTTTGATTTCGGAGGAACCACGATGCGAAAATGACGTATGGCATTGCACTACATACGGACAATTAGCAGGTTATATTGAAAGTGCTCTGAACCATGCAAAAGAAGATACAAAGGACATCATTTTCATCCACGAATATCATGATTGTATAAAAGCATTAGATACCGCCCTAATTGACTTCTTGGATAATTCGCAATCATATCCCAACGTATTTACAGACGGATCAAAAAGAAAAGAAGACAAACAATTCGGAAAGGCAAAAGGTCAGTTTGCAGATTTTATAGGACAAAACAACTTGGAAACGATTTTCCAAAAGTGCTTTCTTGGAATTATACTCCAACAGATGGATATTGAACCGTGTGGCAAAACTGCAATCAATGAAACACGCGGAACGGCACTAATAGACTATCTGAACTATTGGGAGGATAATACCCATACAGTAGAATCTCACATACAGATTCAGAACGGAACCTTTAAGGTGTTTTTATGCAATATCAATAATACCTCAAACAAAGAAGTTTTTGTTGGAAATTGGAAGCCATTATTCAAAGCAATATGTAAAAATTATAAAGATTGGAAAATCAATTCACCCATAACAAAACCGTCTCTATCAATATCATTATTAGGGAAAAAATGGTATAATAATCCTCAAAAGGATATTGTGGTTCAATGGAAAGAACGATACAAGTTAGCGTTAGAAATTCAACAATCTATAATTGACAAAATCATTTAGTTTATGGCACAAACGGTAAAAAGTGGTGGTTTCCTATATCGCATCAATCCGAATAACGATAAGGAATTGCAACGTTGCTCAATAGGTGCAAGTAGTTGGAGTAGGGTTTGTGACTTCAACGGCAATCATATTCTTGACTTACTACTTGCAAGTAACGGAAAGGATATTGAGGTCTATACAGACCGATATGTATATATACGAGATTACAGCGGAGGAATCCGCAAGAAATAACAATTATCTAAAACAAAAAGAGTTATGACAAAGTTCAAAATCACATCGAAAGAGAAGTTTGGCGATATGCCAAAAGGCACAACGCTGACAGTTGAAACTCCGTTGAGTTCTTGCGATCCTGACAAGATTAAGGCGGCTATAAAGGCTGCTGGCTTCAACAAGCAGGCGCAGGATGCTTATTCACAAGCGTGGTGGGATATTAAGAAAGTCTAATCATCCGATTTGTCCCCAACTGGTTTTCAAAAACTGGTTGGGGATTTAGTAAAAACGTGTAGATGGAGATATTGATTATTATCGGACTCATTGTGGTCATACTCGCTGTCTTCACTGGTGGTGGAATCTTAGGTTGGCTATTCAAAGGTATTGGAGCCATTTTCGAGTTGCTGCTTGATGGCTGGGGGTCATGCTTAAGGGTAATCGCCTGGATTATCTTAATCTTACTATTCCTAATGGCATTGGGATCATGATTTTTTAACACAGTTTTATTGAATTTTTCCCGAATTGTGCTTATATTCTACAAGACATAACGAATTAGATAATGGCATTCTATCATCTTTTTTGAATAAAAACAGAAACATTATAAGAGCTTAGTATTCATAGAGAAGGATGATGGTAGTAACGTGAGGAGCCATCTATTTGATGTATTCATCGTTTAAGAAAAATGCCATTTTACTTTGTATTATCCTTATAAATTTGTATCTTTGCAACCGAGAAAACAATTTGAGTATGTCGAAAGAACAGTCAAACATCGTTGAATATCTAGTATGTGTCATTGGAGCCTTTGCCAAACAGTTCTCGTTAACAAACGCTAAGGCCTACCAGTATTTACGCCAGTATAAAGGGTTGGACTTCCTGACCAAGCACTATGACATAGAACATACACAGTCGATAGAAGATGCGGTTGAGGATATAACAATCGTTTGTAACCGTCATGGAGGGGCGTTGGTCTTATGAAACTATATCATGGCTCAAATGTCAGTATCGAGACAATTGATTTGAAACGAGGTCGCAAAGGAAAGGACTTCGGTCAGGGATTCTATTTGAGTGCAGACCGCAACCAAGCACAAATGATGGCAGAGCGAACCGTAGACAGAGAAGAGTCCGGCAAAGCTACACTGACGACATTTGAGTTTGACGAAGACATTCTTAAGAATCATACCACGATGAAAGTCAAGGTGTTTGAAGGATATTCGAAAGAATGGGCAGAGTTTATTATGATGAATAGGAGAAACAAAACTGATAAACAAGCCCACGACTATGATATCGTATATGGGCCAATAGCTGATGATAAGGTCGGTCTGCAAATCAGCCGCTACCAATTGCAATATATCCAAATGGACGAGCTGATTAGGCAGTTGTCTTTTGTTCGTCCTACTTTTCAGTTTTTCTTCGGAACAAAGCGAGCTATCAGATTACTTCATAAAATAGAAAACGATGAATAAACAGGAAGAACAAGATATCCAATTTCAGATAGAATGTTTGACGAACGAACTGGTAATCATGCTGATGGATGATTATGGAATGTCTATGGAACAGGCCTTAGATACTGTATATGATTCGAATACCTATAAAAAAATTGAAAGGCCCAGCACCGGTTTGTATTATCAAGGGGCTGTCTATGCATTGGACATACTAAAAGAAGAATTGGGAAAGACCTTATAAATTATGACTCCCAAGCAGATTTATGAACGCATTCGCGTGAACTATCGAGATGCATTCCAAGAGTTAATGACAAAAATGTGCTGTATCAAAGCTCCGTGGCCGGAGGGTTGGGCAATTAGGCGGGAATCGTAACCTTACCCATCACAGGCACCACACCATGGTACCCTCCCCGAGACACTCAGTCTCGTGGTCTCTCCCTTCTCCTTACTCTTGTTCACATAGAACAGAATGTAAAAGTACTTCTCATGTCTCTTACTCCATTTTTAATTTTGGCTGCAAAACTACTATTTCTTTTGGCATCCATCGCTATGCAAAATGTAGCAGTTTGCGGAATAAGAACGGGTTACGACTTGGCAACCTATCTCCTTCACCAATCCTCGCCAATTTGCATTTAACCCAAATTTGAACTTCCTCGTTATTCCCTGTATTGCCTTTATCTTAGGCCGAATTGCGTTAATCTTCCAAAATCGCTTCGCTTTTACAAGCTTTTTTCGAACTTTGCCATTAAAATGGTGAACTTACTCCGTCTCGGCAAAAAAAAGAAATGAGTTTCTTTTGTTTTACGCTCGACTTTTCGTAACTTTGCCGCCGATGAGTATGGACAAGACAACACAGAAGATGGTGAGGGGCTACATGCGCTACCTGAAGCTGCAGCGCTCGATGTCGGCCAACACGCTCGATGCCTACCACCGCGACCTGGAGAAACTGCTGAACTTCCTGAAGGGAACGGGGAAGAGCGCCACGGAGGCACAGCTGGAGGATCTGCAGAACTTCGCCGCCGGACTGCACGACATCGGCATCGGGCCGCGCTCGCAGTGCCGCATCCTCAGCGGCGTGCGCTCTTTCTACCGCTACCTGGTGCTCGACGGCTATCTGGAGCAAGACCCTACGGAACTGCTGGAGAGCCCCGTGCTGGGTGAGCACCTGCCGGAATACCTGACGCCGCAGGAGGTGGACCAGCTGGAGGACTCCATCGACCTCAGCGTGCCCGAAGGCCACCGCAACCGCGCCATCATCGAGGTGCTCTTCTCCTGCGGGCTGCGCGTCACCGAGCTGGTGACGCTGAAGTGGAGCCAGCTCTTCGCGAAGGAGAAATACCTGCGCATACTGGGAAAGGGGTCGAAAGAGCGGCTGGTGCCCATCTCCGACCAGGCGCTCCACGAGATAGAGAACTACCTGCCCTGGCGCAACCAGCTGAAAATAAAGCCCGGAGAAGAGGACTATGTCTTCCTGAACCGGCGGGGCGCCCACCTGACGCGCACCATGATTCTCATCATGCTGAAACGTCAGGCCGAGGAGGCGGGCATCAGGAAGACCATCTCGCCCCACACCCTGCGCCACTCCTTTGCCACAGCGCTGCTGGAAGGCGGAGCCGACCTCCGCGTCATACAGGCGCTGCTGGGGCATGAGTCGATAGGCACCACCGAAATCTATACCCACATCAGCGTGCAGACACTGCGAAGAGAGGTGCTGGAGCACCACCCCAGAAACACTAGAACGAAAGAATGAAGAAAAAAAGGACGATATTTCTTCACGTTTTTCCAAAAAAATACGTAACTTTGCGCTGAAAATAAAAACCTTCACGGACAACGATGGCAGAAGAACAGAAATTGACAGAGGGACAGGCCCCCGTGACAGCCGACTATGGCGACGAGAACATACGCACCCTGACGGGAACGGAGCATATACGCCTGCGCCCGGGCATGTATATAGGAAGGCTGGGCGACGGCTCGCTGGCCGAGGACGGCATCTACGTGCTGCTCAAGGAGGTCATCGACAACTCGATAGACGAGTTCAAGATGCACGCCGGCGACCGCATAGAGGTGAACGTGGAGGACAACCTGCGCGTCAGCGTGCGCGACTATGGCCGCGGCATTCCTCAGGGGAAGATGATCGACGCCGTGAGCGTGCTGAACACCGGCGGCAAATACGACTCGAAAGCTTTCAAGAAGTCGATAGGACTCAACGGCGTGGGCGTGAAGGCCGTCAACGCGCTGAGCACCCGCTTCGAGGTGCACAGCTATCGCGACGGACAGGTGCGCAGGGCGGCATTCGAACGGGGGAAGCTCGTGAGCGACGTTACCGAGCCGACCAGCGACGAGAACGGCACCTACATCTTCTTCCAGCCCGACGACACGCTGTTTCAGCACTACCAGTTCCACGATGAAATCGTGGAAAACATGCTCCGCAACTACACCTATCTGAATATCGGCCTGGCCATCATGTACAACGGGCGGCGCATCCTCTCACGCCGGGGACTGGAGGACCTGCTGAAAGACCGCATGACCAGCGACCCGCTCTACCCCATCATCCACCTGCAGGGCGAGGACATAGAGATAGCCTTCACCCATGCCAACCAGTATGGCGAGGAATACTACAGCTTCGTCAACGGACAGCACACCACGCAGGGCGGCACCCACCAGAGCGCCTTCAAGGAGCACATCGCCAAGACCATCAAGGAGTTCTTCCAGAAGAACTTCGAGTATGGCGACATACGAACGGGCATCGTGGCCGCCATCGCCCTAAACGTGGAGGAACCCATGTTCGAGAGCCAGACGAAAATCAAGCTCGGCTCGCTCACCATGGCCCCCGTCGTGGTCGGCTCGCCCGGCGACACGCCGCCGCCTCCCAGCATCAACAAATATGTGGGCGACTTCATCAAGACCGAAGTAGACAACTACCTGCACAAGAACCCGGAAGTGGCCGATGCCATGCTAGGCAAGATACAGGAGAGCGAGAAAGAGCGAAAGGCCATGGCCGGCATCACTAAGCTGGCACGCGAGCGCGCCAAGAAGGCCAATCTGCACAACCGCAAGCTGCGCGACTGCCGCATACATTTCAGCGACGTGAAGAACGACCGCAAAGAGGAGTCGTGCATCTTCATCACCGAGGGCGACTCAGCCAGCGGATCGATCACCAAGAGCCGCGACGTAAACACACAGGCCGTCTTCTCGCTGAGAGGAAAACCCCTGAACACGTTCGGTCTCACGAAGAAGGTGGTCTACGAGAACGAGGAGTTCAACCTCCTGCAGGCTGCCCTCGACATAGAGGAGGGCCTCGACACCCTGCGCTACAACAAGGTCATCGTGGCCACCGATGCCGACGTCGACGGCATGCACATACGCCTGCTCATCATCACCTTCTTCCTGCAGTTCTTCCCAGAGCTCATCCGCAAGGGTCATGTCTACGTGCTGCAGACACCACTGTTCCGCGTGCGGAACCGCCGAACGAAAATAAAGAAGAAAGCCGTGCTTGCAGAAGAGGACATCAAGCGTGCAAACAGCCAAGCGACCACGGCAAAAAGCGATTTCATCACTCGCTACTGCTACAGTGAAGAGGAGCGCCTGCAGGCCATCAGCGAACTGGGACCCGACCCGGAGATTACCCGCTTCAAGGGACTGGGAGAGATATCGCCCGAAGAATTTGCCGGTTTCATCGGGCCCGACATACGCCTGGAGCAGGTCACACTCCACAAGACCGACCAGGTGCAGAAGCTGCTGGAATACTACATGGGAAAGAACACCATGGAGCGTCAGAACTTCATCATCGACAACCTCGTCATCGAGGAAGACCGTCCCGAAGAAGATACCGGCGACTGAAAGCCGAGCAAAGTCCAGCCTGACGGGTGAACCCCCGCTGGATGGCAGAAGACTCCAGGGCGGAAAGCCCCATGACAGGGGGGTACGACAACTGAAGTCCCCTTCTGGCTGAAGTCCTATTGCCACAAAGCGTAGGACTATGCATTCACGCGCGCGTGCGCGTAATATAGGGCGAAAAAGCGGGCTACACCCGCTACATTAGCACTAAACCAGCTGAAATGCAGACAATTATCGGTAGCTACCGGCCTCCATTTCGCGCTACCATAGTAGCTACAGCATCTGCCAATGGCCTGTTCCGCTAAATTCTCTAGAGAATTCAAGCAAAAGGCGCCACCGTTCGGAAAAATACGAACGCCGTTTGGAGAAATACGAACGCTATTTGCTAAAATACTAACGCTGTTTGGAGAAATACTGCCGCTGGTTTCCACCAGGCTCTTCCTACGAACTTTGCCGTGTGTAACATTCCCCATGTTACACACGGCAAAGTCGGTATATCGACCTGTAGCTACTAAAGTAGCGCGTTTTCAAGGCCTATAGCTACAAATAACCACCTGAAAGCCTGCTACTTAACCCCAAAAGTAGCGCTTGTAGCGCCTTTTTTTACCTATTATATACGCGCGCACGCGCGTGAAAGATGTTACCAGCCTGCGGCGCGTCGCAGACAAAAAAGACCTGACGGTGGAGCCACAGTATGACCGCTTAGCGATAGCCTGGGCGGAGACACTCTCAGCGACATTCCAACCTCAGAGTTTATTTTTTTCTTACAAATCGGAAAACATTTCCGATTTTTTTTGTACTTTTGCACTGTCAAAAGACACAAATTCAAAATATCGACCCATGTTTATCGGAGAAATATCTACTGAGGTATTATTTTTTCTCGTAATCTATGGCGGGACGATGATATCAACTTTCATTGCCTGCATCTACCTCTGCATGCGCCAGGGCAATGCCTTTGTGGCCGACGTTACGCCGCCGGTGCGACTGCGCCGTTGGGCTGCGGCATTCTTTGCCGTATCATTCTTGAGTCATATCTGGTGGCTGCTTTTCTATATCTATTCGGGCGACATCTATTCTGCAAGTTATATAGTGGTTGCTACGTTCGACAGCGTGACGCTGCTCACCACCATTGCCGGCACGCTGCTTTCCATGCTGCAAGACCGCAAGCGACCCATCTGGCCTTTCATTGCGGCCACGATACCGTACGCTATACTGCTGTTGATGAGCATTCCCCGCCCCGGCGGTCATCTCCTGCGCATAGCCATCGTGTACGCCTTGCTGCTCTACGCTGTCTTTAGCGTTTATATTGTGTTTGCCGTGAGGCAATACGGGCGGTGGCTGCGCGACAATTATGCCGACCTGGAGCATAAGGAGGTGTGGGCGAGCCATGTGCTTGTCATTGTCATCCTGATATTTATCATCATTTATGGGCTGGATAGCAACAACTTGATCATCAGCTATATCGTGCAGTTCATCGGTATCACCCTTTCCGTTCTCCTGCTGTGGCGAGTGGAGACGTTGCCGCAACTGGTGGAGAACAGCGTCGTGGAGCAAGCGTATAGCCCTTCTGTCCCTGAGACGTCCCGAGCAATCGGATTGCCGCTTGCTTCCGAAGGGACGCAAGAGCCTGACTTCCCGGCACAGGAAAAACAGGCATCATCCATTTCGTCTAATAATATCGAAGAATTGCTGGTGAAGTGCTGCGTGTCGACGCAGCTTTACTTAAAGCACGACCTGACCCTTCTCCAGCTGGCTCAGGCCGTTGGCACCAACCGCTTCTATCTCAGCCAGTATTTCTCCCGTCAAGGCATCACTTACAATGCATATATCAACAATCTGCGCATCAACCACTTCCTGAGTCTCTATCGCAAGGCTGCCGATACAGGGCAAAACATCTCTGCCCAGCAACTGGCCAGCGAAAGCGGCTACCGGAGTTACAGCACTTTCAGCCTTGCTTTCAAGCAGCGCATGGGGCAGTCTGTAATAGCTTGGATACGCGAGACGTCGAAGTAATCGGCGGATGGACTTTCAAAATATGCAATAATTGTTTCAAAATATGCAAAAACTGAATACACTAGGCGTTCGGGACATTGTTGATTAAGGATTTTTTTCTATCTTTGCAAATATTTATGGACTAAGAATAGTCAAACCCTAACAATAAATATTTGTTTTGAAAAAGATAGTATTATTATTCGTAGCACTGTTGGTGGTAAGCGTAACACTTACTGCCCAGCAGAAGCCTGGGGGAAAAGAGAAGCAGCAACAGCCCCCGGAGCAGGAGATGGCAATGGTGCAGCGTATAAATGAGGCACAGATGAGGGGCACCGATTCGGACTTTTACGAGGCGCACCAGACGTTTGTGGACTATTTGGAGAAGCGCCAAGATTGGGATAAATACTATCGCACGTGGATGAACCGCGTGATATATGAGGTGAACCACAAACGTTTCCATCGTGCGTTCGCCGAAATTCATCACATCACTGAGCATATTGAAGAGCATCATCACGAACAGTATCTCTACATCTCGAACATGGGACTGGGCTTTTTCTATAATGGCCGCAACCAGCCAGAGATGGGCGAGAAGTTCTTCCGGCGTGCTTTGCAGGGCATCGACGTTGAGAAGGAGCCTGTGGCTGTGTTCAACGCCTACCTCTCGCTGGCGCAGTCGCTCAGTTTCAAGCGCCCTGCCGAGGCTATGGCATGTCTTGACAGCCTGCCACAGCAGATGCTTGTGAACCCGATGTACGAGAGCGGTGTGTTAGGCTATCGCTGTATCATCGCCAACAAGATGGACGATCGTGAGGCTTTCTACCGCTATTTCTCAAAGTATGACAGCATTCGCCAGAATCTGCCTGCACAGTTTAATGCTGCCAACCTGCAACAGGTGATGGTGTGCCACAGCCTCATGGAGAACGACTATCAGCAAGCCCTCTCCTGGTGCGATTCCCTCGATGTGCCGCTGGCGGCTACAGAGTTACGCATCGACATCTATGAGCAGATGGGTGACTGGGAGCGGGCCTTACGTGCCACGGAGCTAAAAGACAGTCTTGTTCTTGCCGATGACCGAGAGACACTGGAGTTACAGTTGGCAGATATGGCCCATGATATCGACCTGCTTCAGGCCGAGCAGGAAAAGGCCGAGTTACAAAGCAAGCAATTGGTGATAGTCAGCATAATGGCCGTGGCTATCATCGCCCTGCTCATAGGCAACCTCGTCTATCGCTACAAGAAAAACCGCCGGCTGAAAGAGCAGTTCCTCCTGTTGCAGGAGGCTCGCCGCAGCACGGAGGCAGGGCAGGCCATCCGCCGTGCCTTCGTCAGTACGATTCAGCAGAAGCTGAAGTCACCCATCAACGTGCTGAGAGGCTATTCACGCATTTTCAATAACCCTGCTTTTCTTTTGAAGCCAGAGGAGCGCCCCAAGCGATACAACGACATCCTCGATGCCGCTAAAAGTGTAGAGTCGCTGATGGATCCCGTGCTCGACTCATTTGCTCAAGGAACAACAGGCATTACCGATGAAGAGAGGAATATCTGTAGGAAAGCACTCCGTTCGCCACTGCTCACGCTAATAAACACGGCAGAGATTATCATCGACGGAAACGGACAGATACCTCAAGAGGAATATATGCAGCTGCGCGCTGACGTATGCTATAATGCCTACCATGTGGCCAACTCTACTCATCAACTTATCCTGTTCAGTCTCTACGGCGATGACATCCCAACGCCTAAGCAAGACAGAATAGGGTTGAATGAATTAGCACGCTCCATACTGAATAGTTATGACCGGTTTCCCTCGATGAAAGAAAAGAACCGCAGCGTGACCACAGCGTTCAAGACAGACGTGGCAGACGACGTGATGGTTAATAGCTGCCCACTTATGCAGGACCTGTTGAACTGTCTTCTTAACAATGCTGACAAGTACGCTACAGGAGGTACCATACAAGTGAGCTGTCATGAAGATGGCGACGGCACTTACGCCATAGCCGTAAGCAACGAGGGACCCGTCATCCCCACTTTTGATGCAGAGCGCATCTTCGAACCCTTCGTCCGCCTCTCTTCCGACGAGTATAGCCTTGGAATTGGCCTGACTTTGGCCCGCCACCTCGCTACGGCAATGGGTTACAAGGTTATCCTCGACCCGGAATTCACCAACGGTGCCCGTTTCGTTGTTACGGGTATCTGAGAATCAACGGTTCAGACCGTCAGGCGCTCTATCCTATCCGACAGCTATATGGGTCTTCGCCTGGCGGTCGTAGCTGATGCCGCAGAGCAGGATATCGCCCGTCGGGTAGGGCGCGATGCCTGTCATTATCTCAATAACACGGACGATGCCCCCGTCGTGGACGTTCTTCTCCTGACGTTGGTATAATAAGCCATAGCCGACGGCTTGCGGATTAAGAGCGTGAGGTTTACGGAATGAACGGTGCATAAATACGCAAAAATCCCCGAAACGATTATCGTTCCGGGGATTTTCTTCTGAAAAGAAGGCGGCCTCCTACTCTCCCGCATTGCATTGCAGTACCATCGGCGCAGGCGGGCTTAACTTCTCTGTTCGGAATGGGAAGAGGTGGGACCCCGCCGCAATAACCACCTGAAAAATCGGTGCAAGGTGAGCGCAATGACAAGCTCGCTTGTACATTGCCGAGCCGAAGCCCGATTAAGGCACCTTGCCAATAGGGGTT
>JAEEGG010020953.1_pt1 | contig 13023 bp, 7 predicted proteins | sample 9134161 | NCBI WGS metagenome assembly JAEEGG01 (sample SAMN16246543, study PRJNA631951) | gut metagenome | biome: gut microbiome; feature: rumen; material: CR-attached | host: Bos | place: Iran: Karaj | collected 2018-10
CAATGAGGTGCGAGTAGATGGCGTTGTAGTACTGCCCCATCGCCTCGGTGAGCGCGCTGCGGGCGTCGAGCACCTCTATCTGGGTGTTCTTGCCGACCTTGTGGCCGTTCTCAAGCATGCGCAGCGCCTCGCGCGAGAGGTCGATGTTCTTCGCCTGCGACTGGTAGAGCTCCTCGGCGTTGCGGAGGTCGAGAAGCGCCTGGTGTATCTCGACACGCGCGGCCTCCTCGGCGTTGCGCAGATTCGCCTCGGCCTGGCGGCGCACGGATTTCGCCTGCGTGAGGCGGCCCTTGCGCTCAAGCCCGTCGAAAAGCGTGTAGGTGACCTGAACGCCGGCCGACCAGTCGTCGCTCCACTCGTCGAGTGTCGGGTCGTTCGGGTCCGGGTTCTGGTACTTGCCGTTGACGAATGCGTCGGCGGAGGGGCCGTAGCTGCCCTTGACTGCGCGCAACTGCTCGTCGGCCATGCGCAGCGCGGCCTCGGCCTGGAGGAGGTCTGGGCGGTTCACCAGCGCCGTCTGCACCAGCGATGCGAATTCAAAGCTTTCGGGCACGTATGCCAGCGAGCCGACAAGGGTGATGTCGCTGTCCTGGTTCACGCCCATGGTCATGAGGAGCCTGATCACCTTTGAGCGGAGGGCGTTGCGCTCCTTGATCAGAGCGGCGCGCGTGGAGGCTACCTCGACTTCGGCGCGAAGCACCTCGTAGTCGGAGGCCGAACCGGCGTTGCGCTTCTTCTGCGCCGTTTCAAGCATGCGCTCGGCGACGGCCGCCGATTCGGTGTAGACGTTGACCATCTGCTGGGCGAGAAGAACGCCGAGGAACTCCTCCGTCGCTTGGACGACGGTGTCCTGTACTTGGCGGCGTATCGCCTCGTCGGTGCTGGCGCTGTACAGCTCGGCGTAGCGGATGCCCGCCGACACGGCGCCCGAGCGCCAGAGCGGCTGCGTGATGGACCAGGTCACGCCGTATGTATCCGGGTTGTCGCCGCGCTCGCGGAGGTCGCTCGTGACACCGCCTGTGAGGCCCGCGTGCGGGTAGGCCGCGGCTTTCGCCTCGGTGATGGCGCCAGAGGCTTCCTCGCGCTTGAGGAAGGCCGCGCGAAGCGCGAGGTTTTGCGCGAGGGCGTAGTTTACCGCGTCAAGCAGCCGTATCTCGCCGGAAAGTTTTGGCAGTGTCGAAGCCGGCGCCGTTGCAGGCGCTTCGCCGGATGTGGGGGGCGGCCCGTATGCGTCGAGCCTGAGTTCGTGAAGGGTCTTGTCTGAATTGGAAGCGCAACCTGCGGCCAGCGCCGCAGCGGCAATGGCCGCCAGTTTCGATGCTTTCATGGGAAATTGGTCCTATTTGCGGAAGAGGATGCAGAGCGCCTTGTGGACATCGGCCTCAAGCGCCGAGATGTCGCCCTTCTCCGCGCCTCCATGGGCACGAGAGAAAGCGAAGAGCGAAGTGCGAATGTAGCCTTCGAATGCTGTGAAAAGAATTGCAGGGTCTATGGGTCGTGCCTCGGGCGTGGCGGCAAGCGCCGCGAAGTAGCGCATGACAAGCGCGCGGTACGTCTCCGCGTTGGCGCGCAGCTGGTGCTCGACGGGGTCATCCGGGCCAAGGAGCGAACAGTCGGCGCGAAAACGCAGGGAATGGGCGACGTGGAGGAAATCGCCGTGTCGGAGGTGGTGGTCCAACCAGAGGTGACAGACGGTGCGAAGTCCGGCCCAAGGGTCGGCCAGCAAGTCTGGCAACGCCTTTTCCACACTCTCGATCCGAAGCTGGGAAATGCGCAGCAGGACGTTCTTGAAGAGTTCGTCCTTGCTCGGAAAAAAGTTGTAGAGGCTGCCGACGGAATACTCGGCCGCCTTGGCAATGGACTCAATCTTTGTCGCGAAACCGTCACGCACAAAGACCCGCTCCGCCGCGTCTAGAATGTCCACGCGGTGTTGTTCGCGCTCTCTGTCGCGCCTGGATAGCCCTGTTTCAGATTCTGCCATTTCGCTCCTTGCCGAGGGTAAAGCCCAATCAACGAATGCAAATTCATTTTACTGAATTGCCATTCATTTTTCAAGAAAAATGGCAAGACCGCATTACCATGACGACGCACCAGGCATTTGCCGTCCCGGCCGTGTCCGCCTTTGCCGCGTCGGCACTGGCCGCAAGCGCGCAGTCTCAAACCGGTTCGAAGGCGAAGATGTGCACCGTGGCGCTGCCGTAGGTGTTATCCTTCAGCACGCTTCCCCAGGTAGCAAGTGGCACAAGGCGGATGCCGAGGCACTCGCGGCCGATTGCGCCGCGCACGAGACGCTGGTTGTTGGAAGTCGTTTCGAACGCCGTCGTCCATTCACCGTCCGCACCCTTCGTCTCCACGCGGAAACTCTTCAGCATTGTTCTCGGGAATGTAAAGGATGTGTTGCCGTAGCCGAGGCCGCGGAAAAGCGGCATCGGAATTGTGAGAAGGTCGGGATGCCCGTCGAAGTTCTCGCGGTCAAGGTCGCTGTCGCAGACGAGGCGGAATCCGTTCACAAAGGTCGGTTTGTCAAATGCGTAGGCGATGGCGCAGTTCGTCTTTCCGAAGTAGCCGTTGTCGCGTCCCCAGATACGACGGTCGACACCGTTGAGGAGGTCGCTGGCGTCGCCATAGTCGGCGGAGAGCGTGGCGGCCCTGGCAAGGGGCGAGACTTCGCGCTTCAGTCCGGGAAGAAAGCAGTCGTCGTCCATGAGGCGGCGCTGGAGTTCGCGCAGGAGCGCCTTGTCCTCGTAGATGCCGCGCGGCGCGACGCCCTTTTCGACGGCGAGGGCGGCGGCCGTGCCGACGGCCTGGCCCATTATGCCGATGGTGCCCATGACGCGCGCCGACGCAAAGGCGATGTGCGTGGCGGAGATGTTGCGCCCTGCGAACATGAGGTTTTCGATGTCGCGGGAGTAGAGGCAGCGGTATGGGATGGCATAAGGCTCTGAAAGGCGCCTTTTCTGGAGGTGCGCCCCGCCCTCGGACTTCATCCAGAAGCCACCGGGGAGATGGTTGTCGATCTGCCAGCCGCCGTAGGCCACGATGTCCTCGAAGTGTCGTCCGCCATTCTCGACGTCGTTCTGGGCGAGCGTGTAGTCGCCGACGTAGCGGCGGCTCTCGCGCTTGCCGGGGAGGAATCCGACCCACTCCAGCTCCCAGTTGTCCGCGCCGTGGTCGCCGTGGTTCTTCATGTGGTCCAAGACGCCGAAGGCAATTTTGAGCAGTTCGTCGCGCAGGGATTCGGCGTCGGCGATGGTGTCTGCCTCGCCGCCCAGCTCAATCCAGTAGAAGTTCGTGTGCGGCTTCAGGAGGCACTCGTGCGGCTTGTGGTTGAGCGCCTCGTCGTCCGGGAAGTCGTAGGCCCATGGCGGCGGCGAGAAATCGACCTTGTGGTCGGTCTCGCGCGCCTGGATAAGGAGCGACGACCCCATCGTGCGGCGGTCGGCCTTGTCCAGACCCCACTCCTCGCCGAACTCGTCCTTCGCCTCGCGCCCGACACGGAACGACGCGCCCGTAAGAGGCGCGAGGATGGAGTCGCCCGAACAGTCGGCGAATATCTTCGCCCTCACCGTGTGGCGCTGCTGCGTGGTTGACTGGAAGCCGGTAACGGAGAGGATTGTTGCGGCGTCGTTTCCGACGCCGCGCAGAACTTCCGCCTCGCTGCAGGCGCAGTTGAGGATGAGGTCGATGTTCGGCTCGAAGCGGGCCTTCTCGTAGAGAAGCGCGTCCCAAAGCGACCAGTTGCGCGTCGGGTTGCGCGCCATGTTGTCGAGGGCGATCTCCTCCATGATGCCCGTCTCCTGGAGGTTGCGGACGCGCGTTCCCGCGCCGCATATCCACATGCGGATTTCGCTGGAGGCGTTGCCGCCCAGAACAGGGCGGTCATGCATGAGCGCCACCTTCGCGCCTCGTCGCGCCGCGGCGATTGCCGTCAGCAGCCCGCCGATGCCGCCGCCCACGACGCAGAGGTCGACATCGTGGTTGATTTCCTGAAGCTTGCTAGTCATACATACACACATCGCATACTATTCTAGCAAACGGCACCTCCAAAACATACCGCAATTTTGTTCGCAAAACTTGCACGATTGCATGGTTTTTGGAATTGGGGTATCATTGTTCCCATGGAAATCCGAAAACGCAGGGACGTGCTTCTGGCCATGACACCGTATTCGCCGCGGCGAAGCGACGGCGTCCGCCGCTTCGCGCTTGAGGCCGGATGGAACCTCATCGACTCCACGCGCCTTGTCGGCGGCCTCGACGGACTGTCCGACTGGTGTGGCGACGGTGTCATCGCCACGCTGCGCGACGACCCGGCGACGACCGCGTTCGTCCGGCGGCTGAGCCGCGCCAGAATACCCGTTGTCGATCTCACAATCCAGCGCCCGGACATCAAGGTTCCCCGCGTTTGCCTCGACAATGCTGCCGTCGGGCGCGTCGCCGCCGAGCACTTCAAAGAGTTCAACCACCGCAACGCCGCCTGGTTCTCGACGCACTGGATGAACGTCCACGCGCAGCGCTTCGCGGGGTTCTGCGAGGCATGGAATGCGGGAGGGTCCCGCTCCCGCGCGACCGCAGCGGACGCGCGGAGGCGCATCACTCCCGATGTCGGGCATGACAGTGACATGGTTCCAGAGCGATGGGTCCTGAGCGAGGGCGTCCCGCCGGGACGGAGAAACGACGCCCGGGCCGTTGCGAGGTGGCTTTCCGCGCGCCTCAACGCCGCCCCCAAGCCCCTCGCGCTCTTCTGCCATTGCATCGAGGACGCCTCCCGACTTCTCGCGGAATGCGGGGCAGGTGGAATACGAGTTCCGGAGGAGATTGCCGTTCTGACTGCCGGCGACGATCCCATGGCGTGTGAAATGCAGCCTGTGCCGCTTTCATGCGTCCCTCTTCAAGGGGAGAGGCACGGCTACGAGGCGGCTGCGTTGCTACAGAGGCTCATGGACGGCGAACCGACGCCGCGAAGCCCGTGCCTCGTGCGCCCCGGCGGTGTCAACGTGCGCGCCAGCACCAACTGGACTGCCGCCGCCGACCCGCTGGTGGCGAAGGCCCTGGCGCTAGTGGCGGGGAACCTCTCGCGCCCGTGGGGCGTGGCGCAGCTGTCGCGTGAGCTGGGCGTTCCGCCGCTGCGCATCGGCGTCCACTTCAAGGCCGAACTGGGACGCACCCCCGGCGAGGAAATCCTACGCCAGCGTCTGTCGAAGGCGCGGACGCTTCTGCGCGAGACCGGGTTGACAGTCGAGGAGATAGCCGTGCAATGCGGCTTCTGCCACGCCTCCTATCTCTCCAATCTCTTCAAGAGGGAGACTGGCATGACCCCTCGGAAATGGCGCAACGCGACGCTTCCGGACGCGTGATGAACGGGGAAAGGCTGTACTGATTGTGCAGATGGTGGATCCGCTCGCGCCACCTTGCGGTTGGCAGTCACTTGTTGTAGAATTGTCCCACGATTTGGTAGGCGAAAGGATTGGCGATTTATGAAGATGGGAAGGATTTTGGTGATGGTTGCCGCTGTTGAGGCGGTGGCCGCGCCGTTCGAGGTGCGGCTGCCCGACAATCCCAAACCCTGGGAAAAGACCGCCGCCGAGGAACTGGGGCATTACCTCGGCCTCTGCCTCGGACTCGGCGAAGGACGTGATTCACAAAGCGGACGCATCGTGGATGCGTCCCTACCATCTGCCTTTCCGCTGACTGTCGAAGGTCTGGACGGCGTGGTTTTCCACGTGGGCGACACGGAGTTCGCGCGGAAGAAGCTGGCGGCCGGGACGGAGCCCGGCCCTCCCCTATTCGCCGATGAGGAATGGTGCGTCAAGTCGTTCGGGCGCGATGTCGTGCTCGCGGGCGGCGGAACGCGTGGGACGCTCTACGCCGTCTACCACTTCCTCGAAGACGACTGCGGAGTCAGGTGGTGGATGGACGGAGACGAGGACATTCCGCCCGCGAAGCCGCTCGCGTTCGCCGCGCTCAACCGGCGCGGCAAGCCGTTCTTCCTCTGCCGCAACATCTACCGCTTTAGCAAGTCCGATCCTCGCACAGCGATACGCAACCGCCTGAACGACAACGGCGATTCACCGATTCCCGCCGCCCTTGGCGGCGCCTTCACCTACGGGCCGCCGTACCTTGCGCACACCTGGGAGATGTATCTGCCGTTCGAGAAGCATGGCAAGGAGCACCCGGAGTGGTATGCGCTTGTCGATGGCAAGCGGACCGGGGGGCAGAACGTCGCGCAGATGTGCCTGACGTGTCCGGGACTGACGGACGTCTTCTCGCGCCGCCTTGAAGAGTTCATCGCGCAGGGCGAGGCGGAGTCCGCGGCCAAGGGCATTCCGCCACCGCGCATCTACGACATCTCGATGAACGACAACATGCGCTTCTGCCAGTGCGAGTCATGCGCCGCGGAAGTCGCCAAATACGGCCACTCCGGCCAACAGCTGCGCTTCGTAAACGCAATCGCCGAACGGGCGGCAACGAACCATCCCGGCCTGCTCTTCTCGACCTTCGCCTACTACTATTCCGAGCCGCCGCCTTCAAACGGCGTCCGCGCCGCGGACAATGTGGTGGTCCGCCTCTGCAATACGAGGCAGAACATGGCCGCGGGCATTTTCGACGCCGACAACCGCTTCATGCATGACCAGGTTCTGGCGTGGGGCAAGTTCACCAGAAACCTCTTCATCTGGGACTACGGCGTCACCTACGGAAAAGGCAAGGGCTACCCCTTCCCCAACGAACCCTACATTTTCGAGAAGTTCCGCTTCTACGCCGACAACGGCGTGACTGGCTTTCTGGTCGAACACGAAAGTCCCGAATGCGCCGACATGTATGAACTGAAATACCGGCTGGAATGCCAGGCCATGGAAAACCCCTACAGGGACCCGGCGCCGATCATCGACGACTTCTACGCGCGCTTCTACGGCGCGGCGGGGGTGAAGGTGCGCGAGGCAAGGCGTCTTCTCGACCTTCGCCGTCGCGAGAAGGGCGCCTTTGTCTCGTGGTTCCCAACGACGGGCGAGTTCAACTTCCTGACCGACGACGACCTCGCGGCCTTCGAGCGCCTCTTCAACGAGGCCGCCACCGCAGTGAAGGGCGATGCGAAGCGCGAGGGGCGCGTCGAACGGGCCTACGCGAGCATCCGCCGCCTCACGGAGTTCCGGCGCAAATTCGGCGCGAAGCATCCGCCCGAGGAGGGCGTCTCCGGCAAGCCGTTCTTCGACTTCCCCGCCCGTTCAAAAAACTGGACCCTGCATGACGGCAAAAACGTGGAGTATGTCAAGGACCCCGACTTGGGCGATCCGCTGGAAGGCGGCGAAACAGTCATACGCTTCAAGGCCGATGCCGACGCGTTCTACGATCTCCCGTTCGAGCTTGGCGTCTATGACCTCGCCAACCGGCAGACCGTGGCGTTGAAGACATGGGAGAAGCCGCTCGGTCCAGGCTACCGGTGGTACAGCCTCGGTCGCGTGACGCTGCCAGAACGAAGTTTCCTCGCCTACGTGACGCGCAAATGGACGGCGCAGCTTCCCATCAGCTTGCCGGGCATGAACGGCAACGCCTTTGAGGTGAAGGCACTCGTCAAGTTCACCGGGCCGATGTTTTTCGAGAGCTCGACGGAGCCGAACGAAATACGCGTCGCGCGCCTAGCGTATGTTGAGCCTTGATAAAGGCAATCGCTGCGCGATAGCGCCAAAACCGAAAGATTCTGCCCCTTTACCGCTAATTTACCCGCAATTGTGGAAAAAGCGGGACGCTAGCGGAAGAGCTGGATTGGTCCAAGAAGTCCTTCGGGCGGGAGCTGAAGGAAAACGGAGAACTTGTCGCGGACTTTGCGCGCGAGGGTGCCTGCCGTCTCGACGACGATGTCGTTTGCGCCCGCCTTGAGCAGGTGTCCGACCGCGAAGCGGTAGGGTGGCGCGATGCGGATCCCAGCGTCTGTGCCGTTGATCCACAGCCGGGCCGTCTGACCGACGCGGCCCAGGTCGAGCCACGCCGCGGATCCGACGAGGGATTCGTCTGCATCAAGCGAGAATGTGTACCGCACCTTGCCGGCGAAAGAGGGGTTGCGGTCGGGCGTGCAGATGTTGAAGAGCGAGTCCGTGACGCCATACGGCTTGAATTCCGCCAGATTCTCGGAATCCGCAGTCTCGATGGTGAAGGTCGGATGGAGTGTCTGGCACTTCGCCGGGGGCGACGGGGCCGGCGGGAGTCCGGCAGCGTCGCCGAAGACGAGGATTTCGGACTGTCCGGGAAGGAGGTCGAGGGCGACGGCGCCGTCGGCCGTGGCGTCCGCGACGGCGACGTTCTCCAGCAGCCGCAGGCGGGCGAAGGGGCCGCGGGCGGGGAGGTGCGCGGTCGTCTGCGCGCGATCGGCAAAGGATTCGTTGAAGAACATGAAGACGTCGTGACCGTCGCGGACGATGTGGTAGGCACGGACGAGCCTGGCGTCGCCATCAAGGGTGAGGTCTGTTCCGCCGGCGCGGCGGACGGACTCGGCAAGGGCGGCGAGCGGGGTGGGGGAGGCGTCGACACCCTTCGGCACACCTTCGACGAAGAGGACGGTGAGACCTTCGGCGCGGAAGGCGTCAAGGCGTTCGACCAGCGGCGGCGGCAGGTATTCGGCGGCGGGGACGACAAGGGCGGCGAAGGTCTCGTCGCCGATGGCGAGGCGTCCGTCCGCGACATGCGCGTCCGCGAGGAGCGTGTCGGCGCAGACGATGTCGAAGTCGAGGTGGGCGTCGTAGAGCGCCATTGCCGGTTCCTTCATCGACATGGCGCTCCCGATGCCGCCCATCCATTCGCCTTCGGCATGGTAGAGAATGGCCGCAGAGGCGACGTGCCGCGCGCCGCAGAGGATGTGCGCGGCCTTGTTCGCGTAGGCCATGAGCGCCTTGAAGCCATCGAACTGCGGGTCGTGCCCCTCCGCGCCGAAATGCGGCGGACAGTCAGGGTCGGGATAGTCCGGCGAGAAGGCGTGCGGCACGAAGTGGTTGACGCCGCGCACGAGCAGGAAGTCGAGCAGCCACCTCATGAAGGGTACGCCCTCGGCCCAGCCGTAGGCGCCGAAAACCTCGCACATCGCGCGTCCGCGCATCTGCGGCTTCTGGTGGGCGATTGAGGCGGCGAGCTTCGCGAGGACGTAGTGGAAGAAGTCAGGGTCGCTTGCGCCGCCGCTGGTCTCCGAGGCGTTCATGTAGCCGGCGAATCCGGGCATGACCTGATGCAGCACAATATCGACGCCGCCCATGTCCTGCCCGTCGAGCGCACGGAAGTAGTGGCCGGGGCCGTAGCCCAGGCGGGCGTGAACGTCGTTGTCCTCGATGACATGGCCGATGTATTCGACGCCATGGGCGCGGCACCAGTCGCCGACCGGGCGGCTGAAGTTGTCGCGGTAGAGCGTCGTGATCGCGTCCATGTAGGCGAGCCTGACAAGATGCGAACGGTCGCTTTCGTACCAGAGTTCGCCTAGGTGCGGCGCGGCGTCTTCGCCCAGCGCGGCCGACATCTTTTCCAAGACTACGGGGCGGAACGGGAGGGCCAGCCCCTCCTGTCCAACGCCGAGCCGGTATTTGCCAGGGTCGATGAGATGCGGGCCGATCAGTTCGTTGCCGAATTGCGGCTCGTCGGAGAAGAACCCCGCTATCACGTTGCCGAAATATTGGGCGTAGCGCCGCCAGTGCGGCTCGTAAACGGCGTCGAGGAGGAGACGGCACGAGGAGGCGTCGAGGAAGTCGATGCAGTTCGGGCGGACGCCCTTATGCGTCTTCCGCACGAAGAAGACGCGCCAGCAGCCGTCGGGCACGTCCCACGTGAGGATGCCGTCGCGCACATTGCCCGTGAGATCGACAGGGGTCCCTTCCAACAACTGCCCCGGTGCCTTGGCGCGGCGCTGGGCGAAGACGCCAAGCAGCGGCTCGTCGCCGTCGGGGCGCTCGCACACCAGGAGCGACGATTCCGGCGCCGGTCCCATGACATCGACGTGGCGCTCGGCAAGGCATAGGCGCGCCAGTTCGGGATGCGCCTCCACAGACCCGTTCGCGAATCCGGTGGGGAAGTGCTTGTCGTCGAGAATCCAGACCTTCATGCCGAGGCGTTCGCACTCGGTGATGATGGCGTCCATGTCGCGCCACCAGCCCTCGCCGCAGAAGTCGGCGTGGGTGCGCGACTCCACGCAGAGGGCGCGGCATCCCGATTCACGGATGCGGGCGATCTGCGCGGGAATCCTGTCGTGGTGGTTTCCCCGCTGCCAGAAGAAGGGCAGAAGGTAGTTGCCCTCGCGGCCATGCAAAACGTCGTTAAGCCGGGAATCGGTCATGGTAAAGGATATGGCTCAGTCGAATGCGTCAGCCTCTCCGTCGATATGCTCGCAGCGGGAAAAGCGAATTTTCCCGCCGTTGGCATGATTGCCGGAGAACTCCGAATAGCCAAGATTTGACATCTGAAACGCCGCCGATGCGGCGTTGGAGACAGTATTGCCCTCGAACAGGCAACCGCGGATCAGTGCCGCCCTAGCAGAGCCAAGATCCGACACCTGCACGTTCGAGACAATGCCGAGGTCAACGTCCGCAATGCGGTTGTTCCGCACGAGCATGTTGTACGGCGGCGGCCCCTCCTTGTATTTGATGAGCGCCCCCAGGCGGATCGCCATCCACACGTTGGAAATCGTTGTATTCTCCACAAGCATGTTCGCCCCCTGCAGCACGATGCCGCAGCCGCGCATGTTCGAGATCCGGCAGTCGGTCACCACGCTGCCGATGCCATCCTTGTTCGGAGCGTAGATGTGGTCCGGCTGAACCGCCAGGCGAGTCAGGTTCATCGCGGCCCGCCCCATCTCCTTTCTTGAGAACGTGGCGAGACCAAGCGAATCGTAGCTGCTCACCGTCTCCGGGATGCGTTCGGAAAGCATTGTGCGCATGCATTCGCCGTCGCGCCAGCGAACGACGCCCGGCGCGCCCTTCACGTGGAGATTCCCGCGATAGACGCCACGCACCGGGTCCAAGACCACGAGCAGCTCACCATCCCGCCCCAGCCCCACGCCCTCATGCAGAATCGCACCGTCCTGCACGGCATTGACGAACTCGCCGCGTCCCATTGAGTTGAAGCCGTCGTCGCTCTGGTTCCTGAACGTGCAGTGCGCCATGTAGGTTCCGGGCGACGTGATGAGTCCGTCCGCGTTCGCGGAGAGCATCATCCCGTCCGCAGGCTCCAGGCGGCAGCGCACGAACGACGTCTGCCGCGAGGCATGGGTGCTGAACGCACCTGACCGGCTGTTGTACACGCAGACATTTTCGAAGTTGCAGAGTTCGGAATATGCGGTGGATACCGCATGACAGAAGTTGTCTCGCGACGGAACCACCAGCTTCCGCCCAGGCACGAGCCTTCCGTGCTGGCTGCCGGGGCGGTCGGTCTGGAAACGGATGCGGAAGCGGTCGTCGCCAAGGTCGTCGCACCCGCGGGCGACGAACATGAAAGACGCGGGGATGTCCAGTCGTCCGTCAGGCGAGAACTGGCTGGCGCACATGTTGGCCGGCAGTGACGAGAATGACGGATCGTCGGGGCGAAGCGTCCCCGCGTCGCGCATGATGACGCACGTTCCCGCCTCCGCATCCACGTCCATGATAGTTCCCTGCACAAACGGCGTCTTGGCATATCGGCAGGATACGTTCCGCAGCGTCACGTTCCGGCAGTTTACCATCCTCACGCCCTGGCTCTCGAACACGCCGAAGACGAACTTCGTCTTCTCCGGCCCCTCGCCCTCGATGACGCAGTTCTGAAGATCGTAGATCGGCACCTGTGCGCTGCGGAGGTTCCTGTCGTCGCAGCGCCGACCGGAGTGGCGGCAGACAAACGGCGGCATCTCCAGCCGTTCGTCGAACACGTATTCCCCCGCCGGGATCCTGAGGATGCAAGGCCTGCCGTCCAGCGCGCGCACGGCGTCGCAGGCCCTCGCGAACCGCCTGGAGACACCGTCGTCCGCGAAATCAGCCAGCGACAGGACGACCGGCTTCTCGGCCACATCAGGGCGCGGATATCTCTCCCACGCCTCAAACTCTTCGTCGAAATACCTTTCGAACTCATTGAGGTCGTCGAGCGCGCGCTGGGCGAATGCCAGCCCGGACACGTCGCCAAGCGCATGCTGGCCTGCGGCAAAGTCGCACAGACGAAATGCGATTTCAAGACGTTTGCTGATCCGATCGCGCTGGAACGAATCCTCGTGCCCGGCGAAATTGCGCCGCATGCGCACTACGACGTTGGATAACGCCAATCTCCGTTCCGCCAGAATCCCCGGAACTGTCTCCGCCAGCCTTGCCCGATCCTCCGGCGTCAGCGCAGCATCGTCGAACGGCGCGAACTCGGACGCGTCTGCGGGAGTTGAGCACAATCCCGCAGACGCCAGCAGCAACATGGACACAAAAAAAGCGTTTTTCATCGGAGGATAATCGTCGTGGCGGCCGGGTTCCCCTTCGTCGTTAGAAGCACACCCGTCCCGACAAAACGCGCATCCTTGACATTCGCGTTGCTGTCCGGACCGCCGTACGTGACGGACTTCATTCCCGGCTTGCCGTCGAGGATGACTTCCCCTACCGTCTGGGCAGTGCCGTCGGCCAGGACGATCCGCGCGTTCTGTCCGTCAAGTCGGATGTCCGTGCCGGGGCCGAACACGCCGCCGTGCGCCGCTTCGAGTCGTCCCGTGTCGCATACCACGAACGCTGTTGCGTTGGACCACGAGCCGCAGATCGTCCCGACGGAGGACGTCGTCTCCAGAACGCCGAACCTGAGCGTTCCGTTCGCCACGGTCACCGTGCCCGTGGACGAGGAGAACCAGTTGAGCGTCAGCGTGCGGGAACCCCTCTTTACAAGCGAAACCGCTCCGGCGAAGTTCGCCTCGCACGCACCATCAGCCGCATTGTCATCGAGATAGACGGTGGCGGGGGTCGTGCTGTTGATGCCGCCTCGGTTGCCGGATGTGATTTTGCCCAAACCGCGCGATGCCGTAAACGAGACGAAACGCTGGTCGTTGCCGTCAAGCTCGAA
>JAEEGG010020965.1_pt1 | contig 13017 bp, 10 predicted proteins | sample 9134161 | NCBI WGS metagenome assembly JAEEGG01 (sample SAMN16246543, study PRJNA631951) | gut metagenome | biome: gut microbiome; feature: rumen; material: CR-attached | host: Bos | place: Iran: Karaj | collected 2018-10
CGCCACCGCTACCGGAGGCCATCGCACGGCGGAAACCGGAGCCGTAGAGGTTCTCCGCAAAGGCGCCGCCACCGCCGCCGCCACCACCGCCACCGCTGCCGCCGACACCGTCACCGCCATTGGACTGCAAGGCAGGACTGAAATAGTCGGAATAGGTGGGCGAGTTGGGGGAGGCGTTCGCACCGTTGCTTCCATTTCCGCCATCTTCCGCTGTCACGATTTCCGATGCCGCCAAATGAGAAGCTTTTGCCAAGACCGCCCCCGCATTCGACGAAGACATGTGGGCACGGTTATCAGAGTTCAAGGTGCCGTCGCCGCCGGAGGCACCGCCTCCCTGCATGCCGCCGCCACCCGAGTTACAGTTCAACTGTCCTGTGATGGAATTATACAGACCGCCACTGCCGCCCTGTCCTCCCTGGCTGGCAGGGGACGTGGTTCCTGCGGAATACCCGGCCACGCCCGAAGCACCGCCGGCACCGCCGTATCGTACCGCATCCCAGTTCTGGTAAACCACTGAATCGTTCACCGAGCTGCAATAGCCATACTGACCATCGCCGCCGGGACCGCCGTCACCGCCGTCACCGCCGTCCTTTCCCTTGACACCGTCGCGCCCCGCCGAAGCCGAGCCTGAAATGAACTGGCACCGCACGAGGTCATAGCTGTGACACGACGAGATGTGCAGCGCGTAGGTGGACACGCCGTAGTTCGACTGCGACACATAGTAACTTCCGTCGTCATTGACATCGTTCTGGGAATAGAATTGGATATTGGGACGCTTTAGAGAAAACTGTAACGTATTGATTGAATAATAGATAGGTTCATCCGTTGTAAAAAAGGCACACGAGGCCGTAGCCGGATGGCAGTTCACATACACGGGGCAGCCGCCCTCGATCTGGCATCCTTCGCCCTCCACGAGAACCATCAAGTTCTCCCCTTCGTAGGCGAAGTTCGGCACGGGTATGGTCGCCCAGCCGCCCCCATCGAGGCACAAAGTACCCGAATAGACCAGCGAGGCACCGGAGAGATAACTGTTCCACACATCCCCAGCGACCAACGAAGAGGCGTTGGTGTTTTTCAGATAGACCCGCACCGACCGTGTGCGTCCTCCATCGACGGAGGGAGTGACAGACGCCACATCGAAGGCAAGGCCGGTGAACATCTTGGGACCCGTCCCGATTTCCGTGCTGGAATACAGGGCCGCCATACGGTGATGTCCGTGAGCACCCGGCAAGGGGAAGGTTTCCGAGGTGGCACCGTTGCCTACCGTAGCCGACACCGCGCCATCGATTGTGCGGTCTGTGCATGAATAGAAGTAGGTGTTGGGACGGGTGGGGTTGTTCTGCGGATTCAAAATGGTGGCTAACGTATAGCCGTCTCCAAGAGGCCAAGCCGGATTGCCCCCGTAGCGTGCGGGACCGGCAACGCCGATGCTCATCGCCGATGAGGTGGCCGACGGGCCGCAAAGGACGGGAGCCGTACAATAGCCAGTCTGGGTTCCGTCATTCTTACAGCCTTCACTCTCAATGAGCACCATCAAGCTGGAAGTTCCATTGTAGTCAAAATTGACGGGGATGGTGACACGACCCGCCTCCACACAAATGACCCCATCGAAAACCAACACGGCCGCTTCCTCGCTGGGGGTGGGTTGTGCATTTTTCAAAAAGCCCCAATTTCGCTGCGCATTCCCTTGTGCAAGATTCACGCGCGATGTGTGCTTCATCCACATTTTCATCCTGCGGGGATGTCCGCCGGACGGAATGGCGGTCGGGTTGACCGCATCAAAGCCGATGGCCGTGATGGTAAACGCAGAATTCCCCATCTCTTCCGCAGTATAGAGCGTGGCATAGCGGTAGTCCAGCCATCTTCCCGGAAGAGGTCCGGGGAAGTTATCTCGGGCGGGGGTCTGACCAAAGACCAGGCTGACGGTCACTTCACCCGGCTCCGTGCCATTCACGCACTCCTTGTCGTCGTAATTCGAGGAGCTGGTCTGGAGCGGGGGAAGTTGCTCGGCATCGGCCGTCTGCACGGTAAGGTCCTGCAAACGGAAGTCATTCAAACTGTTGGCTTCAATGGCCACAAGGCGGGGGGCACGCGAAGTACCCTCGGGGTACATGTTCGTACGATAGATGGTGGTGGCACCCGGCTCGGAAGTCTTCTGCTTGAACTCGTCGAAGAAGCCGCCCTCCAGCGTCATGTTGCTGGCGAGGCTCAACGATTTGTCGATGTTGTAAACGCCGATCTCCATACGGATGATGGCATTCGTGCAGGACGCCAGGTCAATGGCGTGCTGAATGGTGGTGGGAGCCGACGGGAGCAATCCCTGCGAATCGGGGTCGCCGTCGGGAGCGGCATAGAAAACGTTACATTCGGAGATGTTGGAGCTTGCCTCCATCCGCACGACAGAAGAGGCCTCCGCCGTACAGCCGTAGCTGTTGGTCACGGTCACGGTGTAGGTTCCGCCTTCGCTCACCGTCAGCACCTGGTCGGTGCCGAGGGTGCCCATTCCCTCACCCGACCATACATAGGTACATCCCGTGCCGCAACGGGCGGAGATGGCGGTCAGATCCACGTATCCGATGGCCTCGCACAAGGTGACCACCGCGGGGGTCACCGCAACCATCGGCACCGAACCGACCACGACCACCTGTGTGGACACCGCGTAACAGTTTCCGTTCGAAACGGTGACACCGTAGGTGGTGGTGACACTGGGCATCACGTTGATGGAGGGGGTGGTGGCGCCGGTGCTCCAATGGAACTGGCACCCTTCACAGTTGGCGGCGTCCACCACGTCAAGGCGCACATTGCCGCCGTTGCAGATGGTGGCGTTGTCCGGAGTGGCGACGATGTCGGCGGTAGGCCGCGGGAAAATCTCGACCGTGGTGGAGGTTGTGCGCGACTCCCCGTTCACAACGTAGGTAACCGTATAGGTTCCGGCGTTGGCCGTGGTCACGTCGTAAATGATGGGGTTCTGCTGGTTGGAGGTAAACCCGTTGGGACCCGTCCATGAGTAGGAAGAACTATAGACACTGCAGGTCAGCTGCAGGGCCTCGCCTTCGCAAAGGGGGCCGTTGTTACTCACATTGGCGAGAATGTTGCAGTTGGTGGTGGCGGCATTATCGTTGATCACGGAGAAACTGATGTCGCCCGCTGCCCTTGAATAGTTGCAGATGAGGAAGATATACCACTGTCCTGGCTGGGCGTTCGGGATATAGCACCACTCGGTTGAGGCGGCGCTGTAGCTACAGTCAATAAGATTGCCGTTGGGATAGCCGCCCCACGTGCCCTGGTTGTTGGGATCGTGGTAGCCGTTGTTGGGGCGGTGGGTGGAACCGTTACCCGTGAGCTGCGAAGTACAGACGGCCTGAAGAAGCTCGCCATATGTGCTGTATCCGGTGAAAGGGCCCCAGCAGGCGAAGTCAATGTCGCGTCCATTGCTGTGTTCCAAGTATATCAGGAGGTCTCCGGGAGAGTCAATCTGCATTACATACCAAGCGGGTGCGGGCGTATAGTAGAGGCAGCCGCGTTGGGCGTCGGGAAGGTCAGGGGTGGCGGTAGCATCGGTACCGGCGGGGAAAGTCACACCATACGGGTTCTCGTCCGTACAGAAAGGATTTGCATTTAGACAGAGGTTATTGGTGTTCTGGGAATAGCCGGTACAACAAAAAATGAAAAACAAAATATTGACTATCAATACTTTATTTTTGAATATATCCATAGGGGTCAGATTAATGATTCATAATTACGTTTCACTCTCCACTACCTATCGCACGATACACAAAAATTGCAGCAAAAATAAGGAATTTTTCCTTTTTTACAACCATTTTATTACATAAAACACTAAAAATTGTTGCCCCTTTCCCTATATATTAAAAAATAACGTAAATGACTCATTTACACATATATAAGAATAAATTCAACAAAACACATATTTGATTCAACAAAAAAAATCAAAAAGGGTAAAACAAAACCGAAAGTTATTCGTTAAAAGAGGTTGTCCAATACTGAAATTCCGCATCTGCGACCTTCCGGCTTGGACCGTCAACCAACCCTACCGAAGAACGAAAAACGAGCTATGAAACAAAGGATACTAACTGTCTTTCTGGCATTTACGGCAGCATTTTTCCTATATCTTCCCGCCTCGGCACAGGATTCCGTCCATGTCAGTTTGCAGAAGGCCATCGAGATTGCCCTCTCCGAAAACCCGACGGTAAAAATTGCCGACCGCACCATCGAGGCAAAAAAATATTACAAACAGGAGCAAATCGCCGCCCTCTTCCCCACCCTCACCGGCACAGGAAGCTACCAGCGCACCGTCAAGAAACAGACCATGGTGATGTCGATGGGCGGACAAGCCACCGAAATTGAAGTGGGTACAAGCAACAACGTTTCCGCCGGTCTCAACCTCAGCCTCCCGCTCGTGGCCGCCCCCACCTGGTACAACCTCAAGCTGTCGCAGCTCGATGTGGAAGCCGCCGTGGAAAGCGCCCGCTCCTCCCGCATCTCCCTCGTCAACGAAATCAAGAAAGCCTACTACGGCCTCCTGTTCGCCCAGGACTCCTACCGCGTGCTGCAAGTCACCTACGCCAACGCGGAGTACACCGCCAAGAACATCAACGACAAGTACGAGCAAGGGCTCGCCTCCGACTTCGACAAACTCCGCGCCGACGTGCAGGTGAAGAATCAGAAGCCGCAACTCACCTCCGCTGAAAACTCCATCCAGCTCGCCACCATGATGCTGAAAGTCCTCATCGGCGTGGATGTTAACGAACCCATCATCTTTGATGGTCAACTTTCTGATTTTGAAGACGAAATGAACAGCTACCAAATCGCTGATGCGCAATCGATATCACTCGTGGCCAACAGCGACCTGCGCCAACTCGAGCTCACGCAGGAGCAGCTCAACACCAGCCTCAAACTGGTCAAGGCATCGGCCTGCCCCACCCTCGCCTTCAGCGGCAACGCCCAATATTCGGCCATGAGCAACGACTTCAACTTCACATGGTTCCCCTACGCCGTCGTGGGACTTTCCCTTAACGTCCCCATCCTTTCCTGGGTAGGCACATCTTATAAAATTAAGCAAAGTAAAATCTCCATCGCCAACTTGGAGGAACAGAAAAAATACGTTGAAAACAACCTCCGCGTGAGTGTCAACAACAGCCTCACCAACATGCGGAACGCCATTGAAGACATGACCTCCAACAAGGAGACAATGCTTCAAGCCGAAGCCGCCTACAACATTGTGCAAAAGCAGTTTGATGTCGGAATGGCCACCTGGCTCGACCTCAACTCCGCCGAACTCGCCCTCACCCAATCGCGCCTTCTTTACCACCAATCCATCTATAATTTCCTCACCGCAAAATCAGAACTCGAAGCTGTCACCGGCGCGGAAAAGTGAAGATGTTAAATTGTTAAAATATAGAGAGCGGTGTACCGCGTCTCCGATAAAGCAAAACCTAAATAAACTACAACAATAATATGAATAAAATTGGGAAATATGTTTTGATGTTCGCCGTGGGTGCAGCGGTGCTATGTTCGTGCAACAAGAAAAGCGACACTGCCGCGACGGGCACGGAGGTTGCCAAGAAGCAACAGGTGCGTGTGGAAAGCGTCTATGCCGAGGATGTGGAGCAGTTGTACGAATACACCGCCATCGTGCAGGCGGAGGCAGTGAACAACATTGCCCCGACCATCGCCGGGCGTATCGAAGCCATCTACGTGGAGGTGGGCGACCGCGTCACCAAAGGCCAGAAGCTGGTGCAGATGGACGCTTCCAGCCTGGAGCAGTCGAAAGCACAGCTCGACAACCTTGAACTGACCTTCAGCCGCATCGATGCCCTTTACAAGTCGGGCGGCGTGTCGAAAGCCGACTGGGACGCCCAGAAGACCCAGCTGGACGTGGCCCGCACATCCTACCAGAACCTCCTCACCAACACGCAGTTGAAGAGCCCGCTGAACGGCATCGTCACCCTGCGCAACTACGACAGCGGCGACATCTACGCCGGCAACCCCATCCTCCAGATCCAGCAGATCTCGCCCGTGAAGATGAACATCAACGTCTCGGAAGCCCACTTCCCCATCGTGAAGAAAGGAATGAAAGCGCAAGTGAAGCTCGACGTTTACGGCGACGAGGAGTTCACCGGCAGCGTCACGCTCGTCTATCCGACCATCAACGCCCAGACCCACACCTTCCCCGTGGAAGTGAGCCTGACCAACGCCAACGGCAAGGTGCGCCCCGGCATGTACGCCCGCGTCACCATGAACTACGGCATGAACAAGAACGTGGTGGTGCCCGACAACGCCATCGTGAAGCAGCAGGGCTCCGGCGACCGCTACGTCTATGTCTATAAAGACGGCAAGGTGAGCTACAACAAAATCGAGCTGGGCCGCCGCATGGGCAACCGCTACGAAGTCCTCTCCGGCGTCCAGGACGGCGACCTCGTCGTCACCGCCGGCTACACCAAGCTCGCCGACGGCATGGAGGTCGAAGTGATAGAATAGCAAAAGCCCCGCTACAACGCCCCAATTCCAGATACATAGACAAAGAGGCCCATTGTCCGCACTATGAACAATGGGCCTCTTTGTCTATGTAAAGCCGTATCGTTCTAATTCTCCCTTTTCAAACTCTGTACCGGAAAGGTGAAGTAGGTGTCCTTATAGGGTTCGTTCTTCAGGGTGAAGTGCCACCACTCCTCATCATACGGCTTGAAACCGTGACGCAGCATGGCGCGGCGCAGGATCATGCGGTTCTCGAACTGTTCGGGTGTGATGGTGCGTCCCTGGGGGCTGTTGCACTTGCCTGTAAATTCACCCGTTTCGGGATTGCCGCCGAAGTCGGGATGGCTTTCCGGGCCGAACCAGTCGAAAGTGCCGCCCATGTCAAGCTCTTTCTCGGTATTCATGTCGAAGAGGGTGAGGTCCACTGTGGAGCCGCGCGAGTGGCCGCTGCGGCGGGCAATGTAGCCGCGGTCGAACAGCACGTCCTTGACAAGGTCCGGGTAAAAGTAGCCCTTCATAAGGGTGTCGGCGAGATCGGCACCCCAGCGCACGAAGTGGTCAACAGCCATCTGCGGGCGGTAGGCGTCGTAAATCTTCAGGCGGTACCCCTGCGCCTTGAGCTCGTCGCTAACAACCCGGAGGCTGTCGGCGGCCTGGCGCGTGAGCAGTGCCGTGGGCTCAAGGTAGCCGTCGATGCGGGTGCCGATGAAATTGAAGGTGCTGTAGTATCGGATTTCCAGAATGGCGTCCGGAACCACTTCCGTAATCACCACAAAGTCGCTGGCGTCAGCCGGGTCCACCGCTTCTTTCACGACAGCTTTCTCCGCATTGGATGTCTGCGTGCAAGCCGTCATGAGAACGCAAGACATCATCCAAAGGATAAAAAAGAAATATTTGACTCTTAACATATTATAATGAATTGGATAATTAATTTCACATCCTGCAAAAGTATTCATTTTTACAATATGAGAATATCGCGTGCAAATGTTTGGCGAAAAAAAATGACTTTTTGTAAATTTGCATCTTTATTCAAACCAAGTTATTATGCTACAAAAAGGAACAAAAGCCCCTTATTTTGAGGGTGTTGATGAAAACGGAAATCAGGTTAAGCTGACCGATTTCGCCGGAAAGAAATTGGTTTTGTATTTTTATCCCAAGGACAGCACCCCCGGCTGCACCGCCGAGGCATGTGATCTGCGCGACAACTACGAGCGTTTCCTGTCGCTGGGTTACAGCGTATTGGGCGTCAGTCGCGACAGTGCCGCTTCGCACCAGAAGTTCATCGCCAAGTATGAACTACCGTTCCATCTCATCGCCGACACCGACCTCACCATCTTGAAAGCATACGAGGCGTGGGGGAAGAAGAAGATGTATGGCAAGGTGACGGAAGGCACGCTGCGCACCACCTATGTCATTGACGAGAACGGCGTCATCATTGATGCCATCGGCAAGGTCGATACGAAGAACCACACGGCGCAGCTATTGCGATAGGCCGGCTCGGAAAGAGGCAGGCCGTTTTATTCGGCAATCCTCTCCAGCCTCATCACCCGCACCGGGCGGTCGGCGCCGACTTCCAGTTTCGGGCAGACGGTTTCCCGGCCGGTGTCGCGGAAGCCGCACTTCTCCATTACGCGGCCGGAGGCGGGGTTGTCGGGGAAGTAGGTGCCCCAGAGGAGGGTGAAGCCCTTTACGCGGAAGCAGTGCTCCACCACCAACCGCATGGCTTCGGTGCAGATGCCTTTCCCCCAGTAGGGACGGGCAATCCAGTAGCCCACCTCGCACTGGTCGTCGGCGATCTCCAGATTGGAAGCGGCGGCCGGCAGGTAACCCACGCAGCCGATGGCCTCGCCGGTCTCCTTCCACTCCACCGCCCACATGGTTTCGGAGTGGAAGATGGTGCGGATGATTTCCAGGCTTTCTTCCACGCTCTGGTGGGGAGGCCAGCCCGCGCGGGGCCCCACCTCGGGGTCGGAGGCATATTGGTACAAGGTCTCGGCGTCGCTTTCACGCCACGGCCGGAGCAGGATTCGGGAAGTTTGCATCATGTGTGTTCTTCGTTGCTACTGAGTGTTGGTTTCTCCCCAGACTGCACTTCGTTTGTCTGGGGTTATTAAGAGTATATGTCTTCGACATATTTTGTATTGCTTTTGCGACTGCAAAAATACAATGTTCTTTTGGGTTGTCGTGTCGGAGACACGATTTAAAGAAATTCAACCAACTAAATAAATTAATAATCTCTATACAAAATCATATTTTATAAATAACTTTTTCAGAAATCTTAACATCTTTTAACCGAAAAATTTTGGCGGTTCAATTTCTTCGGTGTACTTTTGCAGCCGAAAATTATTGATAATCAAATTATTAATATATTAAATTATAAAACTATTAAAAATTAGAATTATGGAAAAACTGATTGAAAAATTGACAAATCCATTTGATGGATTAAAAAAGAACAATTTAACTGATTTTCAAGCAGAATGCAAAAAAATAGCAGAAGACCTGTTTCGTAATTATTGTATCAATTGCAATGGGACAGAATACTATTTCGCTGAAATAGAGTTCTATTATTATGATAGCGAACAATATTTACAAAACCGTGAACAATATAAGTGGCAAAAAGTAACATACCCGAGAAAATGTAAAGCAGGACAACTCTTTTATCATTTAAGCGGAGTTGACATTTGCTTTGGAAGTGATTATGACGACCGGAAAGCAAAGTTCGGCGGAATTCTAATTAGAGCGATAAAAAAAGATGGCATGATAATAGCAGGCCCCCTGAATTGTAAAGATGAAATTTTGAATACCTGCAATGGCGGTAAAATGCCTGAATTGCTTGAAGCAACAAAAAAACGCAATTTAAATCCAAAGCAAACTTATCGGGCATTAGGGAAAAATGATATTGACATTGAAAATGATAGATTATGTTTCTACGATAGTCATAGCGAATGGAATCCGAATAAGGAGAAATATAATACCCAAAAAGGTAAAATAGAATTCCGAAAAAGCACCTATAAAACAGACAGATTCAATGAAAACAACAAATAAAAAATTAATATCCCCTTTTACGGAAGATGCATTTTCAGAGCCGGTATTACATCAAGTGGTTTTGAACAAAATAGATTTTGCACTTCCCGATTTTATTTGGGATGAAATCAACGAAGGCTTCGAAAAATATTGGGACGAAGAGGTCGGTTTGGGCAATTATGTGTATTTCGAGGATGCATGCCTTTCTATACAAAGACATCTTAATTGTGCCGGCATCATGCTTCCTTATGACAAATTAGAAATAATCATGGAGATATTGTTCGATTTCATAGCAAAAATCCCCGGAGCTTTTTTGGATGAATCAGCAATGGTAAAACCAAAGTCAAAGCAATAAATACATTTTCTCATGTTCCCCGACTCCCTCACCAACACCGTTTTCCTCTCCGAATGGCTGCCGGAAGTGTGCCCCATACTGTATCAAAATCTTACAAAAGTACTGAAGGACAATGTTGTGCGCTATCGGATTCTGGGCAATACCAACGACATCTGGTGCCGCGATTTTATGCCCATTCAGACCGATGAAAAACGATTCGTTTTCTATCAATACAATCCTGATTACCTGCAAGACAAGCACAAACGGCGATACATCACCAACGTGAACCGTGTGCAGAACATCGATTTCCTTCGTCAGGCCGAAACGGTGAATCTGGACCTGGTGCTCGACGGCGGCAACGTGGTGAAATGCGGCAACAAAGTGGTGATGACGGAAAAGGTGTTTGTAGAAAACAACGACCGGTCGCGCAACGAGGTGCAACGGCTTCTGGAAGAGGCTTTTCTGTGCGACATCGTTTTCCTGCCGTGGGACGAGAACGAGAAGTGCGGTCACAGCGACGGCATCATCCACTATGTGGGCGACAACCGCGTGCTGCTGACCAACTACGATGATATCGACAAGACTTTTGCGCAGGCTTTTCTGCGGATTTTGGAAAAGCATTTTGAGGTTATCCCCCTGAAATACAATGTAAAACGGCAGCACGCGCGCAGTTGGGCATACATCAACTACTTGCAAGTGGACAATCTGGTACTTGTCCCGCAGCTGGGCATCCCCGAGGATGGGCAAGCCCTTCAACAGATTGCGGAGACATTGCCAGCGTGCAAAGTAGTGGGAGTGCCGGCGCTGGAAGCCGTGCGCAAAGGCGGTGCATTGAATTGCATCTCGTGGAATATTAAATTGTAGAAGGATGAAAGGCACAAAAAGCAAGAAGAATCCATATTCGAAAATGACCATTAAAGAATTGAAAGTGCTGGCCGAACAAGGCGATGCAGAGGCACAATTCAAGCTTGGAAATCGTTATAAACAAGGTAAAGGTGTAGGAAAAAACTTTCGGCAGGCTGTGGAATGGCTCACTAAGGCAGCTGAGCAAGGACATTCAGGGGCTCAAAACAATCTTGGAGGATGCTATTTGTGCGGAAAGGGAGTGAAAAAAGACTATGCTAAAGCTGTTGAATGGTACACCCAATCAGCTGAACAGGGTGAAATGTTTGCCCAATTCAATTTGGCTGCTTGTTATTATAAAGGAACAGGAGTTGAGCAAGACTATAAAAAGGCCCTAGAGTGGTATTTCAAAGCGGCTGAACAAGGCGATTCGTGGTCGCAAAACGATATCGGAATGTGCTATTTGAATGGATATGGAGTTGAAAAAGACCTCCGGAAAGGCATTGAATGGCTCACCTTGTCTGCTAAACAAGGGTTTTCCACTGCACAATTCAACCTGGCTATTTGTTTCAAGAACGGTGATGGCGTGGAACAAGATATGAAGAAAGCGGTGGAATTATATAAAAAAGCAGCGAAGCAAGGGAATATGTGGGCCCAAAACAATTTAGGGTGTTGCTACCAATATGGAGAGGGCGTTAGAAAGAATTATAAAAAGGCAGTAGAATGGTTTACAAAAGCAGCCGAGCAAGGTGATCCGATGCGCGATAAAAGTACTTGAAAATTTGGAATAAACTTTTTTCCCCAGGTTGCGGAAAAGCTGTTTGTTTTTTTTCTACTTTTGCAAAAACATATTTAACTATGGAAAAGTGTATCGGAAACACACTTTTCCGCACTTAAAAGTGTATTTATGATCATAAAAAGGGACATCGAGGCGCAACTGCTCGCGTGGAAGCAGGCGCCGCAACGGAAGCCGCTGCTGCTTCAGGGGGCACGCCAGATTGGCAAAACCTGGGTAATGGAACATTTTGGCCGGACACACTACCGCCATTGTGTCAAATTCGATTTTGACCGTATGCCGGAACTGCGCAGTGTTTTCAAAATCACCAAGCAGCCCGAACGGCTGCTGAAGGAGCTGTCCGCCTATTGCGAAGCTCCCCTGCTGCCGGAAGAGACGCTGATCATCTTTGATGAGATCCAGGAATGCGAGGAGGCGCTGAACAGCCTCAAATATATCTGTGAGGAGGCGCCGCAATACCACATCATGGCGGCGGGTTCCCTGCTGGGTGTGGCCGTGCGGCACCGCAGCATGACCGTACCGGTGGGCAAGGTGCGGATGATGCGCATGTACCCGATGACCTTCCAGGAATACCTGCACGCCGCCGATGAAAGCACCTTCAACCACATCGACAGACTGGAGGAAATCGGCCACCTGCCGGCCATCATCCTGAACAAGCTGCTGTTGGAATACAAACGTTACCAGATATGCGGCGGCATGCCCGAGGCGGTGGTGGCGATGCTCTCCGATGCCGGCATGGCGGCTGTCGAGGAGACACTTCACGACATCCTCGACCTGTATGAACTGGATTTCTCCAAATATGCCGACCCGGTGGAAATTCCGCGCATCCGCGCCGTATGGCATTCCCTGCCCGCCCAGCTGTCAAAAGAGAACCGCAAATTCATCTACCGCGTGGTCAGGGAGGGTGCGCGCGCCAAGGATTATGAGGATGCGCTGCTCTGGCTGAAGGATGCCGGCATGATTTACCAGGTGCAGCATGTCAGCAAGCCGGGCCTGCCGCTGAGCGGCTACGCCGAAAGTAACATTTTCAAGGCCTATGCCTGCGATTGCGGGTTGCTGCGCTGCATGGCCCGCGTGGGAAGTGACGTGATCATGAACGGCAATGCCGGATTCACCGAATTCAAAGGGGCACTGGCGGAAAACATGGTTTTGCAGACCCTGGTGACAGAGCAAGAAATGGCCTTCCCATACTATTGGACCTCCGGCAACAGCGCAGAGGTCGAATTTGTGGTCCAGTACAAGGACGAAGTCATTCCAATGGAGGTGAAATCGGAGAAAAACATCAGCGGCAGGAGCCTGTCGGTCTATAACGACAAATACAGGCCTGCACACCGTGTCCGCTTCTCCACCCAAAACCTGCAGTGGAACGGCAACCTGCTGAGTGTTCCGCTGCCCCTGGCCGGCTGGCTGCCGCAACTCCTGGCGATGACAGATTTTTTCCCGAAATAGGCCGCACCCCTGTTTTCGTATCCATTTTTCAAGTATATTTGCATTTTGTACATATTAATTTATCTGATTTGTAACT
>JAEEGG010020967.1_pt1 | contig 13014 bp, 9 predicted proteins | sample 9134161 | NCBI WGS metagenome assembly JAEEGG01 (sample SAMN16246543, study PRJNA631951) | gut metagenome | biome: gut microbiome; feature: rumen; material: CR-attached | host: Bos | place: Iran: Karaj | collected 2018-10
TACTTTTCAACAGCCTTTCCGGCTCCAAAAAGCGGGTGCAAAATTACTAACTATTTTCGACATGGCAAAATTTTTTTCAACGCCCGCGGTTGAAAACCTCTTCCGACTACTCGTTATCTGCCTGAAAACGAAAGCCCAAGCGCTTGCCTGTCACCAACGATTTTTTGTCGAAATTGTTCTTCATCTCCCCTACCGACACCAGCTTCACTTCGTCGTAGGGAGGGGTCAAAAGATCAAAATTGGTGGTATACTCGATGGCGCTCTCGATGATGCTTTGCACCGACTCGCTGGTTATCAGCGAGGTACCGAAATTCGTGTACAGCATGCCCAGCTCGCGCTTGCCCTCGATGAAGTAGTGGTGCTCGTTGTTAACGAACACGCGCCCAATCATATAGCCCAGGTCGTTGTCGCGCTGGTAGGCGAACGAGTCGGCCAGGAAGTTATAGATGTGGATGACGCCGCAGTAGGAGCGGCGCGAGTCCTCCCGCACGTAGGGGGTTTTCATCACCTGGTGGTCGCGCGAGAACTCGAAGACGTTGGTGTGCATCATGAAGAGCAGTATGTCGCCGGCGAACTTGACCTCGAACTCGAAGTCGCCGCGGTCGGTGAACTCGAAGGCCACCTGCTTGCCCTCCTTGCGGCACTGCTCGCGGAAGAGGTCTATCAGTTCGCGGGTGGTGCGGCGGAAGAGCTCGAAGCTCTCCTTAGTGGCGTCATAGACGCCCTGTTTCAGTTCGCTCTTGTTGAAAACCAGATCTTTCAGCGATTCTTTCAGTTCCATGATGCGCGGTTTTGCGGATTGGTGTATGTGCTGATAACGGCGAAGCGGGGGAAAAAGTATATGCCGCTCCGTTTTTTTTCGGAACCCTGTCCCGAAACGGTATCTTTCTAACAGCCACTCCCTCAGCATCCTGAAGGGTACTTCCACGGTCGTTCTACGCTCCTTCTACGCTCGTTTAACGGTAAAAAACCGTAGAAATACCGTAGAACGACCGTAGAAGGACCGTAGAACGAGCGGAGGGGAACCGGAGGGGAAGGGGAGGTGGACGGGGGTCTTCCGAAGTCGTAAAATGTGTGAATAATGTAAAAATACCACCGTTATCGGTTTTTTTCGTATCTTTGCATCGTGTTTGTCCATGGCAGACACAGGCTAACACTATGAATATAGCACTGATAGGATACGGGAAGATGGGCCATGCCATTGAGGCACTGGCCATAGGTCGCGGCCATGCCGTCACGGTCAGGATTGACAAGGATGACCCGTGGCCTGTGGAGAACGGAGAGTGGCGAACGGAGAGTGGAGTGCGGCCCGACGTGGCCATAGAGTTCACCACACCTGCCACGGCGGTGGGGAATATCGAACGCTGCCTGGAGCTGGGCTTGCCGGTTGTGTGCGGCACCACGGGCTGGTATGCCGGCTACGACGATGTGGCGGCCAAGTGCCGAGCCTGCGGTGGACGCCTGCTGACGGCCACCAACTTCAGCATCGGCATGAACATCATGTTCGCCCTCAACGAGCGGCTGGCGCAGCTGATGCGCGGACGCGACGACTACCATGTCTCTATCAGCGAAACGCACCATATCCACAAACTCGACGCCCCGAGCGGTACGGCCATCACGCTGCAGGAGCAGATAGCGGCCGGCGGCCAGCGGCCGGCGGAGAGCATCCCCATCGCGTCGTATCGCGAAGGCGAGGTGCCGGGGACACACACGGTGGTCTACGACAGCGAGATAGACACGCTGACGCTGACCCACGAGGCGCACAGCCGCCAAGGGCTGGCGCAGGGTGCGCTACTGGCGGCCGAGTGGTTGGTGAAGGCAGAAGCAGGAGTGTACACAATGAAAGACATACTGTCATGAGCGGATTGGAAGGTGTCAAGCATGGCACCCGAGCCAATCCATGGGTGCTGGCGGGCCTGACGCTGTTGTTGGCGGCGGCCATGGCGGGCAGTTGCCTGCTGGGCGCGGCCGACATAGAGTTTGACGAGATATGGCACTCGCGCATCTTCTGGCAGTTGCGCCTTCCGCGGGTGCTGATGAGCGTGCTGGTAGGTGCGGTGCTGAGTGTCTGCGGCGCGGCCTACCAGAGCGTGTTCCGCAATCCGTTGACCGACCCGTATGTGCTGGGTGTGTCGAGCGGTGCCTCGCTGGGTGCCGCGGTGGCTATCCTGCTGGGCCTGGAGGCTTGGCTTTGGGGTGTGGGCGGCATGGCCCTGGCGGTGGCGCTGGCCACGGTGTGGTTCATCTACCGCATCGCCTCCATTGGCAACCGCATGCATACCACCACCCTGCTGCTGACGGGCGTGTGCCTGACGCTGCTCATCTCGGCCCTTATCTCGTTCCTGATGGTGCTGAACCAAGAGAAGATGGACCGCATCATCTTCTGGACCATGGGGTCGTTCGGCAGCACGTCGTGGACCGATGTGGCGATGATGGCTCCGGTGGCGGCCGTGGGCTGCGGCGTGGTGCTGTGGTACGGGCGCGACCTGAACCTGCTGCTGGCCGGCAGCGAGGCGGCGCGGAGCATGGGCGTGGAGGTGGAGAAGGTGAAGCGGGTGCTGCTGGTGGCGACGACGCTGATGGTGGCATTCGCGGTGAGTTCGTGCGGCGTCATCGGCTTTGTGGGCCTGATAGTACCCCATGCGGTGCGCCTCGTGGCAGGGCCCGACAACCGCAAGGTGGTACCCTATGCGTTGCTGTGCGGCGCATTGTTCGTGCTGGTGTGCGACACGTTGGCACGCTATGTGCTGCGCCCCAGCGAACTGCCCGTGGGCTCGCTCACCTCGATGGTGGGTGCGCCGTTGTTCATCTACCTGCTGTATAGGAATAAGAAGGAGTTATAATTTAGGGAGTTCAAGGAGTTCAGGGAGTATAAGGAGTTCAAGGAGATAAAGAATTGGGATGATTTGTCTGCAACATATCACGGTGAGTTACGGCGAGCGCCGCATACTGGACGACCTCGACCTGTCGTTCGGTGAGGGACGCATCACTGCCGTGATGGGTCCCAACGGCTGCGGCAAGACGACGCTGTTGCGCCTGGTCGACGGCTTGTTGGAACCCAGCGCGGGACGTGTGCTCATTGACGGCATGGCGGTGCAGGACTATCCCGCCCGCCAGCTGGCGCAGAAGCTGGCTTTCGTGAGACAGCATCAGCGGACCGATTTTGAGTTTTCGGCTTTCGAGACGGTGCTCATGGGACGCAACCCCTACCAGCACCGGCTGCAGAACGAGAGCCAGGAGGACTGGGACATCGTGGAGCGTTGCATGAAGCAGACGGGCACCTGGCACCTGCGGCTGGCCAAGCCGGCCCAGATGAGCGGCGGCGAGCTGCAGCGTGTGATGATAGCGCGTGCGCTGGCACAGCAGACTCCCGTGCTGCTGATGGACGAGCCGGTCTCCAACCTCGACATCGCACACCAGATAGAGGTGATGCGCTTGTTGCGCGATGCCAGCGGGAAGACGGTCTTGATAGTGTTGCACGACCTGAACCTGGCGCTGCGCTTCTGCGACGATTTGCTGTTGCTGCACGACAGCCGTTACGTCTACCACGGCCCCGTGGCGGGAGGACTTACGCCGGAGAACATACAGGCCGTCTACGGGGTGGAAGCCCGCATGGCCGACGGCCGCATCATATACGAATACTGAAAAACAACGAAAAACAGACATAACATGAAAAAGACACTTGCAGTTATCACTGCTCTGCTGATGGCCCTGCCGACGCTCTGCCGCGCCGACGAGGGCATGTGGATTCCCATGTTGCTGCAGCGCAACGAGGCCGCCATGCAGAAAGCCGGCATGCACATCTCGGCCAGCGACATCTATGACATCAACCATGCCTCGCTCAAGGACGCCATACTGCTTTTCGGCAGCGGCTGCACGGGCGAGTTTGTGAGCGATGAGGGATTGGTGCTGACCAACCACCACTGTGGCTACAGCTTCATCGTGCAGCACAGCACCGTGGAGCATGATTACCTGACCAACGGCTTCTGGGCCATGAGCCGCGACCAGGAGATACCCTGTCCGGGCCTGACGGTGACGCGTCTGGTGCGGATGGAGGACGTGACGGGACAGGTGCTGGCAGGAGTCAGCAACGACATGCCCGAGCAGGAACGCCAGCGCATTATCAAGGACAACATACGCGCTGTGGGAGACAAGGCCGTGGAAGGCACGCACTACAAATATGTCATCAAGCCGTTCTACTACGGCAACCAGTATTTCATGTACATCAACGAGGTGTTCACCGACGTACGCCTGGTGGGGGCACCGCCGAGCAACATCGGCAAGTTCGGCGGCGACACCGACAACTGGATGTGGCCTCGCCACACGGGCGACTTCAGCATGTTCCGCGTCTATGCCAATGACGGCAAGCCTGCCGACTTCAGCGCCAACAACACCCCCTACCGTCCGCTGAAACACCTGGAGATAAGCCTCAACGGTGTGGAGGAGGGCGACTTCACCTTTGTCTTCGGCTACCCCGGCACCACGCGCCGCTATGTGACGCATGACTATGTGGACCTGGCGGCCAATCAGCAGAATCCCGTTCGCATAGCCCTGCGCACCATCCGCCTGGACCACTATAACGCCGCCATGCGGCAGAGCGCCGCCCAGCGGCTGAAGTATGCCTCGCGTGTGGCCAGCATCGCCAACGGATGGAAGAAATGGCAGGGCGAGACTCTCGGTATCGAGCGCCTGCACGGCGTGGAGCAGAAACAGCGGCAGGAAGCCGACTTCCGTCGCTGGGCCCAGGACAAGCCGCAATACCGAGGCGTGTTGGATAGCATGGAAGCCAACTATGCCAAACTACGCGAAGTGGATATGGAGTGGGTGTACTTCAACGAAGCGGTGATGGCAAGCGACTTCATGCAACGCGCCTATCGCTTGTGGCAGATTACCCGCAACAGCGACACTATGCTTGTAGCCAAGATGCGTGCCGACAGTGAGAAATACTTCGAGGACTTCGACCAGCACTCGCCCGTCGACGAGGCTATCTTTGAGGAGACCTTCATCTACATGTGGGAGCGCGGCTTCGCCTCATTCCTGAATGCCGACCACTACCAGACCGATGCCGATGTGGAGGCCATGCTGAAGAAGACCTACCAGAAGTCGGCCCTCAACAACCCCAAGAAACTGGAGAAGTTGCTCAATATGGACCGCAACAAAATGCTCAATGCCATCAGAAAAGACCCAGCCTACCAACTTTTCTCCATCGCTTACAGCTATTGCTACAGCGATGCCAAGCGCCAACAGTACAATACCGCCAACGACAACATACAGCGCCTGATGCGCACCTATATCAAGGGCATGATGGAGCAATATCCCGACAGCAATTTCTTCCCCGATGCCAACCTGACGCTGCGTGTGGCCTATGGCCATGTGGAAGGCTTCAAGCCTAAGGACGCCACCTACTACACCGCCTACTCGACCATCGACGGCATCATGGAGAAGGAAAACCCCGAGGTGTATGACTACCGCGTGGAGCCCCGCCTCAAGGAACTGTGGCGGAAGAAAGACTATGGCATGTACGCCAACAAGAACGGCGAGCTTCCTGTGGCCTTCATCGCCACCAACCATACCACCGGCGGCAACTCGGGCAGCCCTGTGCTGAACGCCGACGGACAGTTGGTGGGCATCAACTTCGACCGCTGCTGGGAGGGCACGATGAGCGACCTGCTCTTCGACCCGGCCTACTGCCGCAATATCTCGCTCGACATACGCTACTGCCTGTTCATCATCGACAAGTATGCCGGCGCCCGCCATCTGGTGGACGAGATGACGCTGATTCAGAAATAAACAAGTAAAGACCCAGAATAATGAAAAAGAACGCACTTGTGCTGCTGTTTGCGGTCATCCTGCCGATGACGGCATTCGCGCAGCAAGTTGTAACGGACAACTACAACACCCTGCGGGTGGACTTCCGCACGGAGGCTCCGACCGTGGGCGAGGTGACCCTGGAAGGGCAGACATTTATCACCCTCGGCATCGACGGCTATCTGTCGACAGCGAAGGACGGCGCGCCCGCCCTGCCGGTATATTCGCGCATGATAGAGGTGCCGTTGTGTGACGGTTTCAAGGTTGAGGTGACCGATGCCGTCTATGACACCCTCACGCCGCTTGTTCACCCGCTGATGCCAGCACAGCCGTCGCGCAGCAAGAGCGACACGAGCGCCGTGCGACTGGTCTTCGACAAGGATGCCTATTCGGTAGACGCCTTCGTCGGCGAGACGGCGGCGGTGGAAGCTGTGGGTATTGCCCGTGACCGTCGACTGGCGCGGCTCCAGTTCTCGCCGGTGCGCTATAACCCCGTCAGCGGCCAGCTCATAGTCTGCCGCCGGGCCACTGTGACCGTCAGCTATATCAATCCCGATGCCGCAGGTACCCGTGAGCTCTTCAACCGCTACTACAGCCCCGCCTTCAACAGCGGCGCCAACGCGTTGAACAGCCTCTATCCCAAGTCGGTGAGCAACAGCGCCCCCGTGCGCTACCTCATCGTGGCCCACAGCATGTTCCGCGGGTATATGGACGACTTTGTGCAGTGGAAGCAGCGCAAAGGCTTCCTAACCGACATTGTCTATACCGACGATGCCGCCGTGGGCACTACCACCACGTCGATACAGGCTTACCTCCAGGGGCAGTATTCCAACGCCACCGCCACCTCGCCGGCACCGACATTTGTGCTGCTGGTGGGCGATGTGGCGCAGATTCCGGCCTTCAGCGGTTCCGAACTGAACAGTCATGTCACCGACCTCTACTATAGCACCTGGACGTCGGGCGACATCATCCCCGACTGCCACTACGGACGCTTCTCGGCCCAGAATGTGGAACAAGTGATACCGCAGATACAGAAGACCCTGATGTATGAGCAGTATACTTTTGCCGACCCGACGTTCCTCAACCGCGCCGTGATGGTGGCGGGCATTGATGGCGGCTCCAGCGGCGACTACGGTTACACCCACGCCGACCCTGCCATGGACTACGGTGTCACCAACTATATCAACGGCGCCCACGGCTTCAGCAATGTCTACTATTTCAAGAACAATACCACCATTGTGCCGCAAGGTGTCACCAATGTGACAGTGTCCAGCAATGCTACGTCCAATGCTGCCACGGTTCGCAACTACTACAACCAGGGCGCAGGCTTCATCAATTATAGCGCCCATGGCAGTTCCTCCGGTTGGTATTCACCCAGCTTCACGACCAGCCATGTGCCTAGCATGACCAACACGCAGAAGTTCGGTCTGATGATAGGCAACTGCTGCCAGACCAACATGTTCGGCGAGAGCGCCTGCTTCGGTGAGACGCTGCTGCGCAAGGACAACTATTGCGGTGCCGTCGGCTACATTGGCGGCAGCGAGGTGACCTACTGGTATGAGGACTTCTACTGGGCTGTGGGCGTGCGTAGCTCTATCAGCGCCACCATGTCGATGGCCTACGATGCCAACAATCTGGGTGTCTATGACCGCAGCTTCCATACCCACAACGAGGCCTACAGCGAATGGGCTACCAACCAGAGCTCCTTCATCTATTTCGGAAACATGGCTGTGCAAGCCTCTGGCTCTTCCAAGACCGCCTACTACTGGGAAATCTACCACCTGATGGGTGACCCATCGGTGATGACCTACCTGACTCAGGCTCCCGTGATGACTGTCACGGCGCCCACATCGATACCCATGGGCACCATGATGCTCAACGTGACGGCGGCGCCCTATGCCTATGTGGCGCTGACCGACCCCAACACCCACACCTTGTTGGCCGCCGCCTGGGCCAATGCCAGTGGATTGGCCACGCTGACACTGACTTCGAATGTCGCCATCGGCACCTATGAGATTGCGGCCAGTGCCCAGCAATACCGCACCACTTTCCGCAACATTTCTGTGGTGAATCCCAACGGCTCCTTCGTGTCGGTGCCCACCATTACTGCCGCCGCACCCCTTGCCGCAGGCGACACCGTGGCACTCTCCGTCACCATCGCCAACAGTGGCAATGTCGCCGCCCAGAGCGTGACGGTGCATCTGGAGTCCTCCTCTTCCATGCTGACATTGCTCACCGACAGCCTGACCATCGGCACCGTTGCTGTCAACGATCAGGTGGTCAACAATACGGTGCTTGCCGTCGTCGACCATTCAGTCCCCGACCTCATGGACCTTACCCTCACGGCCACCGCACGCTGGACCGGTGCCGATAACCCTGTCGTCAGCGTCCTGCCGTTCACGCTGGTGGCTCCCGTGCCGGAACTTGCGATTAGCAAACGTGACTTCGTTATGATGCCAGGCACTACCGCCAACTTCACAGCCACCCTGCGCAACACGGGCCATGCCACCCTGCGCAACACAAGCCTTACCTTCTCTTCGCCGACACCGCTGGTGGCAGTCACACCGGAGACCACCGCCACCGTCAACCTGGCAGCGGGCGACAGCCTGACCGTCCAATACACCATCGCCGTCGACAGCCAGATGCCCCTGGCCGTTGAGGTGCCGATGTCGTTGACACATCACTGGGAAGTTTACTCAGATCAGGAATCTTTCTCGCTCTATGTCGGTCCCGAGTTCTGCGAGTCCTTCGAGGGTGCCTTCCAGTTCAGCGACTGGACGCAGGGCACTAAGCCGTGGATTGTCGACAACAGCACTGCCTACCAGGGCAGCAGCTCCATCCGCTCGGCGCAGAATCTGGGCAACAATGTGACGTCGGAAACCACCGTCAGCTACACCTACACCCGTGCCGACAGCATCACCTTCTACTATAAGGTGTCGTCGGAGAGTAACTATGACAAATTCCACTTCTACATCGACGGTACCGATATGATTACCAGCAACAATAGTGGCGAAGTGGCTTGGACCCGCGCGGCTTTCCCCGTGACTGCCGGCACCCACACCTGCAAGTTCTCCTATGTGAAGGACGGCTCCCGGACAAGAGGCAGCGACTGCGTCTGGGTTGACAATATAATCCTGCCGCACGACGTTCACAATGCGACCTTCCGCACCGTCGACACCTGCTACAGTGGCACCGAACCTTTGCCTGCCTATACTGTGGCGGCCGACTCATCGATAACCTTCTATACTTATATCGTCAGGCCCACCTACTCGTTGCGCGACACGGTGGTCTGCCATGGCGAGAGCTACACTTGGAACGACAGCGTCTATACCGTTGCCGGCCAGTATCAGCAGACATTCACCACCATGGAGGGCTGCGACAGCACGATAACGCTGGTGCTCACCTTCGACAACCCCTCTGTCGGCATCGTCGCTGCCGACGGTGGCCTGATAAGTGTCTATCCTAACCCCACGGCCAACACGGTGCAGTTCAGCCGCAGTGTTGACGAGGCTGTGCTCTTCGACCTCCATGGACGTACGCTGGTGCGCCGCACCGACGCACAGTCACTGGACATGATTGGCTTGCCTGCCGGCACCTATGTGCTGCGCCTCAGCGTGGGTAATGCCATGGCCACCTGCCGCATCGTCAAGCAGTAAATAACAAACATCAAAAAGAAAAGGGGCGGCCATCCGGCGCCCCTTTTCTCTTTATTTCTCCCGCAACACCTCGCCTTTGTCATTCACAATCTGGCGGTAGAACCGTTCGGGGTAGGGCGGTTGTTTCGGGAAACGCACCACCCCCGTTTCGGTGGTCTCTATCTTGCCATCTTTCTCGTGCTTGATGTTGCCGTCGATATACTTCATCAGCAGCATCTGGTCGAGTTCCTTCCAGCGGCGCATCATGCGCTCGGCGCGGTCGTTGCTGAAGCGGTTGAGTTCGCCCACCAGCCTGCGCTCGTTGTCTTCCTGCGCCCAGCGCTTGGCATGCGTCGCTTCGTCGCGCACGAAGTCGGTCTCCAGCTCCTGCTGCACCTTTACCACGTCCTGTATCATGGCGTCGTAGCGCAGGTAGCAGAAGTTGCTCACGCGGTTGAAGAGCCAGAATGCCGCCGTCTCGCTGTAGCGGCTCATCGAGCCGTTGCCCTCCTCGAAGCAGACGGGCACCTGGGTGACGCCGCAATAGACGGGGCAGTAGACGGTGCTATAGGTGTCGTCGACGCCAAACCAGATGATGCCGCCAAGCTTGTTGGGCAGCCACGAACGGCACTGTGCCACGAACGAGAAGCCTGTCTGCTGGGTGCTGATGGCGCGCTCGTGGACGTATTTCTGCCCGTCGACCTCGAAGTCCATCGGGCGCCAACGGTAGGGGCAGTGGAAGGGGCCTGCACCCACATCCTGCGTCATATCCATCGGTGTGCCCTCGAAGTGGTCGCGCATCAGCGCCATGCAGTCCTGCACCGTGAGTTTGCGGTTAGGCTTCACCCACAGCGGCAGCCGCTCGGCCGTCTTGTCGCCCATGGCGAAAGCCTCGTATTTCTTCATCCCGTCGGCACAGCGGTTGAACATGGCATACACTCTTGCCTCGCAGGCGCGGAGGCCCGAGAAGGTGAGCGGGTTATAGATGTCGGCGAAGGAGAAATTGGCGTCCGTGCCATTGTAAAAACCCCGTTTGCGGGCAAACGAAGCCACATCTTCGCTGTAGACACACTCTATCTCTTTGTCGAAGATACGCTTGATATTCTTGCTGCTGATACTTATCCCTGTCGACTTGTTGCCTTTCTCCCACGGGAAGGTGGTGATGCGGGCTTGATTGGCGTGGCCGCAGATGTAGCCGTCGGGCACACGCCGCGCCACCCACACGGCACCTTTCTCGCTGGTTTTGCCGATAATCTCGAAGATCCACACCTCGTCAGGGTCGGCAATGGAAAAGCTCTCGCCGCCGTCGCTATAGCCGTAGGTACTCACCAGTTCGTGCATCACCTTGATGGCCTCGCGGCAGTTCTTGGCGCGCTGCAGGGTGACGTAGATGAGGTTGCCGTAGTCGATGCCCTCGCCGCTGCCGTGCGCCAGCTCCTCGCGGCCGCCCCAGGTGGTCTCGCCCATGGCCAGCTGGTGTTCGTTGATGAAGCCCACCACCTGGTAGGTGTGCGCCGGCTGCGCAATCTCTATCTGGAATTTGAGGCTGCCGTAGTTGTAGAGCTTCAGCATCTCGCCGGGCTCGTGGTCGGCCGCCGGGCAGTAGCGCAGCTGCCCGTAGCGTGTGTGGCTGTCGGCCGCGTAGGTGATGAAGGTGCTGCCGTCGGCCGAAGCCCCTTTCGACACGATGAGGTTGGTGCAAGCCATAGCGTAACCGCTCATGGCCAAAAGGATGAGTATGATTGTACGTTTCATAAACTATGTTTTTCTTAGTGACAGTCGCAGTGGTCGTGGCCACAGTCACAGTCGTGGTCGTGGTGGTCGTGGCCGCAGTCGCAATGCCCATGTTCATGCTGTTCCCGTAATCCACCTATGAACTGGGCCACCCAGTCGTTCTCCTCATTCGGGGCGTCGTTCCAGTCGGTGGTGTCGATGGTCACTTCCAGCAGCTTGGCGGGGCCCTCGCAGAACAGCTCCACGCTGTCGGCCACGGCGGGTACCAGTGCGCATTCGCCGGCGTGCAGCGGCACGATGGTCTCCATGCTCTTCACCGCCGCCAGCCCCTCGACGCAGAAGTAGAGCACGAAGGTGTCCACCTCTTCGAGGTTCTTGCGTATCGGCGTGTCGAAAGCGACGAGGCGCGTGGTGAAATAGGGGCAGTCGGCCACGGTGACGGTCTCGTTGAGGTGGGCGTGGTAGTGCGTGTGGGCATGTCCCTGGATGCCGCTGAAGTCGATGGCGTCCATGGCCTCGGCGGTATGCAGCTGGCGCTTTTTGCCGTCCTTGTCCACGCGGTCGTAGTCGTAGATGCGGTAGGTGCAGTCCGAAGTCTGCTGTATTTCGGCCACCATGAGGCCCTTGCCGAGGGCGTGCACGCGGCCGGCGGGTATGAAGTAGACGTCGCCCGCCTCGGGTTCCTCGGCGTGCAGCAGGTCGGTGAGGTGGCCGCCATGGAGGGCGGCAGTGTATTCTTCAGGCGTGGTGTCACGGCGGAAACCGCTGATGAGCCGTGCTCCCGGATCGGCCTGCATGACGTACCACATCTCGGTCTTGCCCTGCGGCATGCCGCGCCGCTGCGCCAGCTCGTCGTCGGGGTGCACCTGGATGCTGAGGTCTTGTGCGGCGTCGATAACCTTCACCAGCAGCGGGAACTCGGTGCCGAAGCGGTTGAAGACCTTTTCGCCCACCAAGTCGCCCATGTAGACCTCGATAGCCTCATTCAGCGTGTTCTCGGCCAGGAAACCGTTGGCAATGACGCTCTCGCGTCCCTCAACCGCCGACAGCGCCCACAGCTCCCCGCAGTTGGGCAGCGGGTCGTAGTTGAAGCCGTAGTCTTTCAGCCTGTTGCCGCCCCAGATGACATTCTTGTACAGGGGCAGGAACTTCAACGGATAGAGTGCTGTCTGCATCAGTATGATTTGGTTGTGCGGGTGTTGACTTGACCCGAGCCCTTGACCTTGATGTTCGACTTCACCTTGGCTCCCTTGTTCGTCTGCTTGCGGCCGTACATGGTGTCCGACGAGCTTTTGCATCCCACGACCAGCGTGCTGGCTGTCAGCACCAGGGCCGCCAGCAGCAGAGGCATCGCTTTTCTGAAGATGTTTCTCATGTCTTATTGTATCTGATTATCAGTGCCGTGGTGCATTTCCACACACGGCTTTTCCATCGGCAAATATACATCTTTTTTCTGACTTGTCTTTTTTTTCGTATTTTTGCAGCGTTACAAACATTTGTCAATCTATCGCGTCAGCACATTTATGGATTTCAAACTCAACACTATAGAGGAGGCCATCGAAGACTTCCGACAAGGCAAATTCGTTATCGTCGTCGACGACGAGGACCGTGAGAACGAAGGCGACTTCATCATGGCCGCCGAGAAGATTACCCCCGAGCATGTCAACTTCATGCTCAAGAACGGCCGCGGCGTGCTTTGCGCCCCCATCACCGAGCAGCGCTGCCACGAGCTCAACCTCGACATGCAGGTGCACGACAACACCTCGCTCCTTGGTACTCCCTTCACCGTCACCGTCGACAACCTCAAGGACGGCTGCACCACCGGCGTCTCCATGCA
>JAEEGG010020975.1_pt1 | contig 13011 bp, 12 predicted proteins | sample 9134161 | NCBI WGS metagenome assembly JAEEGG01 (sample SAMN16246543, study PRJNA631951) | gut metagenome | biome: gut microbiome; feature: rumen; material: CR-attached | host: Bos | place: Iran: Karaj | collected 2018-10
GTTTTTCCTGTTTCTGTTCACACAGGCCGCGGAATGAAGGATGCACAGAATCAGATTGTACAGCTTGTAAATCGTCAGGAGCAGCGCATTGTTGCTGAAGAAAAAGGCACTGCAGAATTTGGAAGCAGCTTTATGAAAGACCGTGCCGGCTTTGAAGATGATGACGATGAGAATATTCAGTATCCGGGAAGCGAACAGTAAAACGGGTGGAGGCAAGCTTTGAAGATTGCAGTATTTGGTGGAACTTTTAATCCTCTTCATATTGGGCACGCAATGCTCGCAGATACAATAATCAAAGAGCTTGGATACGATAAGATTCTTTTTGTGCCAACCTTTATTACTCCGCATAAAAAATATACAGGAAATGTTACAAGCGAACAGCGTCTTGAAATGGTTCGCGCTTTTTGTGCAAGCGAGGGCAACGGTCATTTTGAAACAGAGACTTGTGAGTTTGACAGAGGCGGTGTTTCTTACACCTCTGACACTCTTGAGTTTTTGACTGGAAAATATAAAGACAAGCTTGAAGGTAAGTTAGCCTTTGTAATGGGCGATGAGGTTGCTGCAGAGTTTGATAAATGGCGTAATCCGGAAAAGGTTTCGGCTCTTGCAGATTTGATTATTGTTCACCGCTATCCTGATATTGGTGCTATTGAACAGACACTTTATAAGAACACTCCGTCTGGCGATTATAAGGGTGATTTTGCCGTGAAGTTTGATCCGGATAATTTTAAATATCCTCATATTTATATTGAAAATCCTATGCTGCCAGTTTCTTCTACAGATATCCGTGGCCGTATTTCGGAAGGAAAAAGCTTTAGATATCTTGTGCCACCGGCAGTTTATGAATATATAATGAAAAATGGGCTTTATAAATGATTGACTACGATACTTTGATAGAAAAAATCCGCGATTACACAGAAGCACATGTAAAGCCTGCCCGTTATGATCATTCTGTTCGTGTTGCCGAAATGTGTGTAAAGTTATGCAAGCGTTATGGCCTTGATGCAAACAAAGGATATCTTGTTGGAATTGGTCATGATATGTGTAAGGATATGCCGCACGAAAAAATGCTTGCGCTTGCAAAAAAAGACGGCAAGCCTGTAACTGATTTTGAAATGGCAAAGCTTTCGCTGCTTCATGGACGTGCTGCTGCAGTTATGATGAAAGAAAAGTTTGGCATTGACGATAGCGAAATTCTTGAAGCTGTTGCAAATCATGTTTCTGGATGTCTTGGTTTATGCGATCTTGGAAAAATCCTTTTTCTTGCCGATAAAACTGAACCTGGACGCCCACAGTCTACCGATGAATATCGCGCCGGTTTATTAAAGCTTTCTTTGAATGAACAATTTCTTTCTGTTATAAAAGAAAACTATGAATATATAACAAGTCGTGGTTATGAAGTTTACCCAGAGACCAAAAAAATGGTAGAATACTATGAAAAGGTTGTGCTAAATGAAAAAGCTTAGAAACGAACAGAAAGGTATTCTCTTTATAGCGCTCATCGTTATAGTTATTGCTGCCTTGAGCTTGTTCTTTGCGCGTTCACTTAAAACTAACAGCGTAGAGGATGCTCTTGAGCATGATACTCTTTTGCGAACCCTTTTTGTTGTTCAAAACGATGACGGAACTGTTCTTTTTTCAAATATAATTATTCTTGATACTTCTACAAAAAAAGCCGCTGTTATAAATCTTCCGGGCTACACTGGTGCAATTTTCCAGTCGCTTGGCCGAACAGATAAGCTTGAAGAAGTATACAATGAGCTTGGCATGGCATCGTACAGAACCGAAGTTCAGAAAATGCTTGGCATTTCCATTCCATACACAACAATGGTAAAGCTTGAAGATTTTATCCGCTTGTGCGACATGTTTGGTGGAATGCGCGTATTTATTCCGTCTCCAATAGACAGTACTTCCGAAGAAGGCGAGCGATGGCTGCTTCCTTCTGGTGCCGTTACTCTTGATGGAGATAAAATTGCCGTTTACCTTAGATATCGCGATGAAGAAGAAACTGAAGAATCAATTCAAGACAGATATCAGAATGTAATGGGTGCCTTCTTAACAGGACTTCATGATCAGAGCTTTAAGATTTTTAATACAAGCAAGAACTTCAAAAGATTTTCTGTAAGCTTAAATACAAATCTTGCAGATTACGAAGAAGAAACCTTGTATTCAGAAATCTCTCAGATTGATACAGAATCTATTATCAAACAGACAATCACAGGCTCGCTTCGTAATGTAGACGGCCAGCAGCTTTTGTTCCCTCTTAATAACGGTGAGTTTATTAAAGAAGCTGTTAAGCAGACAACTTATATGCTTATGTCTTCTGACGGAACAATTTCTAATAGAATCTATGTTCTTGAAATTCAAAATGGTACTAAGACTCAGGGATTGGCACGTCGTACTGCAACTCTTTATCAGAATGCAAGTTATGATGTTCTTAGTGCTGTAAATGCCGATTCAAATGATTATGCCGAAACTGTGATTGTTGATCACATTGGAAACGAAGCGGTAGCACGTCAGGTTGGCGAGCTTATACGCTGTACAAATATAAAACAAGCAGATGAAATGGAGGATGGAAGCTCGGGCGACAGCATGGTTGATTTTACTGTTATTCTTGGAAGAGATTTCAACGGTGCATATGTAATTCCGGGTGCTTCTTATTAAGTATATGAAAACAACAGAAGAAAAAGCAATTGAAATTGCAAAACTCATGCAGGATGGAAAGGGTAGTGATGTTACCCTTATTGATATCAGCGGATTGAATTCCTGGACTGATTATTTTGTTATTGTAACTGTAACAAGTTCTACTCAACAGCAGGGTCTTGCAAAACAGATTAAAGATTATATCAAAGACAATGATCTTGAAATTCATCCTGTAAACCGCAGAAGTCCAAATGGTGATGACTGGAATCTTATTGATTTAGGTTCAATTGTAGTTCACCTGATGTCTGCACAGGCAAGAGAATTTTATAATCTTGAGAAACTCTGGTTTAACGGAAAGGTTATAGAGTTGTAATATGTGGTCCCTGAGCTTGTCGAAGGGACTATAAGTCGTATTTGTCGATGAAAGAAATGTCATCTTCGTCATCATTGCGGTGGCGAAGGTTGTAGCCGTCTTCTGGTTCTACATCATCATAGGGTTCGTCTATATCTTCTTCTTCTTTGAAAACATCGTCGTAGTAAAGTTCATCTTCGTTGTCAAAGTCGTCAAGGACATCGTCCTCGTCGTCATCAAAATCATCATCGAATTCTTCGTCAAAATCGTCGAAGTCATCATCCATGTAAATTGATAATTCATCAAGCTCTGGCTCTTCGAACATAGACACCCCGTATCTTAGCTTTTAGGAAACTCACCCATCAACAAGATATATCAAACACAAGGATTTTTCAACTACCTTTAGAAAAAAATATAATAAAAAGTTAGTAAAATATAACGTTTCTTTCTAGAATTTATTAACGAATTGTTATATCTTTTATTGTTAAGTCATTGTGTTTGACAAGGGTTTGAAAATTAGTATAATATAAAATGCCGATGAAAAACTTTACTGAAAGGGCTTATGCCAAGGTAAATTTTAATCTGCGGGTACTTCCCTGTCGGACTGATGGTTATCATAGTATTGAAAGTATATTTCAGACGGTTGATTTGTACGACGAATTGGAGGTGACTTTATCAGAATCAACTGGCTGTTTCGTCGAATGTAATTCCTTGAAACTCCCTTTACAGAACACTCTCACTAAAGCTTATGATGCCTTCTGCAGCGTTGCAGGTGTAAAGGTACCTGGAGTAACTGTAAACTTAAAAAAAGGAATACCGGCAGGAGGCGGATTAGGCGGAGGATCATCTGATGCTGCGGCGCTCATAAGGGTGCTGTCAAAGATATGCAAGGTTAATCTTGATGCTAAGCAGCTTGATTATATTGCATCAAAAACAGGAAGCGATGTTTTTTTCTTTATGCATTGCGATAAGGACGGAACAGGTTGTGCCCTTGTTTCTGGTCGTGGTGAAGTTATAAAGAAGATTACTCCTAGAAGAGATTTATATCTTATTCTGGTCTTTCCTGAAATATTCAGTTCTACAAAAGAGGCTTACCAGCTTGTAGATAAGCAGCTTGAAAGTGGAATTGATAATGATTTTGTAATTTTAGAAGAGCTTGAAGAAGAATACCAAAAGCATCCTTCTGAATGGCGCTTCAAAAATACGTTTACTCCATCGCTTTGTGATGTTTACAGTGATTTGAGTAGTGCGTTGGGTACGTTAAAAAAATGTGGAGCCGATTTCTGCGATATGTCGGGATCAGGATCCACAATATTTGGTGTTTTTACATCAAAGCAACGAGCAAAATATAATATGAAACTGCTTGCTGCAACCTGGAATTGTGCTCTTGTACGTTTGCTGTAAAAAACAAAAGTTTCTTGGAGGAAAAGACTATGCAAATTACAGAATTAAGAATTCGCAAAGTCGAAGATGAAGGTAAGTTACGTGCTTATGTTACAGTAACTTTTGACAACTGCTTTGTAGTACACAACGTAAAAATTATTGAAGGAAAAAGCGGGTTGTTCATTGCTATGCCTAGCAGAAAAACCGCGAACGGGGAGTATAAGGATGTAGCTCATCCAATTAGTCCTGAGTTCAGATCGGAACTGCAAGATAAAATTATTGCAGAGTATGAAGCTGGTCATGTTGAAGTTGGTGGAGAAGCCGACTGATTATGATACATTTTCTTTCTCCGCTGGTGTAATGGTAGCACACGAGCTTTTGGTGCTTAGAGTCCGGGTTCGAATCCTGGGTGGAGAAGTAAAGGTTGCCTTTTTCCGGTAGTTTATCGGGCTGGCAACCAAAAAATCATTTTAAAGGATATAAGGAGCTTTAAGAAATGAGTAAGCAGACATTGAATGCAAAAGTTCGAACTGTTTCTGGAAAAACAGCTGCTAAAAAACTTCGAGAAGTAGGTAGTATCCCAGCCGTTATGTACAATGATAAGGGCGAGGCTACAATGCTCGAAGTAAATGAAGTTGAATTCAACAAAATCTGGAGAACTGTAACTCCATCAACTTCAATCAATCTTGTCGTAGACGGCAAAGAAAATTTGGCTTTGATTAAGGATACTGAGTACAATATCCGTACCGACAAAGTTCTTCATGCAGATTTCTTTGTACCTGCAGCAGACGAAAAATTGGTAATGAATATCAAAGTTCATTATTCTGGAACACCTGCCGGCGTATTAAAGGGTGGTTTCAAGAAAGAACGCAACAACCAGATTAAAGTAAAGGCTGCTATTGCTGATCTTCCTGAGACAATCATCGCCGACATCTCTAAAATTAACGTTAGCGAAGCTCTTCGCGTAAAAGACCTTGAGCTTCCAGCTTCTGTTGAAGTGCTTACCGACAAGGAACTTCCTTTGGTAACAGTTTCTCCAGCACGCTAATTTTGTACTAGAGGTAAGAGTAAAATCACGGATGTCATGCTTAGGTTTGACTCCGTGATTTTTTTTTGAGGTGTGATCATGTCTGACTTCGAAGAGCAGGTTTTAGAAGGCCTGTTCAAATGCCGTATTCATCTTCCAAACGTCTCTCATGATGGAGGAATAATTGGTGCTGCTGTTTCTGGCGGTGCCGATTCTGTAAGCCTTCTTATTTCTCTTTGTCATTTACTTGAACCTCATTCTATTCCTCTAAAAGTAATCACTGTAAATCATTATATAAGGCAGGAAAGCGAAACCTGCGGTGATGTAGAATTTGTAAAACAGTTATGCCAGTCTCTTAAAAATCAGGGTTATGATGTTGAGCTTACAGTTTACGAATTAGAAAAAGGACAGGTTGCAGCGCTCGCAGAAAAAAAAGGTTTTGGAATTGAAGCGGCTGCCCGTGAACTTCGCTATGAGGCTTTTGATAATTTTATTGAACAGAACAAACTAAAATGCCTTTGCCTTGCGCATAATAAAAATGATCAGCTTGAAACTCTGCTCATGCGGTTTTTGCAGGGGGCAGGAACTGATTCTGCAACAGGCATTCCACAAGTTCGTGGAAAATATATTCGCCCTCTGCTTGATATTGAACGCTCAGAAATTGAAGAATATCTTACTCAAAATAATATAACCTGGCGCACAGACAGTACAAACAGCGATACTTCATATTTAAGAAACAGAATCCGCAGTAAACTTGTGCCGCTTTTGAACGAGAACTTTGCAGGCTGGGATAAAGCAGTACTTACGGGTGCTCAGAAAGCTGCTGATGATTCAGAAGTTTTAAACCAGATTATTGTGATGGAAGCAGATGAATTGAGCTGGGACGATTCATTTTATGAGTTTCCGCGGGGCCTTCAAATTCGTGTGCTTTTAAAACTTGCCAATAATGCCGGTTGCAGCACCCGTATTCCTTATGCATTTTTGCTGGATGTGTGCGATTGTGCCAAACATGCCGATAATTATAATAGAAGAAAAGTAGAAAAACGCTTTGAAGATTTGTGCTTTACCCTGGATGGAAGGGGCATTTCTGTAAAAAAATGCACTGAAGTACAGAACGAAATTGTTTTTTCTGCTATAATAGAAAAGAGTGGTTTTTATGAAGCTCCTGCGGGGCGCGTTTTTGTTCCCCAAGGCTTTGATTTTCCACTTCGCATAAGAAGCTGGTGTCCTGGAGATGAGGTACAAACAGCAAACGGCGGTACAAAAAAAGTTGCTGATGTTTTTTCTGACTGGCATGTTCCTCAAGAAAAGCGTCAGTATATTCCGGTTGTTCAGGAATTGAAACCTCCTGAGCAAAAAATTGTTTGTATTTTAGGCAGCAGTTTTGGCTACAAAGATTGGATTGTTAAAAATGAAAAAATGTAGATTCTTTTTTGTTTCTTTAGTTTTGATTGCAGGAATGCACAACGCCTTTGCGCAAAATAAAGGCCTTGCCTCTGCTAATAGAAAAACTGCAGAAAGATGTCTTTCACTTTCTGAAAATTATATGCTTAATTCCGACTGGCAGAATGCACTTAATCAGGCAGAGCTTGGTCTTTCTTATGACGAAACAATTTCTGACCTTTTTTATGTAAAGGCTGCCGCTCAAAGTAATCTTGGGTTTACAAAAGCTCAGGTACTCCAGACAATAAAAGAATCATTTACAAAAGACAACTGGATAAACTATACAAAAAATAGTGCCCGCATTTTGTATGCAGATATTCTTTGTGCAACAGGTCAGTATGAACAGTCACTTGCAGTTTTGGATATGGAACCTCTTTTGTATTCTGCAGACTCTGAATTTATCAGAATCAAAAATTATTACAGAATGGGAACAACTGCATCAATTGAACAGGCCAGGGCAAGACTTAATTCTTCAAGAAAAATCTATCCAAAGGATGTGCGCTTTCCAAATCTTTTCTTTATGTTCGAAATGGCATTTATGAATTATGCCGAACGAAGCGGAACTCCTTATGAAATTCCGGAGCTTGTTCAAACAATTGCAGATTCTTATATTGCAAAGCTGCCTGATTATTCTTCAACCGATATTGAAAGTGAGATTATAGCTCTTTTATTCTGCAGCGGTGAACAGCAGAAGCGCCTCCTTAAAGCAGTAGGCGAAAAAAATCAGAATCATCCTTTGTATGCGTATGCAGCACTCAAGGCCGGCATTATTTCTGAAGAAAAAGCGTTTAATCTTTTCTTTGAATCTTCCGGCGATGTTTATAATCTTGGACTTTTAGAAAACTTTTCAATGCTCGTTACAGACGAAGCACTTATTCAGAATTTCAGTGACCACTTAAAATCTATGACTGGAACTGTTTACATAGACAACGACCTTGATCTTTTGGATGAGCTTACAGTTGTTTATGAACGTGGCCGTGCAAAATCAATTTTGTATGACAAGAACTCTGATGGCGTGGCAGAATTAAGTGCTCAATGCGATTTTGGAACTCCGGTTTCTCTTGTTCTTGACGGCGGTAAGTTTGATTTAGCTTATGATGACTATCCTTGCGTTGGAAAAATAACAGATTCAACAGACGGCAATGTATATCATTTCTTGAGCTATGATTTTTCATTTGATCCTTTTGAAATGACTGTTGATACTTTGTTCTCCCGCTTTAATGCCGATTTTTATATTCCGCTTATTGATAGTGAAATTGAAAGCCCTGATAAATATCAGCTTGCAAAAAATGCTTCATCACTCGAGCTTGCAACAAAAGAAAGAGAGGGTTCTCGAGTTATCTACACAGTTTTTGAAGGCCGCCCAGTCTTTGCAGTATTCATGAGCAAGGGCCTTCGTTATGCTTATGCAACAATTGAACCTGGTTGTCCTTTTGTTCGTTATTCAGATTCTGATGGAGACGGAGTTTATGAAACTGCCGAAACCTTTGATATTGATAATGAAAACAAATACACAGACCAGATTGATATTCAGATTGTAAAAAATATTTTTGGTGAGAATGTATTCAGCGAAAAATTATTTATAAAGAAAATTGAAGTTGACCGCAACGGTGATACACTCATAGAGTTCTCAGAGCAGTATCTTGGAAACAATGGAAAAATTTCTTCCTGGGATACAGACAGCGATGGAAATCTTGATTACGAATATATCCGTTATCCTGATGCCCCAGATACAAAGCTTACAGAAGAGACTATCTTTTATGCAAAGGATGGTACAGAATTTGTTTCACTTCAGAATGAAGATGGAGTTCCGACAGTTCTCAAATATGAAGGCGAGCTTGTTGATGTTATTAAAGGTCAGACTAAAAACTTTTACTGGGTTGGCGAGCAGGGAAGTCTTGAACAGGAAAAAGCAGTATACGATGCTGTAAAAGATGGCATAACAGATGGTGCTGTAATGCTTGTAAAAATAGAAGAAAACAGGGTGTCTGTAATAAAAATTGGTAGTGCATATTTTTTAAGAATAGTTCCTCCAACAGAAATTGCAGAAGCTGAGACAGAATAAGATGAAAGTTGTTAGTTTTAAAAAACAAAAAATATTACCACGATTTTTTATTAGTGTATTATTGTGCCTTGGGTTGTTTGGTTGTAAAACAATAAAACAGCCTGAAAGTGTTGCACAACCTCTTGATTATACCGATCAGGATGTAATTGAAAACGAAATTAAAACAATCCGTGAATTGCAGGAAAAGGAAAGTACCCGTGCTTTGTTCCGAGCCTGCCTCCTGGAAGATGAAGAAATTATAAACGAATGTGTTGAGCTTGTTTTGCAGCAGGTTCAGAAAGCGCAGGAAGAAAATGATTTTGCGGGTGCAATCCGATTGTATAAATCGCTGTTTTCTGTTGAGCACTTGTTCCCTCAAAAAATCAAAAGCGAATTTCTTCACGATAATCAGTATGAGAAATGCGTAGAGGAATTATATAAAGATGTTCCGGGCCTCACTGTAGATAAAGAAAAACTTCCTGTTACAATAAGCGATTGTATAAATGCAACAGTTACTATCTGGGTAGATCAGGGCTACAAGGTTGAAAACGGAGCAGGCTATGCAGATATTGTAATTGGTTCAGGATTTTTTATTGACCGACGCGGCTACATTGTTACAAATCATCATGTTATTGCAGAGGTTGTAAATCCTAAACGAAAAACAAATTGCAAGGTATTTATAAAACTTCCGTCTGATATGGAAAAGAAGATTCCTGCTAAAGTTGTGGGCTGGGATTCTGTTTTAGACCTTGCTCTTTTAAAAGTTGATTACGAACCTGATTTTGTTCTTGCTCTTGGTTCAAGTTCTGAGCTTGAGGTAGGAGATAAAATTTCGGCAATAGGAACCCCTCTTGGTCTTGAAGGAACAATTACAAGTGGAATTATTTCTTCAACTTCGCGCACCTTGATTACAATAGGAAAAGTTTTTCAGATTGATGCAGCTGTAAACTCAGGAAACTCTGGCGGACCTTTGATTGATTCTAACAAAACTGTACAGGCAATTGTTTTTGCGGGCATGCTGCAGTTCCAGGGACTCAACTTTGCAATACCGGTTGAGTACTTAAAACAGGAATTGCCGCTGTTGTACCGTGGTGATGAATTAAAGCATAGCTGGCTTGGTTCTTATGGTCACACAAAAAAAATCAGAAATAATTCAGAAGGTCTTGAAGTTCAATATGTAATGCCTGGTGGTTCGGCAAGTTATACAGGTCTTGAAATTGATGATGTAATTATTAATGCTGATGGCAAGCCTATTACAAGTCTTGAAGAATTCCAGATTTTGTGTATGAAGTATGAGCCTGGAACAATAATCTGCGGAACTGTGCTTCATAATGGTCAGGAAAAAAATGTTTTGTTCTATTTAGATAAACGACCGGAAGCTCCTCTTAAAGAAGTCTTTGAAAGTGATTTTGTTGATGATTCATTTATTCCGATTTTTGGAATCAAAATGGTGCGTTCATCGACAATAAATAAAAAATCCTATAGAATAGAATACGTACTGGAAGGAAGCGTTGCAGACCAGAATAGTTTTTCAGAAAATGATAATCTTGAACTTCAGGATGTTGCATTTGATGATAAAAACGAAGTCTTCTATGCTCTGATTCAAATTGAGCGAAGAAAGAAGGGACTCTTGAAAATCCAGATAGGGCTCGGTGCTTCCTACGACAATCCAAATTATTTTTAATACGTCTACGTACGGAGAAAACTGATGACAGAAATGAAATACAAGCGCAACTTTTGTATTGTAGCGCATATTGACCACGGTAAATCTACTTTATCTGACCGTCTCATTCAAAAGGCTAAAATTATTGACGACCGCAAGATGATGAATCAGATTCTTGATAACATGGATATTGAACGTGAGCGCGGAATTACAATCAAAAGTCAGGCTGTAACAATTCCTTATCACGCAAAGGATGGTCACGATTACGAATTAAACTTTGTAGATACTCCGGGCCACGTAGACTTTTCTTATGAAGTTTCCAGAGCAATTGCTTCTTGTGAAGGAGCCTTGCTTTTAATAGATGCCACTCAGGGTGTAGAAAGTCAGACTGTAAGTAATATGTACATGGCGCTTGAACATGACCTTACAATGGTGCCTGTAATTAATAAAATTGACCTTGCTTCGGCAGATATTCCTTCCTGCAAAACTCAGATTGATAATGAGCTTGGACTAGATTCCAGCGAGGCAATGTGCGTTTCTGCAAAAACTGGCGAAGGCATTGACGAGCTCATGGAAGCAATTGTTACAAAGTTTCCTGCTCCTACTGGAGACCCAAACGGCAAGCTTGCTGCCCTTATTTTTGACTGTCATTATGATATTTACCGTGGTGTAGTTGTTCATGTTCGTGTTATGGAAGGACGACTTAAAACCGGCGACCTTATTAAAATGATGAGTACTGGCCGCGAGTATAAAGTAGAGCAGTGCGGTATTTTTAAGATTAATTATGAAGAAACTGGCGTTCTTGAAGCCGGCGACGTAGGATATATTATTTCGGGTCTTAAAACTGTAAGCGATGTAAAAGTAGGTGATACAATTACTTCTGTTGCAAACGGTGTTGAAGAGCCTCTTCCTGGTTTTAAGGAAGTTAAGCCTGTTGTATATTCTTCTATCTATCCAATGGATTCTAACGATTATGAAGAACTTAAAGACAGCATGGAAAAGCTTAAGCTCAATGATGCAAGTTTGATTTATGAAAAAGATAATTCTCTTGCGCTTGGTAATGGTTTCCGCTGCGGATTTTTGGGACTTCTTCATCTTGAAATTGTTCAGGAACGTCTTGAACGCGATTTTGATCAGGCTGTTATTTTTACTGCTCCGTCTGTACGTTACCTTTTGCATTTGCAGAACGGCGAAGATATGTATATTGATAATCCTTCTGAATATCCGCAGGGAAGAATCAGAGATGCAGAAGAGCCTTATATTAAAGCTTCAATTATTACTCCTGCTGAGTATCTTGGTTCTATAATGGCATTGTGTACCGAAAAGCGTGGTATTCAGACAAACATGCAGTATCTTGATACAAAGCGTGTTGAACTTTCTTATGAAATGCCTTTGAGCGAAGTTCTCTTTGATTTTTATGATCGCCTTAAGAGCTACAGCCGTGGCTATGCTTCTTTTGATTATGAAGTTATTGGTTACCGCCCTACAGATCTTGTAAAGGTTGATATTCTTTTAAACGGAAAGATGGTCGATGCACTTTCTCTTCTTACATTCAAAGCTAATGCAGTTGATCGTGCTCGCAAGGTATGTGAACGCCTTAAGGGTGAAATTGCCCGCCAGCAGTTCAAGGTAGCAATTCAGGGTGCAATCGGCAGTCAGATTATTGCCCGTGAAACTGTAAACCCTGTACGCAAAGACGTTCTTGCCAAGTGTTACGGTGGTGATATTACCCGTAAACGTAAGCTCCTCGAAAAGCAGAAGGAAGGTAAAAAGCGCATGAAGATGATTGGTGACGTAGAACTTCCTCAGAGTGCGTTCCTCGCTGTTTTGAAAGAGAAAGAGGATAACTAGAGCGAATATACCTTGTAGTATACGGATTGCCACGTCGCCTACGGCTCCTCGCAATGACGTATTGTTTTAGTCATTGCGAGCACGAAGTGCGTGGCAATCCACGTATAAGTTAAGATAATACTTTTAGATAATACTCCACTTCAATTCTGACCCTATTCAAAAATGACTGCGTATATGCAAATTTATGTCCGTCCGGAAAGTGAAGGTACAGGTATTCTCGCTCGGTTATGAGGCGGGTGATTTTTTTTTGCAGCTGGTCTTGAGGTAGTTGTTTTTTGCCGGTAAGAAGGTCTTTTAATTCCTCAAGGGCGGCTGCTTCCTGGTTAAGAAATAGAGATATCTTATCAGGCCCTTCGAGCGCCTCAGAGATCTGGGCTTGCATCTGGGGACCCTGAGGCTCTCGAAGGGCAGCCATAATTTCCTTATATCTTACCATTATAGGCGTTGTATACATATCTCCATTTTTAAATGCCGGCTGGCAAAAAGCAGCGGCATAACTTGCGTCGGGTTTGATGCGGCTGGAACTGATAAACCTTGCGTTATCTGCCATGGTACCTTTTGTGTGGGTACGGCCTGCAGAATAGGCAAAATCAAGTCCATAAGTT
>JAEEGG010020977.1_pt1 | contig 13010 bp, 9 predicted proteins | sample 9134161 | NCBI WGS metagenome assembly JAEEGG01 (sample SAMN16246543, study PRJNA631951) | gut metagenome | biome: gut microbiome; feature: rumen; material: CR-attached | host: Bos | place: Iran: Karaj | collected 2018-10
TAGACGGCAAAACAGAGGAAATAGAGCCGACTGAATTTACAACCTATCCTGAAATAAGCACCAAAACGGATTTTGACACCTTTGCCACACTGATGCTCCATACCGGTTATTTCACCAGGGCAAGAAACGTAAAGGCTACAAACAAAAACTCAACAGTAATAAGAATACCCAATAAGGAAATACGAAACTGTTTTGAAAACAAGGCTAAATACCTGTTCGGCCGCAAAAATTCTGAATGGCTGGAAAAAGCTTACAGTCTGAGAGATGCCTTGTTTGCAGGCGAACCAAAAGATGTTCAGCGCATCATCGGCGACATGCTGATGACCTTTATCAGTTTCAGAGATTCGTCATATGAAAGCTACTATCACGGTTTTATGACCGGGGTTCTCTCCATGGTAACTACAGCTGACTTGACACTGAAGTCCAACCAGGAAAGCGGCAACGGATATTCTGATATTATTCTGACGGACTGCAGTGGCTCGGCAGTAATTCTCGAATTCAAAAAATGCGAAACTCAGACACCTAGGAGTTTAAACAAAACCTGTGAGGAAGCTCTTGAACAAATCAGACGTAATCAGTACGAATTTAATCTAAAGCAGGATGACTACACTGAAATACTGATGTATGGCATAGCCTTTCACGGCAAGAAATGCACTGTAAAAACAGCTGAACATAATTAAGCTTTAACCGGGTAAATGCATCTGGCAGATTCAGACTGCCGTGCAACCCCGGCAGTCTGATGAGATACAGGATCTCAGTACTGATCAGTTTTTCCCAAAGAAAACAAACCACAGATCTGAATAATCGCAAAAGCACGGTTCCTCTTTTTTGAAAGTGTAGTATGAAAACTTCGGATAGTTACCATCAGGATAAACCGAGTGTGCATCCGTAAAATCCGCATTCCCGTCATAATCCAGAACTATCCTATCTGCGATGTTATGTACACGCAGACGGTTGCTGCATTCATCTGAAAGGCAGTTATTAACAAAAAACAGATCAGCATGAGAATCTTTCCACTCAACTTTTACGAAAGATGATACTTCAGTAGGATAACCGCAGGTCATGACATTTTTGAAAAACTTTGTTACGGTATTTCCGTTCCTTGAAAGTGTTATTTTTGCCCTGTAGAGTTCGGGTCCGGCGATTTTGAACTCTCTGATTCTGATGCCGTCAATCCGGATCACTGTTTCCCCGTCATGTGCCGTAAATTCAGCGGAAAAATCAGTGGAACATCTCAGGCCAACATACAGAAGAAACAAAGCCGCCGGCAGAAATACTGCATTCACAAGCAAAATTTTCAGAAAAATTTTCAAAGCTGATTGAAAACCTCCTGTTCTGATGTCCGGAAAGGCGCCAGGTTTTCAGCAGTCAAGTCATGCAGAAACATGAGGCAGTAACAGATTTCCAGAACATTCAGAAAAAAAACAGAACTGATAAAAAAAACTTTTTGAACGGCAGCATGGCAGGACTTTTCCTGAAAGTTCTAATCCAGCGATGACGCACAGATAAAAACCCCCGTAATCTAGCAGAAAAGTCTTATGCATTCAATCGAAGCAGAAGGGAAAATAGAGAAGCAGGTGAAAAGAAGCACAGGATCCTCATCAAAAAAGCTCAGGGAAAACACCGGAATGCATCAGGGTCCCAGCCGCAAATCCAGCTCACTGTGCAGAACACTTCAGCAGCACACATTACTGGAGGATCCGGATCTGTTTTAAGAGATGCCCGGCAGACTCATACCGAACATTCTCTGCAGCCGTCTCATTCCGGTCTGTAGACAACAACAAGGGTGCGATCATCGTGATATCCCCTGGACCAGAATCCAAGCCATTTTCTGAGTCTTTCTGCATTGTCGGCAGCAGATGTGCTGACGGAAGGATCGAGATGACTTTCTCCGGAAATCATAAGACTGTTCCAGAGCGCTTTCCATGCGGAATAGGAGAGCATTTCCGAACTGCTCTCAAAAATCGGATCTGAAAGACCGTCAGTCATCAGACAGACTGCCCTGAAATCAGGGACAAAATGAATGTCCGTTCTGGAAACAAATCCCGCCCTGCCCGCCGTAGTCAGATCCAGACATGTGAGAAAATTTGTTTCGCCGGCAAAATCTCCGGTATCCTGAATATTCATCACCTTGAAATACCTTGGATCATCAGTGTATACGGCTGCTGTGCAGTCGCCGACGGAGAAGCTGAAAATAAAGTATCCCTGGGGGATCCGGGCGATGCAGACAAACAGAAGAGTTGTATCAAAATCTCTTATGGTGGTGTCCTGCGACAGCCCTTCCGCCTTCCTTAAAATTTCAGCCCTTGTCTGCACCGCCGCATCATAGAAGACATTTCCCAGGATCTCCATGCATTCCTCAAGCTGCAGCATAATCCCGGAACGGCTGGCTTCAGATTTTTCCGCTCTGAGGAATACATTGATCTTTGAATTTTGATCACCGAGAACAGCAGCGGCTCGATCCATAAATGTTTCGCAGGCAATTCTTGATCCCTCTCTCGAATACACTGCAGATCCGGCACCGTCAGCCACCGCCATCAGAGTCCACATTCCGGATACGGTCTGCACAGCAAAATGATCCTCTCTGAATCTGCCGCTGTTGGCATGAAGTCTTCCCCTGATGCTGGCGGCGGCCAGTTTCTTCCCGTCAGGAAGATCAATGCCTGCAGAATTGATGTTTATCTTCTGAAAAGGGGCATCATCGGAAACCGGTATGCTTTTCCACAGCAGTCTCGGATCCGGATGGCAGATCAGTCTGAATACGGCATGAACAGCAATATCCGAATTATCAAAATCATAGATCAGGGAAACCTTTTCATCAAAACTCCGGGCGGGTCGGAAATTAATTCTGTTTCCGCTGACATTCAGAATTTCAAGCACGGAATTAAGCGAAACGTGAAGAGGAAAACGGATATGACATGAAGCCTCGCCTGTCTGAAGATACTGCTCAAATTCCGATTCACCCGAGGTCGACAGAGCGGCGCCGTCGTCAGTGACGACAGCGGATTTTCGCCTTCTGAACATTTCAGCCAGCGACGGCATCTGAAGATAGGTACTGTCTGAATAAAAATCCAGATCCTCTGTTTCAAAATAAATATTCCGTTTCAAGCAAACATTCCCGGGATAATTTAAGCAACCGGCAAACACCGGATAAAGTTTTTCTCACTTTCTCCCACAGAAAAAGTTTTTCTCTCTTTCTCACAAAAAAGTATTTCTTTCCAGGTTCCGTAAAAGGACATTCCGCCGCAAAAAAAATTTTCTGAGCGACAGGAGGCATTTAAGCACCTCAGAAAACCATTCGGCAGCATAAACTGCGGATCCTCCTCTAGGATCCGAAAGCCCTTCTGAATATTCCGCCGGCCAGCTCCTTTACCTTTTTCTGGTTCTCCATATAGTCAGACTGAAGAGTGCAGCACAGTCTGTAGAATTCAGCCTGATGATTCAGATAGCGCAGATGACACACCTCGTGAACAATGACTGAATGCCTGAGTTCCTCGGGCAGAAGCATAATCAGAACATTCAGGTTGATGTTTTTCAGTTCGGAACAGCTGCCCCATTTGCTTTTCAGCAGTTTCAGAGTTATATGATTGCAGCCGCATCCTATCATGCCGGCATATTTCTCCACCAGAGGCGGCATAAAGTCTCCCGCCTGTCTGTAGAGTTCGTTAATATCATCCCGACTGAGTCTTGCCGAAACTCCGCCGCTCCGGGCCTTGCCGTCCCCTTCATTCTGCTCACTGATTTTTTTCTGCATCTCCAGGCTTTCTTTCCGCACCTTTTCAACAGCCCTGAGAGTACCGTCCCGGGATTTTTGGGCAACTTCATGAATTGTCCCGACATCTGCCATGGCAGGGGCGCTGACATGGATCACTCCATCCCGCGTAACGTATACTTTTACATGACTTCCCACCGTAACAGCCAGAGTTACATCTTCCGTACCGTAGACTTCTCTGAGAAGATTCAGTAAAACCTGTTTATTTCCTTTCAAAAGCATGAAAAATCTCTTCAGGAGGAAGAAATCCTCCATTTCCAACAGCTAAAAAACTACAGACCCGAAACATATCCTCAAGTTTAGTCAATACGGACCGGATTAAACGGGATCAAAATTCAGATTTCAGCATTCCGGCAGAGCGGATTTCTGATGTATCTGACTTCGTTTTTTCTCAGTTAAACCGCAGTCTGCAGGAAGCAGAGTATTTAACAGAGGAGAACCTGGCAGATTCGCCGCCGGCACTCACTTCGCCGCATCGCCGGCTGTCGAATTCTCTTCACCGCTGTCACCGGCAGGTTTTACCTCCCATCCGCCGCCGAGACTCCTGTAAAGTCCTATGATGCTCTCATGGTATTTCAGATCTGCTGCCAGAAGTTCGTTTCTGATCCCTATTTCATTAAGCTTTGCGTCAATCACCCGGTCATAATCAGATTCATCCAGTTCAAACATTTTCCGGGTTGTCGCACACAGTTTTTCCGCCTCGCCAAGAGCCTTCACCAGCACACGCTGACGATCCGCATACCCTTTTGCCAGAGCATAACTGCTGTCAACCTCGGCAAGACTCTGCAGCAGTTTCTGATCATACTCCGCAAGAGCCGTCTTAAGTCTTGCATCCGCAAGATCAATCCCGGCACGGATCCTGCCATTGGTAAAAACCGGTACTGACAGATCAATATCGGCAAGACCGGACCATGTTCTTATGGAATTGAAATCATTGCTGATATGGATCACTCCCGATGACCACAGAAAGGAAATGCTCAGTCTCGGATAGAGATCTGCCGTGGCTGACGCAACGCCCGCCGCAAGCGCTTTTATTTCATTGCTTTTTGCCAGCAGATCCGGTCTCTGCTTCAGAATATCTCCGGGATACACGCCCGTGGGCGGCTTCGGTTCGTCGCTTCTTTGGATCAGTTTCCTGCCCAGGGTGTCCGTAAAATTCTGGGGAACATCTCCGGCAAGCACGGCAAGAGCCCGGATCAGGTTTGCTCTTTTGGCCTCCAGCAGTTTGAGAGAAGCCTCCTTTTTGGTAATTTCATTGGTTATATGATCAAGATCGTAGGATGTTGTCTGTCCCGCATCAAACCGTCCCTTTACATACCGTCTCATTTCTCCGAGACTTGCTATTGACTCCTTCAGCAGATCAAACTCCTGCCCCGCCGCCACCGCCTTAAAATATGTATCCGCCACCTTTGCCGCAATCTCAACCCTGACAGCCTGCTCATAGTCTCTCGCGCCAAGAGCCCGGTATGTCTGCATGTCTGCATCGCTCTGTTTTTTTCCGAACAGATCAATCTCCCAGGATGCAGCCAGTGATCCGGTCAGAGCACGGGGATGGCCGCTGATCCTGTCTCCCATCAGAGGCATCGGTGAAGTCATGGACAATTTTCCTGCCATGCCCTTCAGTCCGAATTCAGCCTTCGGTCCCAGATCGGCATCCGCATATGCGGCACATGCATCGGCCTCGGCTATTCTGCTTCTGGCCGCCTTCAGATCATAATTTCTGGCAAAGGCCTTCTCTATCAGTCCGGAGAGCTGCGGATCATGCCACTCCTCCCACCATTTTCTGATGTCGGATCTTTCTCCCTGCATGTCGGCGGCAAAGGATGAAGGCATTTCAACGGAAGAGCTGATATCCGCTGTTGTCACCACAGAACAGCCGGATACCGCCACCGCAATCATTACAGCAAAACCTGCTGCGATATATTTCCTCATAAAGTCTCCTACCCCTGTTTTGACAGCATTGACCGGAATCTGAGAAGCGCCACAATAATAAAACAGCTTCCCACACCAATAATATAAAGAAGATTTCTGCCGACTATGTCAAGACCGGCGTTGCGGAATATCACCTGATGCGTAAACAGCGAATACTGTACGGTAGGTGAAATCTGAATGTACTCCCTGAGAGTCTCCGGCATATTGTCCAGCGGCGTCATGGCCCCCGAAAGAAGATAGAGAACAATATAGACGGGAATGCAGAGCAGACCGAACTGCGGCATATGTGGAGCCAGTGTCGCCAGCATTATTCCAAGAGCGGCAAAGCTGAATATGTAGCATGCGGTTCCCGCAGCAAAAAGAAGAACAGATCCCCGGATGGGAATGTCAAGGGCGCCATGCACCACAAAAAAGAGAGAGCCAAGGGCAAAAGCCAGGATCACCAGCACATTGGCGATTATCTTGGAAAAGGCTATCTCGGAGGATGAAACCGGCATTACCAGAAGATGCTCAATCGTTCCCCTCTCCCGCTCCCTTATCACGGCGGCTCCGGCCAGGATCAGAGTGAGAAGACTGAGATTGCCGATAATCTGGGTTACGCCCATATGCCAGATGCTTGAAGCGTTGGGGTTGAATCTGTTTCTTATAACAACGTCAACGCCAGGTGACGGAAGTTCATGTCCGAGATGGATCTTCTGCAGATACCTCTGAATCTCCTCTTCTATAATCCTGGTCAGATATCCGGTGCCGGCACTGGCGTGAGTCATTGCGGTGGCATCCACAATTATCGCAATTTCCGGATTTTTTCCATCGGAAAGATTTTTTTCCAGATCATGAGGGAAATCGATTATAAAAACGTACTTTGCCATATCCAGGAGCCAGTCAGCATCAGCGTCGCTGACATACCGGGGAGTTTTGAACCGCGGCGGAAGAATGGCCGAAACTATGGAACCCGTCAGTTCGGATCTGTCATGATCCAGGATGGCCACAGAGGCGTTTCTTACTTCCGTGGCAGCTCCCCTGGCCGAGGTGTAGACTGCACCGGTGAAGAAATAGACCATAAGGGCAATCAGCACCACGTCGCCAAGAACGCTTCTGATTTCCTTGCGGGTCAGCACAAAAAGATTTCTGAAGTTCATGCTACCTCTCCTGTTTCTTCAGCATCAGCACGGCAAGCGCAAGATAGGAAAAAATCAGCAGCAGAAGCATGCCATAGATATGGATAAAGCTTCCGAAGCCAAGCCCCTTGGTAAAGGTGCCGAGGCTTATCAACTGAAACCAGCATCCCGGAAAGGTTTTGCTGATCAGCTGCTGGGACAGCTCCAGCGATGACGCCGGAAACATGAATCCTGAAAAATTGATGCTGGGAACTATGGAAAGAACCGCAGTTCCGAAAACTGCCGCAATCTGAGAACGGACAAAGCAGGAGACAAGAAGTCCGAAGGACGAGGATGCGGTTATGGCCAGCAGCGCTCCGAGACAGAGTGCGCCGAAGGATCCCCGGACAGGCACGTCAAGAATGAAAACCGCAAGAAAGCAGAGCTGAAGAAAACAGATAAAGGCAATAATGATATAGGGGATCTGCTTGCCTATGAGATACTGGTATACCCTGGCCGGAGATGTATAGAGATTGGAAATTGTTCCCAGCTCCTTTTCCCTGACAACCCCGAGCGCAGTCATCATGCCAGGGAAAAGCACCATGGCAATCATAATAAGACCCGGCGTTATGACATAGACGCTGTCAAAGCTTTCGTTATATTTGAACCGCGGTTCCACGGAATAGCCGATCCGCCCGGAAACTGACGGAAAAGAAGAAATCTCCATTTCATGTCTCAGATACTGTTCCGTGATCCCTCCGGCATAGGACACGATATTGTTGCTGACGGACGGAAATACCGCATCTACATGAAACTGAACCTCCGGTTTACGGTGACGGAGCAGATCTCTGCCGAATCCCGGGGGAATTTCAATTACCAGTCTTACGGCATATCTGCTTAAAAGATATTCAGGATCAGTACTTCCAGACTCAGGCAGATCCTTCAGATTCAGATACGGAGATCCTGCGAATTCCTTTATGAATTTTCTGCTCTCATGAGTCTGATCCTGATCGATCACCATGAACGGCATGGTGGAAAGATCAAAGGAAATCCCGTGAACTGCCGTAAGTACAAGAATTACGGCACCGAAAAGAGCAAAAAAAATTCTGACCGGATCTCTTAGCAGCTCCTTCATTTCCCTCACGGCAAAGGTGTAGATTATAAAAAGACTGTAAAACAGTCCGCCGGATTTGTCACTACCGCCTCTTTCCCTGCGGCCGGCAGCCTGAAGCTGATCTTCAGGAACCTCCTCCACCGCATCCTGCTGCTCCTCCAGGAAGGAAATAAAGGCCTTCTCAAGCGTATCCTCATTTTTCTCCCGTCTCAGATCCTCCGGTTTTCCGACTGCCAGAACCCTGCCGCGGTGCATAAGGGAAATGCGGTCACAGCGGGCCGCCTCATTCATAAAATGCGTTGAAACGAAAATCGTGACTCTGTCTTCACGGCTGAGTCTGATGAGATAGTCCCAGAACATGTCACGGGCTGCAGGATCCACACCGCTGGTCGGTTCGTCCAGGATCAGGATTTCCGGATTGTGAAGACACGCGGCGGCAAGCTGCAGACGCTGGCGCACGCCGAGAGAAAGCGCGGATGGATATTCGCGGGCCACCGCAGTAAGTTCAAACCTGTCCATTGCCTCTCTGATGATGCGTCCCTGACTGCTGATGGGAATGCTGTACAGCTGGGCATGAAGTCTGAGATTTGCTCTGACCGTAAGTTCCTCGTAAAGGGAAAAGGCCTGGGACATATAGCCTACACGCATGCGGACTGAAATATCTCCGCTTTCCACCGGACTGCCCATGATTCTGGCAGTTCCGGAAGACGGCTCAAGAAGACCGGTGAGCATCTTCATGGTTGTGGATTTACCGCAGCCGTTGGAGCCGAGGAAGCCGAAAATTTCTCCACGGGCTATACGAAAGCTTACATTGTCAACGGCGGTAAATTTACCGAAGTTTTTGGAAAGATTTTCCGCCTCGATGACTGGCGGCTGATTTTCCTCGGGAACAAAAGGGGGAATAACAAAACCTTCAACCTTTCCCCTCTTCTTCTCCGGAAGAATTTTAAGATAAGCCTCCTCAAGACACCTGCTTCCGGTCTCCCTCACAAGTTCCGAAGTCTGAGCATGAGCCAGGATTCTGCCGTCATCCATGACAACAGTATTCTCAAAACCCTCTGCCTCGTCTATATAGGCTGTGGAAACGACTACGGTCATGTCAGGATCCTCGTTTCTCATGATCCGGAGAAGATTCCAGAACTGGCGGCGTGAAAGCGGATCCACGCCGGTAGTCGGCTCATCCAGGATCAGCAGCTCCGGACTGTGCACCAGGGCACAGCAAAGACTGAGCTTCTGCTTCATGCCGCCTGAAAGTTTGCCCGCGGCCCGTTCAGCAAAGGGCGTAAGAGAGGTGGCGGCAAGAAGGATACTCATCCTCTGCTCTCTCTGTCTGCGGCTGAGTCCGAAAAGACGCGCATGAAATTCAAGATTCTCCAGCACACTGAGAGTCGGATAAAGATTTCTGCCCAGACCCTGGGGCATGATGGCCACGGCATGGGAAAGGCTGTATCTGCTGGCAGCTTTTGAAATATCCTGATCAAGAGTGAGAACAGTACCCTGCTGCAGTATTTTTATTCCGGCAATCAGGGACAGAAGCGTTGATTTTCCTGTGCCGTCGGCTCCTACAATACCGGTTGACGTACCTCTTCTGATTTTAAGATCAACCCCCCTGAGCGCTTCAAGAGTTCCGTATCTGTGAATGACGCCGGATGTTTCAACCGCATAGTCTGACATGTCTGTCCCCCGCTTTGCCGCCTGTAAACTGCATTAATGACAATCCGGCATTTTTACGGCAAGAGCTGCAGGCCAGGCGGCATTCGGATCAAAGCGTACATACCCCAGCGCCGGCATTCCGCCATTGAACAGTCTCGCATGCTTCTTCAGAAGTTCCGGACTGATCCTTAGGGTCACCTTGAACATCAGCTTGGCTCTCTCCTCTGCCGTCTCAACAAATTTAGGAGTGAACTGGGCATCAGCGGCGATAAAACTGATTTTTGCCGGAATGACTGCATCAAGTCCGTCAATAACAATCCTGGCTTCATCTCCGACACTTAAATTAGAAACCTTCTGAGACGGAACAAACAAATCGAGAGTGAGATCCAGCGGATCAAGAAGTGCGGCTACTCTGCCACCGGATGCTATTACACTGCCCGGATCTGTCAGAGTATATTCCACGTACCCGTCAATCGGCGAAGTGATGACCATATCGCTGTCAGCGTCAAGTGCCATATCCAGCTGAGCCCTGTTCTGTTCAACAAGATGAGAATTTCTGTCCATATTCCACTTTGCCTCCTGACGGCTGCTCCGTGCTGTTTCTAGATTTGCTGTGTACTGGTTGAGAGCACTGATCCGGCGCTCAAGCTCCGTCTGGCCAATCAGGTTGTCCTTTCTCAGCTTTCTTGCGTTTTCCAGTTCTATTTTTGCCAGTCTCACCTTTTCGGAAAGAGCTTTAATTTCAGAATCTATCTTGACAAGCTGCTCCCCCGATGCCATCAGGGCTGATTCCGAAGCAGCCAGGGAGGCCTTTGCATTATTTACTCTGCCCTTGGTCTGAGTATCCTTGAGGCGGGCTATGATCTGACCTTTTGTTACCGTGTCACCTTCCTGTACAAGATACTCCTCCACTCTTCCTGAATAAATTGATGCCACATCAATACGTTTAAGCTCGGTTCTGCCGTTTGATTCATAAATGCCGTAAAGATTGTCTGGCTGCTGAATTTCGCCCCTGAAATAAAGAAAAGCAACGGCAGCGGTGGCGACCGCCAATACCAGAAACAAGGTGGTTAAACGCATGGGGAAAGCTCCTTGTAACAGAGATTAGATGTTTTCGTAGAGCAGAAATTATTGTTGCACTGGAAACAATAATCATTGTATTTTAGAAATAGTTTACCTGTCAACAATTTTTGTTATAATCAAAATATCAGAAAAATAAAGGGAAATTGAAAAATTTGTCTTAAGATTGTATACTTTATTAAAATTGTTTACCGGTAAAGCAAAATGCCTGTTATAACTCAGCCATCAGATCCGATTTTCAATCAGATCATTGAAATACTGACCAAGATTAACAAAAACCACGATGTCATCAACGAGAAAATTAAGCGGGTTCTCAGCGACAGCGGTATTTCTGAATCCGTCGATCTCACAATCCACGAGCGCCGCACCATACGGTACATCGGAGAGCACAAAATATCGAATGCAACGTCTGTTGCCTGCGGTCTGGGGATCACCAGGGGCGGAATGTCCAAAATCTGCAGTCGCCTGATCAGTAAAAAACTGGTTACGGCAAGCCAGATGGAGGGAAACAAAAAGGAAATATTCTACCGCCTGACAGGTGTTGGCAATCAGATTTATGATGCTCTGATGGAATACCATCGCAATACCGAGAACAAATGCAGGGAAATAATAGACAGTTACTCGAAGGAACAGCAGACACTCCTGCTGGAATTTCTCGGAAAAATTTCAACTCTGATTTAGAACAAGTTAAACCGTGCAATTTAAACCTTTCTTTCAGTCCTGATGAAACAAAACAGCAGATCAAAAGTTTCAGATAAATTCAGATCGTCTGGTAATTTTATTTTGGAACATGGGGAATCCAGACTAAGTTTTGTAATTCATACTTTCAGCAAATCCGACATTCGCTGTATCCGTTCATGTGTATCCCAAACTCGCAAAATTTTATACTAGCAGTATAATATCATTTCGCTCTTAATGACCGCTAGCAATCTGAGTAATGAATTTGTGGACGTCGTCTTCGGTTATTCCAACATTACTCAGAATTTCTTTTTGATCTTTATTCATTGCGTAAGAAGGATACCATGTATCCTCTTCATTTTGATCAATGCAATATTTATTAAGCTCAGCAACGATTCTATTCGTAGTCATTGAGGTCTTTGAATTCAAATATGTTTTCTCAAAATGTAACATTCCTGCCATTATTATTTGTGCAATAAAAGCAACAAACATCAAACCTACATATGTATTGGCGTTGTGGCGGTATGTTGTTCGTAAATTAAGTCCGCGCATAAGATTAGAAAAATTTTTTTCAACATTATCTCTTTTTCTGATAATACTGATTGCCTCGTAAGCCTCTATTTTTGATGGCGACAACATAACAAAAAATCCTTTGTGGTTGAGCAACTGTTGGATCATCTCTGTATTTTCCATCATAATAAAATTTTTCCCGTCCTTCGTAGGTTCTGACGGTGCAATTATGACGCCCCTTTTAGCCGCATATTTTTCAAGTTGTTCCGAGTATCTTACATGTTTGGAAATATTTTCCCAATAAAAGGCCATCAATGAATGCAACGCCTGCCTTTCATCCTCTGCCCGTTTACTGTCATAAAACATGTAGGCATAATATTGAGTTTCTTTTAATTTGACTTGGTATACATTGCCGTAAACATTTTCTTCAGCCAAATAATATTTTTGTTGATCCTTGATTTCATTACCTTTAGTTGAAATCAATTCTTCGACCCAGTTGGTACTCTCGGGACATAAAACACCGAATTCCAATTCAAGTTGTTGCATTTGTTTTATTGCATCTTCACTGTAGTAACCTCTATCAAAGACAACAAATAATTTTTTGTACCCGAGGTTTAAAATTTTTTTGAGCGAGTATGGAGTTTGCGTTTTATCTAGAACAGATCCATCAAAATGTTCATACCACAACGGAATACCCGTTGTTTCATCGACAAAAGCAGCTGTATTTATAATAGGTAAATCAACATTAATTTTAGCCTGACCAAATTTTGCAAAGTCGATGTGCCCGGATGATGTGTTCTGGTTGGTTGAATCGAAAGCTACAATTCTAGTCTTTGGAGAAGGAAATAATTTTTCGTACATCTCTGCAAACAGGCTGAAAAAAATTTGTATATCACCGCTGTTCTTCGATAACTCTGTATACAAAGCACTAACTTCAGAATCAGAGACAGTCCGATCCAATCCGCAGTAATGTCCAAAACACCAACTGGAAAATTGTTGCGAGATCAGATCTCCTTCTGAAACTCCATACGTACAGAGAGCAAGAATGAGTTTGTAGTGTTTTTGCTAACTTCTTGGAATTTTAACACTCGTTGACGTTACAATCATTCTATGAACTCTTCGAAGCTTTTTCAATTGCATTAATTGTTTTACATAAATCCAATAATCTTGTCAT
>JAEEGG010020981.1_pt1 | contig 13010 bp, 12 predicted proteins | sample 9134161 | NCBI WGS metagenome assembly JAEEGG01 (sample SAMN16246543, study PRJNA631951) | gut metagenome | biome: gut microbiome; feature: rumen; material: CR-attached | host: Bos | place: Iran: Karaj | collected 2018-10
ACTTCTTGGAATTCATTCCCTGGTTGCCTTCGAAATCGGTTACCTTGACCTTCAGCACGTGTGTTCCGTTGTTGACATTGAAGACAGTGCGAGGTACTGAAGTTGTTTTGACCGTACCGTCAAGATCCCACTCATAAGTGAAGGTTCCCGTCTGTTCTACATTGGCCAATGCTGTTATTTCTCCAGCGGAATCGTAGTGATCCTTGACCTCTGTCAGGGTCACATCCAATCCGGAATAGATGTAGTTCTTATCGAAATCTATGGTATATTCGGCAGCGTAGAAGTCAGCCACATCTTTTGATGCTATGACTACACACATCTCCCTGTTGTCGGTAAAGGATGTTGTTGTCCAGTTGACTGAACTGACCAGGGTTGTGTTGTCGGATATCACTCCTTTGTTGTGAACGTAAGGCTTGGACATCGCTGCAGCCTTGATCTTGGAGGTCATGTTGATCTGCGCCACGGTCTTCTTCGTTTCGTCCGCATCGACAGCGGAGTTGAGAATGAACTTCGTATCAACACCTTTCGAAGCCTGGTCTGCCAAATGTTTCATGGGTGATTCCTTATCGAAGTCCAAATAGGAGCTGGTAAGGCTCTGTTGCTGAGAATAGACTCTGGTTGATGCCTTGTCAATGTAATAGTTGGTTGCATCCAAAGAACTGGTAGGTGACATCACAGGCGTTACCTTGGCCGTATATGTAACGGTGGGGTACGTATCCTTCGGTTTCTCGTAGTAGACCGTTGCAGCTTCGACGTTGGGGAGGAATGCCTCAAATGTGATGACGTCTCCGTACTGCATGGAATAGTCGTTGTTGAATACATTCAGCATATAGGATGCATACTCTTTGCTCTCAACTATGGCACCCCATCCGCGATTGCCCTTACCATCCTCAGCATTCTTTACGACCTTACCGTTCAGATTGTCCGTGACCCAATTCTCTGAGGTCACGATGACCGTCTTCTCGTCCACTATACAGTATTTTGCATGCACGTAAGTGTATCTGGACAGATCTCCGCCGATGAACCTTACCTCTCCTCCCGCATCGATGACCGCTTTCATCTTCTTGGCATCCGATGCCAAGGTGCTGTAGCCTAGGGGGCTCTTCTCGAGCAGTATCGTTACCTTTACACCTTTATCTTGGAGTTCCTTCAGCAATCCGTAAAGATTGGTGTTGGTGAGCTCGTACATCGTGATGTAGACGTTCTTCTCGGCCTTCTCGAGGGTCTCGAATACAGGTATGCCCCCACTGTTGGGGAACAGGAACGGGGTGACTTTGGCATCGTATTGTAGGTCGGGATCGAAGTAATTGGGCATTACTCCCCAGCGGTAGTACGATTTTGCAGATGATGTGGAGAAATCACTTCTAACGGCGAAATCATTGGATTTCTTGGACATCGAAGGATACGGTTCGCCGACCCATTCTGTACCTTCAGAGACGGTGACATTACCGAAGAAGAAAGCATCGATGATCGTTTCTCCTTTCTTGAGGAATAGATCATCGCCTTTGTCGTTCAAAGAGAAATTACTGCTTGCCTTGATTCCTTTCTCTCCGTACAGGTAATAGGAATCAGCGTGGTTGATGAAATAAGAGTCCTTGATATCATCCGCTTTCACAATTGTGATGGTCTCTTTGGAATCCAACATTATGGTTTCCTCGAAGACCAGTTTACCTTCATTGTCGGTCAGCGAATAGTTCTTCAAATCAACTGCCGAGCTTCCGGAGTTGTAAAGGGTGAACCCTTCGTCCGTACCTGCTGATTTGATTTCATACAGGACAACATCTCCGCTCGCTCCATCGTTTTCAATTGCGATGGAACAAACGGTGAAGGATAACGCCAGAATAAGAATCGCGGTCAGTAATTTCTTCATGCCCACGCTATGAAAAACTAGCGATAAAATGGTTTGGCCAGCGCGATTCAGATGAACTTGATCAGGTCTCTGATAACAGCCTCTGGATCAGCCGCTTTGACTACACCTGAGGCCAAAAGAACGCCTTCTGCTCCGAGATCTACGGCCGCTTTGACATCGCCGCCGTTCTTGACCCCTGCACCGCACAGGACCTTGATCTCTTTGTTCACACCCTTGACGGTCTCGACTGTGTTGGTGACTATCGAAGGATTCGCTGAAGTGACCGATATGTCGCCTCCGATGAGCTCTGGAGGCTCGACTGCGATGTAATAGGGGGAGAATACGGCAAGGTCCTTGGCGATGTCCACAGTATCCGCGCAGACGCATGTGGTCAATCCCAAGTCCTTGCACATCTGAACACAAGTGCCCACATCTTCTGCGGGCTGCTTGTGTTCCGAATGGTTTATCAGTGTGCCTGAGGCACCTGCTGCTTTGACGAGCGAAGGGGTGGTGAATCCCGTTCCGGAACCAGGTTTGCGGGGGTCGACGTTCTGGGAGTAGACGGGGATTTCGATCTGGTCGGCCACATACGATAGTTCTACCATCGGAGGGCAGACGATGATGTTCGCACCGGTCTCCTCAGCCACAATTTGGCATTTCTCTGCCAGATTGAGGCTCTTTACACTCTCGACCTCTGAGTAAACCTTGAAGTTCACTATGACGACGGGATCCTTTGCACTCATTTGATTCACTCGACTTCGACTTTCTTCTTCTTGGAAGCTGTCTTCTTGGCAGGAGCTTTCTTGGCCGCGGCCTTCTTGGGCTTCTCGTCGAGAGAGACGAACCTGCTTGTCAGCTCCTTGAGGACATCGGGCCTGGAGGTGTATTCCATCTCCTCAGCTCCGAGAATCGAGGGGACGAAGGGTCCCTGGGATCTCATGAACTTGCTTGCCCTGATGGCGTTCCTGCGTGCCTCATCGAAGGTAGAGGTTCCGAAGAAGTCGACGGGGATGTGCTCTCCGTTCTTTGCTCCGTAGGGCTCGAGTCCCTGGAGCTTTCCGTTGTTGAGCTGGAATCCGAGACAGCAGACTCTTGGGGGTCCGTCGTAGTATGTGGGGTCAGAGTCCTCGGGGGAGCAGGGGTAGAATGCACCGATGTGCGATCCCCTCATCCATCCAGCAACGAGCATGGTGTTGTTGAGGAAGGGCTGTGTGTACTCTCCGACGGAGGGGAGACCGCTCTGGCATCTGCATATGCAGACGGGGTCGTCCTTTCCGACATACCTTCCGGCTGTCATGTTGAGCTTGTCGGTGGAAACGACAGCTGCGGGACCGATTCCGGCCCTAGAGTTGATTCTCTTGATGGCGTATCTGGAGGTGTCTCCGAGAAGGGACAGGATGCTCCAGGACTCCTCGGGAGCGGACATGACGACCTTCTTGTTGGCCATGACGTCCTGGATCTCGAAGTCGAATCCCTGCTTTGCTCTCTTGTCGATGACAAGTCCGGTGGTGGTGAAGGGATCCATGAAGATCCTTGTGAGCGGGAGTGTGTATGCGGAAGGCTCCGTCTTATCTGCCATGAAGAACAGCAGAGGCTCGGATCCCCTCTCCTCGAAGGTCATCTCGGCAGAACCGGGTCCTGCTCCCTTGACGTTTCCGGAGAATGCATCTGTGAGGATGTCCTGTCCTGCTGCGTAGAGCTTCATCTTCTTGGCGATCTTGGTAGCCTGCTGGAAGCACTCCCATGCGGCTCCGTGGACATCCTTGTTGTTCTCTCCCTTGTAGTGTGTCATGTAGAGGTTGATGTCATCACCGACACGGGTGACGTAGAAATCCTCTATTGTTCCTGCTTTCTGAGCGTCCTTGAGGACGTTCCTTGCAGCATCGAGCATCGAGGGGTGGGGCCTTGCGTGTCCAACGACTGATCCCACATCGGCCTTGATGATGGAAACTGTGACTTTTTCTGCAGACATGATAAACAACCTGTATTGGAATGTTGATGTGCTGACTTCTATTAAAATTATAGGAGTCTTCATGGCACATATGTACGAGCATACCGGGGCCACTATTCGCTTCCGACCGAAAAAGCGTTATAACGTAGCGGGAGATGGCCCACCATATGACAGGAAACATGACCCTCGTTCTCCTCCGCCACGGAGAGAGCGACTGGAATAAGAAGAACCTATTCACCGGCTGGACTGATGTCGATCTCTCCGATACCGGAAGGGAGGAGGCCAAATCTGCTGGAAAGCTCCTGAAGGACGAAGGCTTCGATTTCGATGTATGCTACACATCATACCTGAAGCGTGCCATCCACACTTTGAACATCGCACTCGACCAGATGGATCGTGAATGGCTTCCGGTCATCAAATCCTGGAAACTCAACGAGAGGCACTACGGGGCCCTCCAGGGACTCAACAAGGCCGAGACCGCAGAGAAATACGGTGAGGACCAGGTCAAGAAGTGGCGCAGATCCTATGATATCCCCCCGCCAACACTGGCAGAGGATGACGAGAGGAATCCAGCTTTGCAGGAGCAGTACAGGGGGATCCCCAAGGAGAACCTGCCTTTGACCGAGAGTCTCAAGGACACCGTAGCAAGGGCGGTACCTTTCTTCAATGACGTGATCAGGCCGAGGATGCTGGCCGGAGACAGGATAATCATCGCTGCACACGGGAATTCACTACGTGCACTGGTGAAGTACTTCGAGAACATCTCTGACGAGGAAATCGTTGGGGTCAACATCCCTACCGGTGTTCCCCTGGTCTATGAGTTCGACAAGGATTTCAACGTTATCTCCAAGAGGTATCTGGGGGATCAGGACGCTGTCAACGCCAAGATGAACGCGGTCGCCAACCAGGCGAAGAAGAAGTGAATACAATATAAACGAGGAATCAATCGGGTTGAACATTATGACAGCATTCAAGGATTCCAGCAACATCGCCGTAGGCGACGGTACCGTGACCATCAGCGGATGGGTCCAGGATATCAGGAACATGGGCGGAATCGCATTCCTGCAGCTCCGTGACAGATACGGGATCATACAGGTCACCATGCCCAAGAAGAAGATCGATCCCGAGCTCTTCGAGAAGCTCACAACCCTCTCCAGGGAATCCGTGGTATCGATTACCGGCGAAGTGAAAGAGAGTAACCAGACCGCACTCGGACTGGAGGTAATCCCCGCGGCATACGAGCTGCACAGCGAGGCAGCTGTGCCTCTTCCCATGGGAGTTATAGACAAGGTCAACGTCGAGATGGATACCCGTCTCAACAACAGGTTCATGGACCTCAGGAAGCCCGAGATCAAGGCCATCTTCGAGCTCAAGTCCATGATGGTAGCACTCATCGAGGAGGCGGTCCGCGAGAACGGATTCACTCAGGTGTACACCCCCAAGATCTCTGCTGCCGGTGCAGAGGGAGGAGCGGAACTCTTCAAGATCAAGTATTTCGATAAGGACGCATTCCTCTCCCAGTCTCCCCAGCTCTATAAGCAGGTGCTCATGTCCACCGGACTCGACAGGGTCTTCGAGATCGCACCCGCGTTCCGTGCGGAGCAGTCCAACACCAACCGTCACGTCACTGAGTTCATATCCTTCGACGGGGAGATGTCCTGGATCCAGAGCATGGATGACGTTACCGACATGATTGAGGTCATCGTGGATCACGTAATCACAGGACTCAAGGAAAAGGGATCGAAGCAGCTGGCCCTCATCGGAAAGGACATCGTCGTTCCCTCGCGCCCCTACCCCAAGCTCACATACAGCGAATGCCTGAAGATCGTGAACGACGGCGGACTCCCACTGAAGAACGGCGACGACCTTGGTACAGAGGGAGAGAAGATCGTCGGAGAGTATATGGCGAAACAGGGCAAGGAGATGTACTTCATCGTCGAGTATCCCGAAGAGGCCAAGCCCTTCTACATCATGGAGAAGGACGGAACCGAGTTCTCATACGCCTTCGACCTTGACTACAAGGGACAGGAGATCTCTTCCGGAGGACAGAGGGAGCACAGGTACGACAGGCTCGTTGCAAGGATGGAGAAGAAAGGGCTCAACCCCGAAGACTTCGCATTCTATCTCGATGCCTTCAGGTACGGTATGCCTCCCCACGGCGGATGGGGTATCGGTATCGAGAGGCTACTCGTGAAGATGCTGGACCTCCCCAACATCAGGGAAGCTATCCTCTTCCCCAGGGACCCCAGCAGACTCTCGCCTTGAAACTTCAGAAGGGGGTACATCCCCCTGTTTTTCCACTTTCGGGTACTTTCGGCCACCCCCTTCTTAACTTTATATACTCTCCAATTCGTCCTATCATACGGGATGTAACTATGGCAGCACCTGGCGAGCCTTACGAGAGAGAACTGAAAGGACTCCTTTCCGGAGACGAGAAGGTCATCGCGAAGATGATCAAGACATGCAGTCCGCAGGAGAAGGAAGCATACATGAGCATGCTGGACAATCCGTTCCTGGTGACACGTGCAGCAGGTTCCCTCGGTATCGACCTGGTGGCCCTCAGGTGGGATTTCTCCTTCCCGATCGAGGTCAAGAGCTCCAGCGAGGATGTCATGCATTTCAGCAAGAATGCCCGCCTCATAGAGCAGGCCAACGACATGCTGGAGGAATGTACGCAGTCCCATCTCGTCCCTATATACGCCTACAGGCTGAAGGCCTTCAGAGGGGATCCCTGGAGGATATTCACAATCCCCACGGAGCACAATTTCAAGGGCCGCAACGCTATCCTGTTCCGGAGGATCCCCAAGTTCGAGACCTCCAACAACGGCAATTACATAATGCGCTGGGAGAACGGCATGAAGCTGTCCGACCTGATCAGCTATGTGAGCATGTCGGATTATACTGTAGAATGAGCGGAACACCGTCAGAACTCATAGGGCTCATCACAGATCAGCCACGGTCTTTCATCATTCGGTCTGTTCCATCTCGGTGATGTCGGTCTCTGGATAAAACAGACTCGTCCGCATATAGCGGTCGTAAAAGCCCGATTCGGCCAATCTCGATACATATTATTACTGCGCAGACAATTCAGCCCTAGTGAACTCAGATGTCTGTTGATTCTATCCGCTGTCCTGCCTGCGGTGCACCCGCACGCATAGCTCCCGGACGTGTTAGTGGGGTATGTGAGTATTGCGGCACACAGATCAAGCAGATGCTGTCCGACGCTGAATACAACCACATGGCGAAGAACAGTGAGTTCACGGAGGCTGTTTCGGCAGCTATTCAGTGCATCAGGAACAGGGATTACAAGACGGCCATAGAGTACGCCGATAAAGCGGCACAGCTCGTCCATGACGATCCTGCACCTCTGCACCTGAAGTACATCTCTATGCTCCCTACCGATTACAGGAAGGCAGTATCATTCCATAACATCGCTATTAGCCTTGAAGGCAAGAGGGAGGAGACCATCTCCGAATCCGACTACAAGGAGCTTCTGGTGGTGTTCGCGTACAACTATTTTTCCGACAGGGAAGCGGATCTGAAGAGGATGTTCGCAACAATGAGGAGGGTAGGCTCCGAGGACATCAACAACGTCCGCAGATACGAGTACAATAAGAGGATGAGCGATTACTTTACCGATTCAGAACTAAAGACGGCATTCGATTCTGCTGCCTCGGAGGAGTTCGACGCGTTCGAGCAGAAGGTCGGCCGCATCACACAGATGGACAACGCTAATTGGACTGCAATCAAGGAGCTTAGGGACAAGGGGCTGTTCAGGATCGGAGCGGTCGTCATGGCTGAGCCGTCTCTATCTGGCCGTGCTTCCCAGTGCATCAAAAAATACCAAAACGTATTGGATTACAAGTGGGAGTCCACCTTCAAGAACGGCAGTGTGAACGGATCCAAGGATCAGGTGAAGGGATACCGTTACGAATGCGATGCGATATCCAATTGGCTCAGAACAGTAAGATGATGGAAAAGCGCCGAAGCGCTATCCGATCATTTCTTGTGGAAGTTTTCTCCGTTGTAGTTGCTGGATTTGTAGCTCTGCATGCGCGACAGCATCGAAGATCCCTCATCGGATTGCTGCTGAGCGGCAGGTTCAGGTTCTTTCGTCTGTTCGGCGGGCTCTTCCGATTGAATATTCTCTGCCAGCTCAGCCGGTTTCTCCTCTTCCCAGAACTTGTCATCGGTGATTTCGACCCAGTCCGAATAGTCGTCCTTCTCTGTGTTCTCCGGTGCCTCAATCTTAGGAGCTTCCTCGGGCTGGGCGATTGCCTTAGGCTCTGGTTCGGGCTCTGGTTCCGGAGCTGGAGCGGGTTCAGGAGTAAGTGTAGCATCATTCTGGGGCATCACGTAGTTGTCCGTGATCAGATAATCATCGTAATGGGTGGAGGGCTCGGTCCTCTCCGAGTTGTAATCGGTGATGGCCTGCATCGAGGCAACTGCCGATGAATACTGGGCGGAGACCATGGACACATCGAATTCTTCGCCGGACATCATGCACCTGACGACGATCTGACCGATCTCCTGGAAGGATTTGTCAGCTTTGCGCTTCTCCTCCCTCATCTTGGAATCGACCTTCTCGTTGTCGATCGTCTTAGATACGGTATCAATACCCTCTTGCATCGTTGCTTTGACCTTGTCCATGAAACCCATGGTTACACCTGGTAATGGATGCAGGATTGAGGATTTAAACAATGACCAAGCGGTCAATAAGGTCGTTATATAGGTTCTAAACGATTACGACCTAGGTGAACATTTGGCTGAGAACAATATCGAAGTATCACACCTGGTGAAGACTTACGGCAATTTCACTGCTGTTTCTGATATTAGTTTCGATATCGCGAAGGGGGAGTTCATGGGACTGCTGGGCCCCAACGGGGCAGGCAAGAGCACTACCCTCAAGGCGGTCACGGGTCTTCTACGTCCGACCTCAGGAGAGATACGCATCCAAGGTGTCGATATCAAGGATCACCGCCGTGCGCTGCAGCATGTGGGCTCTGTTATAGAAACGCCTATGCCCTATGGGGAGTTCACCCCTGCGGATCTCCTGTACCATGTCGGCCGCATGTACGGTCTGGACAAGCAGGAGACATCCATACGTTCGCGCGACGTTCTGGAAGAGATGAAACTTTGGGATTGGAGATACAAGAAGATAGACGGATTCTCAAAAGGAATGAAGCAGAGGGTGGTTTTGGCCCAGGCCCTGCTCCCTAATCCAGAGATAATCGTCCTGGACGAACCCACATCCGGATTGGATCCAAGAGGGATGGTAGAGATCAGGGAGATCCTCAAAGGGCTCAAGAAGAGGGACTGTTCGCTGCTGATAAGCACCCACATCCTTAGCGAGGTCTCCGAGCTGTGCGGTTCAGTCACTATGATCCGTGACGGAAAGGCTGTCATCTCTGGAGATGTCGCTGAGCTTCTGAGCGGATCGATGGGCGGTGTGACGCTTGAGATTAAGATGCTCAGGGACATAACTGAATCCCTAATTACAGACATTTCAGGCTGTCAGGGGGTGAAGGAGGTCGAGACGATGGGAGATCATATCGTCAAGGTGTCTTTCGACGGTACTCCAGAGCAGCAGGCAGAGCTCATATCCGTCGCCTATAGTTCAGGATTGGGCCTTATGAGCGTCAACGAGAGCGGAAAGAACCTCGAATCGCTCTACATGGAGCTCACAGAAGGGGAGGGGGCGGCATGAAACTGTTCTCAAAGGACCCCGTTCCCGCCGATACAGAGGAATATGACCGTCCTAGAGGAACCTGGGAGTCAAGCGGTATGATGTCCGACGAGGAGGCCCACCGCAATGTGAGGTACGAGATCCCAAGCGTCCTCTATCAGACCGTCTTTATGTTCAGAACTCAGATGGCGCTGTACTCAAAGAGGAAGTCGATCTACATCACATTGGTAATGGCAGTTATGATCCCTCTGATCTACATCGGTCTGAAGGATCTCGCGGACTTCACGATACTTGCGGAATCCAGCGGAACCGGTATGATCGGACTGCTCCTGTGCATGATGCCGTTCGTAATGGCGCTGTTCACGTCATTCCTTTGCGGTACGCTGGTCCCCAGCGAGTTCTCCGAACGCAGCGCGTATATGAACATGGCCCTGCCAATGTCCAGGGTATCGTTCTGTCTGGGCAAGTATCTAGCTGGTCTTGTGATAACCGTCGGGGTCTTCATCTTCGCCTACGGAATGGCCATGGCCGGTACGATGACGGAATACGATTTCTTCGACGACGAAGCTTTGGCCAAGTCGTTCGTCATGACTTTGCTCGCAACGCTGTTCTTCTCATCCTTCTCGTTCATGATGGGATGTCTGATGAACCGTGGCGCAGCTCTGGTCTCGCTGGTGTTCATGGTCTTCGTTGTCCCGCTGGTAGAACTGTACCTTTACGCCAACGAGATGATGACGGATGATGTGTTCGTACTGCTGCCCAACCTGCTGCCTGACATGGCATGTCTGGTTCTGGGAAGCCATTTCGCTGCATCTCCGGTGGGATCGCTCAATGTGATTGTGAATCTGATAGACGCCTCACAGTTTCCGATTCTGACCTGCACTGCTATCTCAGTGGTGTGTTCTATAATGTTCCTTGTTCTGGGAATCAACGCTGTCAACAGGAGGGAGATGTGATGAGGAAGTTCATCGCTGTCGTAGTGGTATTGCTGCTGATTGGATTGCCCTTCATCACCATAGATGTCGATGCGGATGATCCTGAGGTCCAGAAGGTCAGATGGTGCAGCGATACCCTTTACCACTTCACCGGGATCGCAGTAGATGACTGGAGTATATCTGGTAAGATCTGGGTGTATCCTGAGGGAGAGGATTCCCCGATGCTGAAATACATAGCGGACCCTCAGACCAATGACATAGTGGACGGTGTCAAGGATGTCAAAAAGGACGAGGTCTACGAGGTGTACTATTATGGGGAAGAACCGTGGGATTTCATTCACGAAGGATCCGAGGTCGCTCTGGAGCCCTATAGTTACAAGATATTCGTCAAGCCGCAGACCGTGGTGAAGCTGAAGATCGATAGCCTGAAGGCGGGTACGATTGAATACAACACCTATGATGTCTACTACAAACCGGGCGATACCACTTCCGTCTACGGATTCGTAGGAGTCTGGTGCACGCTGAATTACGTGGATGACAGCGGTTACTACGAATTGGAGAGGATTTACGGTCTCGCTCCGTACATCGATGCTGAAGTCCAGATAGTCGTCAAGGAATTCCACGGCTCGCCGTATCTCTACATAGGCCTTTGTATCGGTATCACGGCCATGGTGGCCCTGCTGATAGCATTGTGCGGAAGAAAACCCAAACTGTGAATAAGCCGGGGGAAACCCCGGTATCTTTATTCAAAGATCGTCGATGAGTTTGGACCATCCCACGAGGACGTCGAAATCAGGGATGTTCGAGAAATCCGATGAGAGGAGGACATTGTCGCAGTATCTGGAGACCTTTAGGAGCTCATCCCTGGTATCTGCGTCGAAGAATCCCTCGTCACAGGCACGGATGATGTACGGGTCAAGAGGGCCGACTATCCTTTGTTCCTTGAGCTTCATCCTCAGTTTCTGATCCAATTTGGATCTGATCTGACTCGCTGTGCATATGGCCTTCGGACTGTTGTAGGGGATGTCTGCCACGGCTCTCACTCTAGGGTGTCGACCGAATGCTCGATTAATTATTGTTGTGTGGAGAATCTCCTGTCAGCATATCTGTTAACTCCGAATCAGACTGGTAGAATTATTCTGATTCTTTCTTGAAATTCGAAGTGATGCGGCCTAGTATTAACGGTCCGTAGGCACATAAGATGTATGAGATTGTAAGGCTCGCAACAGCCAAAACATACCTTCCAATTCCGGTGAAATCAGCTGCGAGACATACAGCGTCATCGAAGGTGAAGAATGGGGCAAGGATCAGCTTGGCGATGAATACATGCAGGATCAGTATGCCCATCGTATGCCTTCCGATGTTGGAGAACAGTGTCGATATGACCGGGATCTTCGAGATTATGATGAACAGACAGATCAGCATGACGAATGCGATAGTGGACTCGACGGTGTACGGGATTGCGGAGTATCCGCCGTACTGTCCGAAGTTCATGTAATCGAAGTCTATGCTCGGTGGTAAAAGGTACACCAGGGCCATCGTACAGGCGATGCTGATGACCAACACCACCCAGAACTTCATATTGCCGACTCCAAGGGATTCTATCCTTTCGACGAGGTCCAGCTTCGCCAGATACATTCCGATGATCATGAACACTGCAGCAATGGGGCATAGGTTCAGATTAACGGGCAGGCTGAAGTCGAAAAGCTCCCTGTACAGGACCGTAATGCCAAGCAATACTGCGATTACTGCCAATCCAAGCTTCCAATTGTCCCTTATGCGGTCTGCAACGGCATAGAAGATCACGCAGGCAATCAGGAGCACCCACAGGAAATAGTATCCCATCGAGAAACCGCAGATCGCCCAAGGCGTTCTGGCATCGAAGTCCACAAAACTGCGTTCCAGAGTCAATGTCCTCTCTATGCAGAGAAGGAGATCATCGAAATCGGTAGGCTGACCCCATAAGGCACACCAGAGGAAACAGATTATCGAAAGACCGAACGAGGCTATTATCAAGGCATACAGAAGGACCTTGACACGGCGCTTCATATTCTCGACGAATCCCCTCCCAGGATTGAAGAAGTAGCCGGACATGATGAAGAATCCGATTAGTCCGAGATACAGGGCCTGCACGAATGGAGCGGGATCGCCGACATTGCTCTTCACAACGATGCCTATGTGAAGGATGACTATGATCGAGATAGCTACGCCCTTGAAGATATCCATAGAGCGTGAACGTGAATTCAGACTAGGTGCATCCGTCATCCAGAGTCAGAGCAGAACGGTATTAAAAATGACGTTTTTCTGGATTAATTAACCGATCAGTAATTATTGAAAAAAGAAGCGCGGAGGAAGGGATTTGAACCCTCGAGGAGATGCTCCACCGGTTTTCAAGACCGGCGCCGTAGGCCGCTTGGCTACCTCCGCTTAATTGCCGATAGATGACGTCATATTTCAACTATTCATCGGTTCGCTACCATCTTTCGGCCACATCTTGTCGAAGAATCCCTGCATGAAGACGAACCATAGATTCTCCACCATCAGCGACAGTACCGCCGGCAGTAAAGCATCGGGATATGTTGTCGAGAA
>JAEEGG010020983.1_pt1 | contig 13008 bp, 12 predicted proteins | sample 9134161 | NCBI WGS metagenome assembly JAEEGG01 (sample SAMN16246543, study PRJNA631951) | gut metagenome | biome: gut microbiome; feature: rumen; material: CR-attached | host: Bos | place: Iran: Karaj | collected 2018-10
GATGAACGGACTGGATTTTAAGTATTATCTGAGGGAAGTAATAACCACCATGATGAAGCACATAAATCAGATTGACTTTGAAAAGAATGATAAGGGAACGATTACAGGATACAGGGGACACAGCATCTCGGATGATATTTTGGATAGCATTGCCCCTTGGAATTTAGCCAAGAAATTTGACAACAAAAGCGAATAGTCGGAAACCATTTCCGACCATTTACGTATTTTCAGAAGACTGTTTTCTTTCCGGCAGATTGATTAAAGACATCTGTACTCTGCATATGCCGTGACGATGCATACTATCTGATCCTGTCCGGGAACGTTTCTGATCACCCGTATCTGCTCCCGAACAGTTTAATATCCTTTACAGTATGCTGAAAACTGCATAGATGCATGACGTTCCTGACGGTAAGCATTTCCAGATCCCCTGTTAGTTTTAGAATAAATCTTAAGGAACAATCACCATGAAGCTGAAATTATTACCTGAACAGATCAGCAGCTACAGTGAACTTATTACAGGCAACTATGCCTTTGTAGACAAAACCAGATTTATCGAACTGATTGAAAAAAAAGGTTTAAAGGTTCCTTTATTTCTCCGTCCAAAAAGATTCGGCAAAACTCTGTTTTCAAATATACTTGCTGACTACTATGACATCAGCACCGCCCATATTTTCAATGAACTGTTTGCCGATACCTACATAGGGAAAAATCCCACACCGAACAGAAATTCATGCTATATCCTCCGACTGGATTTTTCAGGCATCGATTCAAGAAACCTGGAAGCAAACTTTTTCATAAAGGTGAAAAAATATCTTCAGAATTTCTGCATACACTACAGAGACTTGAACCTGAGCATAGATCATCAGGTTACCGACAGTGCTTCCTCCTTAATCACTCAGTTCTTTTCATCCTTCAGGGCAGCCAGAAGGAATCCAAATGACAGACTGTTCATCATCATTGATGAGTATGACAATTTTGCCAATGAAGTGCTGACGACAGATATTAACCATTTCAGAAATATAACCTCGTCAGACGGTTTTTTAAAAAATTTTTATGCGACTCTTAAGGCGGAATCAGCCAGCCGTGATACGGCCATCTGGAAATTTTTCATAACAGGCGTTTCGTCAATAATGATCAATTCCGTAACATCCGGATTCAATTCCAAAAATATCTCCTTCGATTCGGATTTCAATGAAATGGCAGGATTTACCGAAAATGAACTGAGAGATCTGATCAGTCAGACCATGGAAATGACCGCCTATGATCAAATCTTTACTGAGGACGATCTCATAGCAAAAATGAAGCTTTATTTTGACGGATACTCATTCTGCAGGAAAGGGGGATCTCACCTTTTCAATTCCTCCATGTGCATCAACTATCTCAGCCGGGTCATGGATGAAAAGGAACTCACAAACGATTTCAGTGACGCCAACGTCAGTCTGGACGTCGACAAATTTTCCAGACTGATGAATCTAATCAGGGAGGAGGATCGCATAAAAATTATCAGAAGCATTGCTCAGACCGGCGATAACTGCAACAGCGGATATCTTCCTGGAGCAGTAGTTGAAAATCTGAACATCAACAGAGAAAGGGACTACACCTTCAGTGAGGGTATATCTATGCTTTTTTACCTTGGATATCTGACATTTTACTGTGATGAGGAAAACGAAGATCCTGTCTTTAAGGTCCCAAATTTAAGCTACAGAAAAATGTTCATGGAGTACTACATTTCACAGTTCTTCAACGAAGGAACCCTGACTGGTGATTACAGAAGACTTGGCAGCTTTGAAAAATCCGGTGACATGGACTCTTTTGTAAAATACCTCGACGAAATCATCACCGGCATACTTCCTGACAACAGAAATGATGTGAATGAACGGGTTATTGTTTCACTGGCCGGAGAAGTTATTCTTACAAATCTCAGGCACTGCAGTCCTTACGTAGAGTATGAGATCAGAATTGACGGCAGAAGAACAAAGGAAAGAGCAGATCTGGTTGTTTTCAATGAGTACAGAAACAGGCCGTCATTTCTGATAGAGTTTAAGTTTCTTCGGGAAACTGCAGAACATAAGGATGCAACAAGAGAAAAAAATATAGAAGAGCAAAAAAGAGAAGCCCGCGAACAAATCAGAAAGTACATGAATGATGACAGGCTGAAGATAACACCAAATCTGCAGAAATACATCATCATTTACGCATATGACAGGTTGATCTGGGAGAAATACGAACAGTTCTAACAGTTAAAAATCTTCAGCACCACACAAACAAAAACAGAGAGAATTTCAGACAGTTACATTTTATGCTTCAATTCTCTCTGTACCTGAATTCAGATATCTCAGATCTGAAAATCAGTGGCGTAAATTCCTGAGTGCATCAATTCTTTCATTCAGAGGCGGATGACTTGCAAAGAGTGAAAGGAAAGCTTTTTTCGTATCGGAAATACAGAGAGCCCTGATGGAAGATGATGCTTCAGAATCACTTTCCGTGGATGATGCAGATCCGTGTCTTAAAGCCTCAAGAGCAGCAATCATTTTATCCGCACCCACGGCTTCAGCAGATCCGGCATCAGCTCTGAACTCTCTCCATCTTGAAAACTTCATCAGAATAAGTGTTGCTCCGACTCCGAAAACAACCTGGAATATGGAGCTGATAAATGAATAGACAAGTCTGTACACCATGAAATTGCTGCGGGAATCTCTGCCCTTGGTTAAAGTGTTGGCAATCAGAAGAGCAAAAATCGTGGAGAAAGCATATACAAATGAATTCAGCAGACCCTGAAGAAGTGACGATGTCACCATGTCACCGTTTGCCACATGAGACATCTCATGCCCGAGAACAGCTTCACACTCGTCCCTGCTCATACTGCTGAACAGACCGGTACTTACACATACAAGAGCATTGTTTCTGTTCCAGCCGGTGGCGAAGGCATTCATTTCCCTTGAATTGTAAATACCCACCTCCGGCATGCCGACACCCTTCTTGTCTGCAAGAGCCCTGACCGTATCCACAAGCCAGATCTCATCCTGAGATGACGGAACTTCTATAACCCTTACCTTCATAGCCTTCTTAACCATGAATTTTGACATGAACAGACTGATCAGGGAGCCGCCGAAACCCCACAGGCAGGATATGACAAGAACAGCAACCAGATCACCATCCTTGGTCATATCTATATCAAGAACAGCGAAGGTAACGGTTGCAAAAATTCCGAAAACGAGAAGTATGGCAAGCATCATGCCTATGTAATAGGCACCGCGAGTAAGCATAATAATCTCCCATTTTAAAAACTGAACTAAACTGAATAAATCATACAGCAATGTACATTTCATATCCAGACAACACAAACATTTTACCGAACAAAAACAACCGTAAGGAAAGAACTTAACCTTTTCTCCCGGAGCTGAGCGGGATATTCTTACAAAAACAGCGACTGTGCGGAAACCGATGATGCAGACACACATTACCTTTGCTTGACTGTATTTCACATTTTTCTGAACACTGCTGAACGCGGCAGTTCCGGTTATATTTCAAAAAATGATAATCACCTCACAAATTGATTTATAATGAGAACAGAATTCGTTATTTAATTTCCGACCTGCAGCAACGATCTGCACGATGGGAGATACCATGGAACTGACCGGATTACAGATTGCTCTGATACTTTTAACCATGCTTATAATCATAGGCAGCGGCATACTGTCATCAAGGAAGATCAGAACATCGGCAGGCTTCAGTTTAAACGGCAGATCCGCCTCGGCACCGATGGTGGCCGGTGCAATTGCCGGTGCCAGCATAGGAGGAGGCTCCACCATCGGAACTTCGCAGCTGGCCTTTACCATGGGTTTATCCGCCCTGTGGTTCACACTGGGACTCGGCATCGGTCTTGTTTTTCTTGCAGTCTGCTTCGCCAGACCTTTAAGAGAAAGCGGATATGAAACAGTTTCCCAGGTTTTGATCAGCAGCTACGGGAGACAGTCCGGTCCGGTGGCCAGCATCATTGCATCGACGGGGATATTTTTCTCCTGTCTTGCTTCAGTTCTGCCAGCCATCTGGATCCTTTCCGCAATACTGGACATCTCTGTATATGTATCAGGATTAATTCTGATGATCCTTATCGCCGTGTACATATACTTCGGCGGAATGAAGGGAACCGCGGTATCAGGACTTGTTAAAACATTTTTCATCTGGTCAATGCTTCTTGTCATAACCTTCGTCGCCGGAGGCAGACTTGCATCCATAGAGGATCCGGGTGTGTATTTTCCGGAAAGCTTCTGGTTTGATCTGACCGGCTGCGGCATGGCTCACTGTCTTGAAAACGTGTTTTCACTGATGGTCGGCATAACATGTTCCCAAACATATGTCCAGGCCCTCTTTTCAGCAAAGGATGTAAAAACAGCAAGAATCGGTATATTTTTCGCCGCCGCAGTAAGTATGCCGGTGGGAATTCCGTGTGCCATGGCAGCCATGTATATGCACGCCATGCACCCGGAGATAAACCCAATCCTGGCTCTGCCAATTTTTGCCATTACCTACCTTCATCCTGTTCTGGCCGGAATAACTCTGGGAGCTCTGATTATGTCTCTTATCAGCTCTGTTTCCGGCCTTACCTTCGGGATCAGCACCATGCTTTCAAGAGACATAGTGGCCCCCCTCCTGGCACTGGATAAAGATGAACAGGTTCTGAAAGCCAACAAAATCCTGATTATAGTCATATCGGCTGCAGTAATTCTCTTTGCTTTCTGCCAGCTCCACTCCCAGGTGCTGATGTGGAATTTTCTCTCAATGAGTCTCAGAGGAAGTATTTTCATACCGTTAATCATGGCCATTCTCGGCTTTAACAAAATGGCTGCCGTCTGGGCCATACCTGCCATGCTGGTCAGCACTCTGTCAGCCATCCTGGCTCAGACTGTTCTCAACATCAGCATTCCTCCTCTTTTTATAGCCTTTATCGCCAGCAGCACGGTAGTCATAGCAGGAATGACTGCAAGCAGGAAAATCAACCGGGCAATGTTGAAACTTCTTGGAAAAATACATTTTCTGAGACTGCAAATCATGAATTCTCTGTGTCATGGAAAGCACAGAACTAATAATCACGAATAAACAGGTTATGGCGCTGGTTCGGATGTAACTGTTAACTCCGGCAAATAAGGAGTTCCCACATGAAAACTGGATCCTCTTCAGTATCACTGCAGACCAAAGATTATCCTGTTGAAACCATTCATGTTTCAAAATTAACACTTTTGCAGTCTGATCCGCCCTCGGCCGTATGAAACAGGTAAATAACGATACAGCAGCAAATTGTTAAGATAATCACAAAAATGTGCTACAATGCCGGGTGAATCGTGCATCAGCTGATTTTAAGGCAACTGTGATCAGGACAACTTTCAGTTTTACTGCTCTCAGATGCTGTTTACTTATCCGGGTCAGATCAGAAATGAACGACCCTGTTTTCTTTAACAATACGGTGGATCATGAATAACGGTATGCTTAACACGGCAGTAAGAGCTGCCCAACTTGCAGGAAAAATCATTTTAAGAAACTTTGAGCAGAACAATCTGACAGTAGAAGAAAAACAGAAGAACGATCTTGTAACAAATGTAGATCGTGAGTGTGAGCAGGCTATCAGAGACTTTATCCTGAGCAAATATCCCGAACACAAGTTTCTTGGTGAAGAAGGCGGCAACCAGCAGTCTGTACGGAACACTGATGATGCACCGGAAAGCGAAAGAAAACAGAATAAAAGACATAATGCTCCGAGATCAAACGGAGAGCATGTATGGATCGTTGATCCTATTGACGGCACTACAAATTTCGTAAAAGGTATCCCTCATATCGCTGTATCAATAGCACTCCAGATCAACGGCAGAACTGAGCTTGGCGTTATTTATGATCCTGTCCGTGATGAACTTTTCAAGGCACTTCGCGGTCAGGGCTGCGAGCTCAACAGCCGCCGTCTCAGAGTAGCCGAGAACTCATCCCTGGACGGAACAGTTCTTGCCACCGCCTTTCCTCACCGCAAGCGTGAACTTGTAACCTCCTATACCAGAATCCTCATGAGAATTTTTAATGAGTGTGCAGACATAAGAAGAGCCGGTACCGCATCCCTTGATCTGGCATATGTGGCAGCAGGCAGACTGGACGGTTATTTCGAACTTGGACTCAAGCCATGGGACATTGCAGCCGGAGAGTTGATGGTGAGAGAGGCCGGAGGAATTGTGACCGATTTTGAAGGTGACAATAACTACTTTGAATCAGGCAATATCATCTGCGGAGGCGCAAAGGTTGTAAGACAGATGGTATCACTGGCCAGGGAAGATGCTAAATCACTGTAAGACTGTAGATTACGGAAAACAGTCCGGACGTACACTATAATTATTCAGATCATGCTCCGTGCCGGCCGATGCTTTTGACCAGTAGGCATTAAGAGCAGTTCCGTAAATCAGCGGAGATTCAGAACGGAATTTCCGCTTTTTCAATTCTGCGTATCTGCTTTCCCCCATGATGCCAGAACTCACTGTAAAGTCCCCTGCTTTAACACTGAGAGTATCAAATCTCTGTGATCAGTCACCCGACTGATATTCATGATCATGAACAGATTCCAGCGAAACTCTGCTCTCAATAGCTCAGTAACACAATGCATATGCAGTCTGGTAAAACGATGAATAAAACAAAGGGCAGCATACTGAAATCATCAGTATGAAATTCAAAAGGGATCCGCAACAGACGGATCCCTTTCCTTATAAGTAAGGCAGAAAGAGAATTTATTCCCCCAGCGTCCCCCTGAAATCAGGATTAAACGGCGCAGCTCCTTCTGCCACATGCTTCCAGTAAGGACTGATAGATCTCAATTCAGCTATAATCTGAGGAACCTTTTCAATGACATAATCAATTTCCTCCTCGGTTGTATATCTGGAGAGAGAAAATCTTATTGTACCGTGTGCTGCGGTAAACGGTACCTTCATGGACATCATTACATGAGAAGGCTCAAGAGATCCTGATGTGCACGCACTTCCGGAGGATGCCGCGATCCCTGCATGATTTAATTTAAGAAGGATACCCTCACCCTCAACGTATTCAAAAGCGATATTGCAGGTATTTGGGGTACGGTTCTCGGGATCACCTGTTACAAAAGCATGAGTCACCCTGGACAGGATCCCCTGCTCAAGTCTGTCTCTGAGACGTGCTGTTTCAGACATTACATGATCGAGATGCAGACGGGCAAGCTCGCATGCCTTGCCTAAGGCTACAATCGACGCTGTATTCTCTGTTCCTGCTCTGCGACCTTTTTCCTGATGACCGCCGCGCATGAAGTTCCTGAATTTGGTACCGAATCTTACGTAAAGAACGCCAACACCCTTCGGAGCATGGATCTTGTGACCGGAAAAGGACAGCATATCAATATCGGTGTTCTTCACATCAATAGGAAGTTTGCCAAGAGCCTGCACGGCATCAGTATGGAACAGAATTCCCTTCTCATGGGCCAGTCTTGCCAGCTCCTCCACAGGGAAAACAGTACCGGTTTCATTATTCGCCCACATTATGGAAACAAGAGCCACCCTGTCGGAAAGCTTTGAACGGTAGAATTCCATATCAAGCTGACCTTTTGAATTTACCGGAACACGATGAACCGTATATCCGTGCTCCTCAAGGAAAGCACACGGCTGAAGAATGGCGGGATGCTCCACTACAGAAGTAATGATTTCCTTTCGATCAGGAAAAGCCTGCAGAGCTGAATAAAGAGCAGTATTATCAGACTCCGTGGCACAGGAGGTGAAAATAACCTCGGAATCCTTCTGAGCACCGATAAGCTGTGCAACCCTGCTCCTCGCTACGGCAAGAGCCTCGCTGACCGGAACACCGAAATCATGCATGGATGAAGGATTGCCGTAATTCTCAGTAAGAAAAGGCATCATCTCATCCAGTGCCTCAGGAGCTATTTTTGTAGTGGCATTGTTATCCAGATAAACTTTCATTCTAATTTCCCCCTGAGATCATCATCCAGGAAGGCCGGATTATTCAGATTTCTGATCACAGCCTTAAGACCAATTCTCTCCTCGATAAGATCTGCTATGAAAGAAATAGTCATATCCTCCATCATGCAGCCCTGGCACTGACCTGTAAGACGGATATCAATTCTGGTGTAATCAACATGAACCAGTTCGATATCACCGCCGTCACCCTGAAGGCCAGGTCTGATTTCCTCAATAATCTTCATTATAGGAACCCAGAGCAGATGGGACGGATTCGGTGCCAGTTCACCGGAATCTTCACTGCCCTGCTGATCCTTTGAAGGCTTGTCCCTGAATTCAGGTTTCATAAAAAACGGCTGGGACTTATCTGCAGCACTGTCCTGGACTGCAGCCTTCATTTCCTCTTCATGATCATGAGTGCATGAATTCTTATCTGCCGCCTTTCTTACAGCCTCCATGTCGGTAGTAACATACTTGCCGACATACTCGCCCTTTTTCACTCCCTCAAGGATCTTTTCTATTTTTTCATGGCAGGAACCACAGGCACCGCCGGCCTTGGTGTAGTTGATAACATCCTGAACAGTTGTGAGACTGTTTTCAGTAATTTCCTTTACTATTTTAGCCTCATCAATACCGAAGCACTTGCAAATCAGCGGAGACTCAATATGACTCTCCTCCGGCTTGATTCCGCGGTAATTGGCAATAGCAGCATCAAGAGCTTCCCTTCCCATTACGGAACAGTGCATTTTTTCAGGAGGAAGACCATCCAGATAATCAGCTATCTCCTTGTTTGTAATCTTTGCCGCCTCATCCAGAGTCTTGCCGATTATCATTTCGGTCAGAGCTGAAGACGATGCAATGGCACTGCCGCATCCAAAAGTCTGAAATCCCGCATCCTCTATAACTTCTGTCTCAGGATTTACTCTGAGCTGCAGCCGCAGAGCATCGCCGCAGGTGATAGAGCCGACATCACCTGTGGCATTTGCATCTTTCAACTCCTTGGCATTGCGAGGATTAAAAAAATGATCCTTCACCTTATCTGAATAATCCCACATAGAAACTCCGTAAGCAAAACTGTATGTTTTATACATTAATTTGCCGATAATTATAACATACTGAACAACTATCTGTTTTTTGCGTAAAAATTTATTGTTCAAAAAAAAATCTGAAGTAACCGTCATACAAGACAGGAATAACCGTGACTCAGATTCTAATCCGAAAAATCAAAGGGTAAGGTACATAATCTGAAGAATCAGAGAAACGGGGCACAGTCAGAAAAAAATTTTACCGCATTAAATACCTGGTAACTCGAGGTAATAACCACCTGAAAACGTCGCTGCCAGCTACTGTTTAATCACTATCACTACGGTGATATTTTACCTAAAGAGTTTTTGATTTTATATCACCAAAGTGATACTTTGGTATCAAATGCAAAATTGCACAATGGACAAAGTAATTACCGTCTATCACGGTTCAAAGCAGATCGTAGAGGTTCCAGCCTTCGGACTCGGCAGAAAGAACAACGACTTCGGTCAAGGATTCTACTGTACCGGTAACATCGATCTTGCGAAAGAATGGGCCGTCTCCTCACTGTGTGACGGGTTCACAAACCGCTACACCCTGAATACTGAGTATCTGAACATCCTGAACCTAAACAGTCCTGATTACACAATCCTCAACTGGATTGCTGTTCTCGTGGATCATCGTCTGTTTAGCATCAGGACACCCGTCGCAGGAAGAGCAAAGCAATACTTGATCGGGCACTTCGGCATCAACGTAAATGCTTACGATCTGATCACCGGGTACAGGGCAGACGATTCCTACTTTGACTATGCCGACGCTTTCCTCAACAATGCTATCACTGTCGAACAGTTGTCCCGTGCCCTGCTACTGGGAAAACTCGGAGAGCAGATCGTCATCAAGTCAAAGTTCGCATTTTCAAAAATTAAGTACAAAGACTTTGAAGTGGCGGAAAGGGACATATACCACATCCTTCGCAAAGCAAGAGACGACAAAGCAAATCAAACCTATCAGAATATCCTGAAAGAAGAATCTGACGGTCTGTATATCCAGGACATAATCAGAGGAGGTATTTCAAATGATGATCCACGCATACCAAGAAACATACCTGAGTAGGGCTCAGACTACACTTGGAGACGCTTTCGACTACTCCATAAACACCTGCCATATTCCCGGTCCGGACTTCATTAAACTATTTACCGCCAGTTCCGTCAGCAGACGAATGGAAAACGGCGAGCCTGCTTATATTTCAGGAAAAAGCGGAATTGAGATCGTATGCGATGTTATTCTGGAATCCACCGGAAAACAACTCGAAGCCGAGCCACAGGAAAACTTCGGTCGTTCACGGGAATACTGGATCGGCTGGGCGGTCTGCTACTATCAGTGGTTCTCTGCAAGAAACTACAGGGACATCTTCAAAGTACTGTCCTATGAAGATCTGACAAGCATGTACTATCCCCTTCACGAAGCTGACATTACAAAATTCGTAGATATTGCAGATGAAAAGATGCGGGAGCATTTCAGGGACACCAACCTGAAACGGATCCGCAGCTCCTACGGCTGCACGCAGTCTGAACTTGCCAAACGTTCCGGTGTTACACTCCGCTCGATCCAGATGTACGAGCAGCGAAAGAAAGACATCAACAAGGCGAGTGCCGATGCTGTCTACTGCATTTCCAAAGTTCTCGGCTGCAGCATGGAAAACCTTCTGGAGAAATAGAGCTGAGCCCCAGTCCACAGAAGTTCATGTCAGGCTGCAGGTGATTTCTTAAGGCAGCGTGTCTCATGCCGGCAGATCCAAATTCAGAACCTTCACCCCCGGTAAAAAATGTACATGCAGCACACACTAAAAAAGGAGCATAAGCTCCTTTCTGCAACAAATCTGTACTCTAAACAATTCTTTTTGTATTACTTATACTGAGACTGACCGTTGCCCTTAAGATTGATTACAGTAGCGTTACCAGGGAAATCAAAATAATCCTCATAGCCGCCTTCGGTTGATTCAACACGTAGATCAAACTTGTCGAATTCGATATTAACTTTGACGTGAAGAGTCTCGCCAGGGTTGATAACTTCTCCCTCAATAACGTTCTCTTCCCAGTCATCAACCTCTGAATCACTGATGTAAATAGCATTAATAACTGATGATGTAGAATTGATAACATCAATATCAGCGTTTGCAGTAAAAGCAAATAAAGAAAGAACGGAACCAGCAATTAAACTACCAAGTTTCATTTTATATCTCCATAACAAAAGTACCGGAACAAAAATCTATACACAGATTTTGACCTGCAGAAAAGAAATGCTGGAATGAATTGAACTCGCTGCAGTTTCTAAACTGCAGTGCATTTGTACCACAACTGTTCATTTTATGTCAAGAAATCATGTGCATGCATAAATCCATCATGGAACACATCAGACAGTGATTTTAGTAAAAAGGCTTCATATGAAAGTCCAGGCAAACAACAGTTAAGAAAGGATCTGAATGCCGCCGTCTGCATACATAAACTTCACGTGAACCGTTATCTGTTACATTCAAATTCAGCCGGTATCCGGTGATTATTATGCTGCAGCAGCTTAAAATTTTCATTTTTTTCTTCATACTCCGTTATGATAAGCAGGATGATTTTGATAAATTGTTTTAGGACAGTTATTTACATTTAAATACAGAATTACTATAATAGTAGAAATAACATACATATGTTTTACCATTTTACACAAAGAAAAGATTTGCCACAGAGCAAAAATAAATTCATCTAAATGTATCACGGCAAACCATCTGCCAATTCTCAGCAGAACTGCAGCATGATCCGAAACTCTACAGGAGATACAGAGTATGGTTGAAAATACCAGCAGAAAAAAAGAACAGGGCGAACTTGACGAACTGTTTGAACGGGTTGGAATGTACAGTAATGGAAAAGATCTGCACGAACTTTTCAAATTCATCAGAAAATTCAGAAAGATGGCTCCCTACAACGCCATGCTGCTTCATATTCAGCGTCCGGGAAGCATCTATGTAGCCTCTGCTGATGACTGGGAGACGAGATTCAACCGTTCCGTAAAGCCGGAGGCCAGACCTCTTGTACTGCTCAAGCCCTTCGGTCCGGTCAAGTTTGTATTTGACGTACAGGATACTGAAGGAACAGAGCCGTTTCCTGAAGAGATTCTCAAACCCTTCAAAATTCCTGATGAGGAGCATGCAGAAGAATGTGGGAATGCGCTGAACAAACTTATATCGCGACTTGCTGCCGACGGTATTTCATACCATGAGTCGAATGACGGATCTGCCTCGGCCGGACGCATTCAAAGAGCAGACATAATGAATCATAGGAAGCAGTATGGCAAATTTATGATGAATATTAAATACAATCTCATAGTCAATCAAAACCTTGGTGTTATGGAACGATTTGTAACAGTAATTCATGAACTCGGACATCTGTTCTGCGGTCATCTCGGAACTCCTGATGAAAACAGATGGATAGATCGGAGTTGTATTAAAAGCCGTACAATCAGGGAATTTGAAGCGGAAAGTGTCTCATGGCTGGTATGTGCAAGAATGGGCATAGATTCAAAGTCAGAAAAATATCTGTCAGGTTATCTGGAAGAAAAAGTGCCGATACCGCAGATCAGTCTTGATCAGGTACTTAAGGCGGCAGGAATGATTGAAGCAAGAATAAACGGCTACGTCAGTCCGTGCAAAAAACTGATAGACAGTATTTTGAAGTGATCACGGAAAATGCTCCCTTCATCTGATGGAGTAGAAAAAGGCAGACTCCATAAAATACAGATCTTGTTGAAGAGAAAAGGGAGGATTTGTGATAAATTAAAAAGTAATTTAAATAACTAAACATTTATCACTGATTTTTTTAGTTGTAAATTTTACTTATGCACTAAACTGATCCCTTTTTCAAGTACTTTTTTCTGACAGATTGAAAATAATTTCTGACAGGTTGGGAATTCATTCTCGAGCTCCGGGAATTTTGTCTGACAGGTTGGGAATTTCAGTCTGACAGTTGGG
>JAEEGG010020984.1_pt1 | contig 13008 bp, 10 predicted proteins | sample 9134161 | NCBI WGS metagenome assembly JAEEGG01 (sample SAMN16246543, study PRJNA631951) | gut metagenome | biome: gut microbiome; feature: rumen; material: CR-attached | host: Bos | place: Iran: Karaj | collected 2018-10
GACTATGCCGGTGTGGTGACAGGACTGGCCTGGACAAGTTTCGGTGGCGAGATCCTGTTTATCGAGACCTCGCTCTCGAAAGGCAAAGGCTCGAAACTCACGCTGACAGGTAATCTCGGAGACGTGATGAAGGAGTCGGCCATCCTTGCGGTGGAATACGTGAAGGCCCATGCCGAAATGCTGAATATCGACTACCGTATCTTCGACAACTGGAACATCCACATCCACGTGCCCGAAGGCGCCACGCCGAAAGACGGACCTTCGGCCGGTATCACCATCGCCACCTCGATCGCCTCTGCGCTCACCCAGCGCAAGGTACGTAAGAACACGGCGATGACGGGCGAGATCACCCTGCGCGGAAGAGTGTTGCCCGTAGGCGGTATCAAGGAGAAGATCCTTGCAGCCAAGCGTGCCGGTATCACCGATATCGTGATGTGTCAGGAGAACGAGAAAGACGTCAAGGAGATACCAGAGGTTTACCTGAAGGGCGTTACGTTCCACTATGTGGAGAACGTGCAGGACGTGTGGAAGTTCGCACTCACCGATGAAATCGTAAAGCACCCGCTCGACTTCACCATCCCCGAAGACGAGAAGAAAGACGAGAAGAAAGACGAGAAATAATGAAGTTTGAACTGCAACATACAGACTCGGCCAGCGATGCCCGTGCAGGCGTAATCACGACAGATCACGGACAGATACAGACGCCCATCTTCATGCCCGTAGGAACGGTGGGAAGCGTGAAAGGTGTGCATTTCCAGGAGTTGCGCGAGCAGGTAAAAGCCCAGATTATCCTGGGCAACACCTATCACCTCTATCTGCGCCCGGGACTCGATATCCTGCGCAAAGCGGGCGGACTGCATAAGTTCAACACCTGGGACCGACCGATACTGACCGACTCAGGCGGTTTCCAGGTATTCTCGCTGACAGGCATCCGCAAACTGACGGAGAACGGTTGCGAGTTCCGCAGTCATATCGACGGTTCGAAGCATATCTTCACCCCCGAGAACGTGATGGATACGGAGCGCGTGATCGGTGCCGACATCATGATGGCACTCGACGAATGTCCGCCGGGACAGAGCGACTATCAGTATGCGAAGAAATCGCTCGGACTGACCCAGCGCTGGCTGGAACGCTGCGTGAAGCGTTTCAACGAGACAGAGCCGTTGTATGGCTATAACCAGACCTTGTTTCCGATCGTACAAGGCTGTACCTATAAAGACTTGCGACAGGATGCAGCCAAGCATGTGTGTGACGTGCTGAGCAGACTGAACGACGGCGGTGGAGCCTCGATAGGCGGACTGGCCGTAGGCGAGCCGACGGAGGTGATGTACGACATGATCGAGGTGGTGAACGAGATACTGCCGAAGGATCGTCCCCGATACCTGATGGGAGTAGGAACGCCACAGAATATCCTCGAAGCCATCGAGCGCGGCGTGGATATGTTCGACTGTGTGATGCCTACCCGCAACGGGCGCAATGCGATGCTCTTCACCTATGAAGGAACGATGAACATGCGCAACAAGAAATGGGAGGACGACTTCTCGCCCATCGATCCCGACGGCTGTTACATCGACCAGATCCATACGAAGGCCTATCTGCACCATCTCTTCAAGGCACAGGAACTGTTGGCGATGCAGATTGCCAGCATTCATAACCTCGCCTTCTACCTCAGACTGGTGACCGATGCCCGCGAGCACATCCTGGCTGGCGACTTCGTGGAGTGGAAACGTGGTGTCATTGACAATTTAGGACGCAGAAGATGAAGTGGTTTAAGAAGATAAGCATGCCCAAGAAGCCGGAACATCTGAAGGAGAAACTGACAGATGCGAAGGAGAAACTCGCCGATGCGAAAGAAAAGATAGCAGACGCGAAGGCTGTGAAGAAACTGGCAGAGACGAAAGAGAAACTGGCAGAGTCGAAGGCCGCCAGAAAACTGAGACGCTTTGACCTCTCGAAGTATATCTCGCGCCTCGACCGCTATATCATGGCCAAGTTTATCGGCACCTATATCTACTCTATCGCACTGATTATCTCCATCGCCATCGTGTTCGACGTCAACGAGAACCTCTCGAAGTTCGCGACCTACGGTGCTCCGCTGAAAGCCATCGTCTTCGACTATTACGCCAATTTCGTACCCTACTTCGCCAATCTGTTCTCACCATTGTTCGTCTTCATCGCCGTCATCTTCTTTACCTCGAAGTTGGCCGGCAACAGTGAGATCATTGCCATGCTGGCGGCCGGTGTGAGTTTCAAGCAACTGATGAAACCCTATCTGCTATCGGCAGCCCTGATAGCCGTTGTGAACTACTATCTCGGTTCGAGTGTGATACCTCATGGCACTGTGGTCAGACAAGACTTCGAGGCGAAATACAAGAACTCGCGGCGAACCCTCTCTGCATCGAATGTGCAATTGATGGTCGGTCCGGGAATCATCGCCTATATCCAAAGCTATGATAACCGCACGAAGACCGGCTATGGCTTCTCGCTGGATAAGTTTGAGAACAAGAAACTGGTGAGTCACATGACGGCCTCGATGATACGCTACGACTCTATCAGCGATGAGCGCTATCACTGGAAAGCCAGCAACTACAAGATACGTCAGTTGAAAGGTCTGAAGGAGGAGATCAAGGAGGGAAACGTGATCGACACACTGATACAGATGGAGCCGATGGACCTCGTGTTCTCCAAAGGTCAGCAGGAAACATTGACTTCAGCGGAACTGCGACAATATATCTCGAAGCAGACGGAGCGCGGATCGAGCAATGTGGTGCAGTATGAGGTGGAATACCACAAGCGCATAGCCACCTCGTTTGCCTCGTTTATCCTCACCATCATCGGTGTGAGTCTTTCGAGCCGCAAGCGAAAAGGCGGCATGGGACTCTATCTCGGTATCGGACTGGGACTATCGTTTACCTATATCCTGTTGCAGACCGTCAGTTCCACCTTTGCCATCAATGCAGATACGCCGCCGATGCTGGCTGCGTGGATTCCAAACATCCTCTATGTATTCATTGCGTACTTCTGTTACAGACAAGCGCCGAACTAATTGACAGTTAATCTCGTGAAATTTGAAGAAACATATCTGAACGATAACATCCTCGATGCCCTCTACGACATGCATTTCGAGGACATGACCCCTATCCAGGAACGTTGTATCCCAGAGATTCTCGACGGCTACGACGTGTTGGGAGTCGCACAGACGGGAACCGGTAAGACGGCAGCCTATCTGTTGCCCATCCTCTCGATGCTCGACGACGGCGACTATCCAAAGGATGCCATCAACTGCATCATCATGTCGCCCACCCGCGAACTGGCCCAACAGATCGACCAGGCTATGCAGGGCTTCGGCTATTACCTCGACGGTGTGAGTTCTGTGGCCGTCTATGGCGGCAACGACGGTGGGCGATACGAACAAGAACTGAAAGGCATGCGGCTTGGTGCCGATGTGCTGATAGCCACACCCGGACGATTGCTGAGCCATCAGAAGGTGGGTAATCTCGACCTCTCGCACTGTTCATTCTTCGTGCTCGACGAAGCCGACCGTATGCTCGACATGGGTTTCATCGAGGATATCATGAAAATCGTCAAGGAACTGCCGAAGAGTTGCCAGCGCATCATGTTCTCTGCCACGATGCCGCCCAAGATCAGAGAACTGGCTGTCACACTGCTCAACAATCCTGTGGAGATCAAGATCGCCGTATCGAAGCCCGCAGAGAAAATCAAGCAGAGTGCCTACGTATGCTACGATCCGCAGAAACTGCAGATCATCAATCATATCTTCAAACAGGGCGACCTGCAACGCGTCATCATCTTCTCGGGCAAGAAAGAGAAGGTGAAGGAGATAGCCAGAAGTCTGAAGAAAATGCACATTAACTGCGACCAGATGCACAGCGACCTCTCGCAGCAAGAACGCGACGAGGTGATGTACCGTTTCAAGGCAGGACAGACCGACGTGCTGGTGGCAACGGACATCGTGGCGAGAGGTATCGACATCGACGATATCAGAACAGTAATCAACTACGACGTGCCCCACGATGCAGAAGACTATGTGCACCGAATCGGACGAACGGCCAGAGCCGATAGAGACGGTGAGGCCATCACGTTTATCAGTGAAGCAGATATCTACCGTTTCCAACAGATCGAGCATTTCCTGGGCAAGGAGGTTGAGAAAACTCCATTGCCCGAAGGAATCGGAGAAGGGCCAGCCTACACGAAACGGGAGAAGAAACGCTCGAACACCCGACGTCGCGGACGCTGGCACTCGAAAGGTAACGGACAGAATAACCAGAAAAAAAACAAAAAGGAGAAAAGGCATGCTGACAAAACCAATCGCAAAGATCAACCTCGGTCTTAATGTCGTCGAGAAACGTCCCGACGGTTATCATAACCTCGAGACCGTGTTCTATCCGGTAGCCATCGAAGACGCACTGGAAGTGTATCCCATGGATGAAGCATTCCCATCTGCCTACGATTGTGACCTGAAGGTAACCAACATCCAGATTGACGGCGACGAGCAGAAGAACCTCGTGGTGAAGGCCTATAACCTCTTGAAGCAAGACTTCCCTACTCTGCCCCGCATACATGCCCATTTATATAAAGGTATCCCCACACAAGCCGGTATGGGTGGCGGTTCGAGCGACTGCGGCTTTATGATCACCCTGCTGAACCGTCAGTTCAACTTAGGACTGAGTGAGCAGCAGATGATCGACTATGCTGCCAAACTGGGAGCAGACTGTCCGTTCTTCATTGTGAACCGTCCCTCGTATGCCGAAGGTATCGGTGAGAAACTGGAGCCTATCGCCCTCGACCTGAAAGGCTGGTATCTGGCTGTGGTTCGTCCGGCGATTCCTGTTTCTACCAAGGAGGCATTCTCGCTCATCACGCCCCGACATCCGGAGAAGAACTGCCGCGATATCGTGATGCAGCCCGTGGAGACATGGCGCGAAGAGTTGACAAACGATTTTGAGAAAAGCGTGTTTGCCATCCATCCTGAGATTGGTGCCATCAAAGACCGACTCTATGAGATGGGAGCCATCTACGCCGCCATGTCGGGTTCGGGCAGCAGTCTGTTCGGCTTGTTCCGTGAGCCAGTAGATCTGAGCATCTTCGATGAAACGGGCACTTTCAAGACTTGTTTGAAGATGTGATCTATAGAAAATGGACCTCGATTCACATCGAAGTCCATTCACAACACAAACACAAATTGCGATTCTTAGAATCGCATTTTTTTATCCTATTGAATGCCGTCTTCGCGCAGCTTTTGCTGCCACTTCCAAGCACTCTTCAGCACTTCCTCTGTAGGCGTATCTGCCTTCCAGCCCAACACCTTGTTGGCCTTATCGACATTACCCCAGACCTGTTCGATATCACCTTCACGACGCGGGGCATATTCCCAGTTCACCTTCACGCCCGTAGCCTTCTCGAAGCCCTGAACGACCTCCAGCGTAGAAAGACCTTTACCCGTACCGATATTGAATACCTCAACGGCATCCGTCTCAGGCTTGTCGAGCACACGCTCCATAGCCTTCACATGAGCCTTGGCCAGATCGACCACATAGATATAGTCGCGGATACAGGTCTTATCGGGTGTGTTATAATCGTTTCCGAAGATCTTCAACTGCTTGCGGATACCCATGGCAGTCTGAGTGACAAACGGAATCAGGTTCATGGGAACACCGTTAGGCAACTCTCCGATCAATGCTGAAGGATGGGCACCGATAGGATTGAAGTAACGCAGGATGATGCTCTTGATAGGTGCACCAGAGTGGATGTAATCCTGGATGATCTCCTCGTTGATCTGCTTCGTGTTGCCATAAGGCGACATAGCCTTCTGAATCGGAGCATTCTCCGTAACGGGCAGATTCTCCTGAGAAGGCTGACCATAAACGGTACAACTACTTGAGAAGATGATACCCTTCACATCGTATTTTGGCATCAGTTCGAGCAGGTTGATCAGGCTCGTCAGATTATTGCGATAGTACATCAGAGGCTTCTCAACACTCTCGCCGACAGCCTTAGACGCTGCGAAATGGATGATTCCTTCGATCTTGGGGTACTTCTTAAACACGCCTTCGAGTGCCTCGAAATCGCAGCAGTCCACCTTCTCAAAGGCGGGACGGATGCCGGTAATCTTCTCGATACCGTCGATCACATTTGCATTAGAGTTTGAGAGGTTGTCGATGATCACTACCTCATAGCCTGCTTCCTGCAGTTCTACAGTCGTATGGCTTCCGATGAAACCAGTACCGCCTGTTACCAAAATTGTCTGTTTCATGAATGATATATTTTTAGTCTTAACTTTTTCCGTTACAAAAGTACAACAATTATCCGAACTACGCAAACAAAACCACCAAAAGTTTTCGGCAGAGGGATATTTTCAGCGAATAGCAATCCGCAATACCGAGGTCGTTTGCTCAGAAACACGATAGCGGTTATCGCTCCGAAGGCCCGTCAGCCAAAGGATTTCCCCATCCCTGTCTGTCACCACCAACTGGCGCCGTTTCTGCAGAATCGGCAATTTGAGGTCTGTCATAAAATCGCTCACCAGCTTATGTCCTGTCATTCCGAAAGGCACAAAACTATCGCCAGTAGCAACAGGTCGAACCGTCAGAGGAAATCTGACCTTTGAGGCATCGAGGGTGACACAGTCTGGGCGCTTAGATATCGTCAGGTCATCGGTAAGCGAAATCTCAAAGCGCAGATCATCGTCATAGCGATAAAGGCCTGTCTCTGGTAATTTCATCGTTTTCATCGGTTCAAGATGAGGTGCCAGCACCAACGATTGGCGATCTATATACAAGGTGTGAGTTGCCGTAGGATACTCCCTACCCGATTCCCCCATGATATGCGCCATCATCTGAGAGGTCTGGGTGGCATTAAAGCCATAAGGCGCCAACCACTCGTGGAGGAAATACGAAGGTGAAGGTAATTGGAGCAGTTCTGAGACAGAGACCGACTCAGAGCCATCCTGAGCATTCGTACGGATCAAGCGTGTTTTCTGGGATTCTATAGCGGCAAAGAGCACCTTTTCCGCCTCTTGCAGATAGCCTGCACTCCTACTGATGCTCTCTGCAGCACTGGGATTGATCGTTTTCAACAGAGGCAACACGTTCAGCCGGATCTTGTTGCGAACCACATCATCCACCAGATTCGTAGAGTCGGTAACGAAATCCTGTCCGATGGAATGGAGATATTCCTCAATCTCCTGACGACTCAGCCCCAGCAAGGGGCGAACGATATAATCATTCTTAGCACGGATTCCCGTCAATCCATGAATACCGCTACCCCTGAGAAGATTCATCAACAAGGTCTCTACGGCATCGTCGCGATGATGAGCCACGCAGATGGTCTCTGCCTCTAAATCCTGTCTGAGCTGACGGAAATAGCCATAGCGCAAATCCCTGCAAGCCATTTCAAGACTTACTTGATGAAGATGAGCGTATTCTACTGAGTCAAAATGAATTAAGTGCAAAGTAATATCAAGTTTCTTGCACAGCGATTTTACAAAGTTCTCGTCGCGATTACTCTCTTTACCACGGAGATGAAAATTGCAGTGAGCCGCCTCAATGCGATAACCCAACTGCCGTAAAATCAGTAGTAAGGCCACACTATCAGCACCACCACTCAGGGCGACAATCTGAAGCCTGTCGCGCGACATCAACTGATGCTGAGCAATGAAATCCTTAACCTTATTCAACATAGAGCACCAGACCCTTCAGATACTCACCTTCGGGGTGATAGATGTTGATGGGATGGTCGGCAGGCTGATGCAACTGATGAAGGATGCGCACCTTGCGACCTGCCTGAGCCGCAGCCGTAAAGACGGCATTACGGAAATGATCCTTCGTTACCACCTGCGAACAACTGAAGGTAAAGAGAATACCGCCTGGCTGAATCTTCTGGAAAGCCTTGTTGTTCAGGCGGGTATAACCCTTCAGGGCATTATGAAGAGCCCCACGATGTTTGGCAAATGCCGGGGGATCGAGAATAATCAGATCATACTGATCGCCAGCCTGTTCCAGATACTTGAAAGCATCCTCGCAGAAAGCCTGATGACGCGTATCGCCGGGGAAATTCAGTTCTACGTTACGATTCGTCAGTTCGATAGCCTTAGCACTACTGTCAACAGAATGAACCAGTTCTGCCCCACCGCGCATCGCATAGAACGAGAAACCGCCCGTATAGCAAAACATGTTGAGCACTTTCTTGCCTTTGGCAAAGCGCTCGAGCATAGAACGGTTCTCGCGCTGATCCACGAAGAAGCCCGTTTTCTGTCCGCGAAGCCAATCCACATAGAACTTCAGCCCATTCTCGAGGGCGATGTTATCGTCGGAACCACCATATAGGAAGCCGTTTTCCATATCGTCCATAAAGGGCAACGTGGTCTCGCTCTTATAATAGATGTTCTCCAATCTTCCGTCCATCACCTTCATCAGTTGAAGGGCTATCTCCTTGCGGTTCAGATGCATACCGATACTGTGAGCCTGCATCACTGCCGTCTTGCCATAGACATCGATAATCAATCCTGGCAGCAGGTCGCCTTCGCCATGAACCAGACGATAGGTGTTGTTATCGGGGTTATCGGCAATACCGATGGATTGGCGCATTTTCAGGGCTGAGTTGAGGCGCGACTGCCAGAAATCAGCATCGATGGGCACATCATGGAACGAGAGGACACGAACCGCGATTGAACCTTTCTGGTAATGGCCTACAGCGATGAAATCGCCATGACTGTTGACCACTCTAACGATTTCGCCCTCACCGATGCCTTCATCAGCCTGTTGGATAGCACCCGAGAATACCCAGGGATGGAAACGGAGCAGACTTTCCTCCTTACCTCTTTTCAGATATATCTTTTTCATCATGTTCGTTGTTTACTTCAGGTTCTACGATCCGCAACTCATAGTCGCCCGTCTCTTTCAGTCGCATCACTTCTTCATAGATCTTCACACAAGCCCATGCATCGATGGCGGCATAGAGTTTCTGACTGTCCTTCAGAATGTCGCGCTCCCAGTTAGACAGGCGTTCTGCCTTACTGATACGTTCGCCAAAAAGGTTAGCATAGATCTTCACAAGACTCTGGTCTTCGATACCAATCTCCTTCACGAGTCCCTGAAGATCGACGAAGGAGCCAGCCTCGAAATCGCCCAACTGATGGAGTCCCAGCAGGTCGTTGTTCCAAGCGAGACCAACTTTCGTGACCTGACGGTCTGACAAAAGTCTGACAATAGCCGGACACATGCCGATGCTGTTAAGACGGAACAGGAAACAGATGTTGGGCGTTGAAACCTGCAAAAGAGAACACTTGTAATGCTGCCCTTTGGAAAATGCGGGGCGCGTCTCGGTATCGAACCCGAGAAGAGGTTGCGACAGCAGGAAATCAACGGCACGTTCTGCCTGTGTGACAGTATAGATCACCTCGATCCTACCGTTGAAAACTACCCGTTTTAGCGAGGCTAATGCAGTCTTTTCGTACTTATTGACTAATAACTTTTTCATTTCTTGGTGCAAATTTACAAAAAAATCATCATTTTTTGATGAAATCTAAATTTTTTCGACTACTTTTGCATCAAAATAATGAAAAGACAGGTATTATGGCTAAGAAAAAGAAAGAAACGAGGGCAAAAAGTGAGTCATCTTCATTTACTGGAGTCCTAGGTTTTACAAATATATTCCACAACGAGAAACTGATATTCATCACAGGCATCATACTGGTTTGTGTGTCTGTCTATCTGGCATTAGCATTTGTCTCTTATTTCACGACGGGTGCGGCAGACCAGAGTCTGATTGAAGATCCGCGTGAAGGCGAGGTGATGAACGAGCACCATGAGTTCAGCAACACCTGTGGCAGCATAGGTGCCTATGCCGCCTGGTACTTTATCAAGCGTTGCTTCGGTATTCCCGCCTTCCTTATTCCGCTGTTCACCCTCTTGCTGGGCATCCACATGATCAAAGCCTACAGAGTGAACCTGCTGAAGTGGTTCCTCGCCCTGATGCTCCTGATGATCTGGGCATCAGTAACGCTGGCTAAGTTCCTGGCGCCCTTCTTTGAAGATGCGTGCTATAGTCCCGGTGGCGATCATGGTCTGTTTGTCAGCCATTATATCGAGAATCTTGTAGGTACTCCCGGCTTGACGGCTATTATCGCCCTGACCTTCATCGCATTCCTCACCTATGTGAGTGCCGAGACGATTCTTGTGATCCGCAAGATCCTGAACCCGTCGAAGATTTTTGATAAGGTCAAGTTTAAGATTACCAACAATGATCCCGATGAAAAGGTGGATTCTTACGAGAAACAGTTGGCAACCGAGAACCTTGTGTTCGATGATCCCGCCACTCAGACGGTAGAATTCCACGAAAACGGAAAGGCTGTCGTTATCGACGAGGGCTATCTGCATGAGCCGGAGCCCGGAACCGAACCAGAGCGCGTGAAGGAACCAAAGACGAAGGCTAAGCCTACGCCTGATATGGGCATGGAGATAGAGGTGGCTAAGAGCGAGGATGCAGCCAATGCCAAGACACTCGTATCGCAGGATATCGACAGCATGGAGCCTTACGATCCCAAGCGCGATCTTGAGAACTACCACTACCCGACCCTCGACCTGTTGAAGAAATACGATAACGACGGTAAGCCGTTTATCGATATGGCAGAACAGACTGCCAACAAGAACCGTATCGTCGATGTGCTTCGCACTTTCGGTGTCGAGATCAGCAGCATCAAGGCTACGGTTGGTCCTACCATCACGCTCTATGAGATTACCCTCGCCCCAGGTGTCCGTATCTCGAAGGTCCGTTCGTTGGAGGATGATATCGCCCTGAGTCTCTCGGCTCTGGGTATCCGTATTATCGCACCTATCCCTGGCAAGGGTACCATCGGTATCGAGGTACCAAACGCCAAGCCCTCGATTGTGTCGATGGAATCAATACTTAACTCCCGTAAGTTCCAGGAGAGTCAGATGGAGTTGCCTTGTGCTATCGGTAAGACCATCACCAACGAGGTGTTCATGTTCGACTTAGCCAAAGCGCCTCACTTGCTGGTGGCTGGTGCTACAGGTCAGGGTAAGTCGGTAGGTCTGAATGCGATCGTCACATCTTTATTATATAAGAAGCACCCTGCCGAGATGAAGATTGTGCTCGTCGATCCTAAGAAAGTCGAGTTCTCGATCTACAATCCGCTGATCAATCACTTCCTTGCCAAGGTGCCCGATGAGGATGCCGATCCCATCATCACCGATGTTACGAAGGTGGTGCGCACACTAAATTCGCTCTGCAAACTGATGGATACCCGTTACGACCTGCTGAAAGATGTGGGTGCACGTAACATCAAGGAGTACAACAAGAAGTTTATCGAGCGTAAGATTCCACCCGTAAACGGACACGGATATATGCCATATATCGTCGTGATTATCGATGAGTTCGGCGATCTGATTATGACAGCAGGAAAAGAAGTGGAACGACCAATTGCTCCAATCGCGCAATTAGGTCGTGAGGTAGGGATTCATATAATTATCGCTACGCAGCGTCCTTCCAAGAATATCATCACGGGTAATATCAAGGTCTATTTCCCAAGCAGAATAGCTTTCAAGGTTTCTGCTGGCATTGACTCGAAGACTATTCTCGGCCGTACAGGTGCCGAACGGTTGATAGGTCGCGGCGATATGCTCTACCAGAACGGCGGCGAACCCATACGTGTGCAGTGTGCCTTTGTAGACACAAACGAGGTGGAGCGCATCAATAAGTACATTTCTGAACAGCAAGGTTATCACTCTGCTTTTGAGCTGCCTGATCTAGACCATAGTGACGACGAGGGCGGCAGTGAGAGTCGCGACATGGATATGCTGCATCTTGATCCGTTGCTTGAGGATGCCGCCCGTCTGATCGTCATCAACCAGAGAGGATCGATCTCGTTCATCCAGCGTAAATTCGCCATCGGCTACAATCGTGCCCGTCGCCTCATGGACAATTTGGAGAAGGCAGGCATCGTAGGTCATGCTCATGGTTTGAAGCCTCGAGAAGTATTAATCAAAAACGAAAAAAGTCTCGAAAAACTGATAGTGGATTTACAGCCTAATGATAAATGATAAAAAAGATCGACTGATATAACGAAGGGACAGGCACAATTTTACTTAGGTGTGCCCTGATATGGCATACCTTATCCGTAACTTTGCAATAAAAATCATAGTATTAACTAAAAAGAGAATCAAAATGAGCAAAAGAAAACCGAGGTATGTAGGACCGTGGTATCGTGATTACCTTCACCTTTACAAAAGCATCACTACCGAACTGGAGAAGCTCTACCATACGCTTTGGGACAGAAGAAAAGAAGCACCAAAGTTTCGTATGATGGGGAAACAAGTGAAAACGGCATGGATGCTGTGGAAGTTGGGTAGTCCGGAGATCTGGCGTCCTGAGAGCGAAGGCCGGCACTACACAAACCGAATTGAAGAGAGGCGCAAAAGCCACGTGATATACGTAAGAGCCAAGTATGAGACTGATCCGTCAGAGAGGGGCGGAACCTTGGACGAATTTCTGTGCGAAGTCAGATATTACAAAGCCCGTGCTTTGATGTTTCCCTACCTCGCCAGGACGCTTATGAATTGGAGAGACGACAGCACATTGTATTACAGCGATTTGCTGGCAGTAATGAATAAGGAAATGATGGCGATTCTTGATTTTATGAAATACGGAAGGACGCATCGATTATTCCGTCAGTCCAAAATCGATCTGGAAGAAGCCATAAGACTGTTGCATGAAGCCCAGAGCCGTATTGGTCAGACTGACGAGAAAGAAGCCTGGGCTACTTTCTTCTCACACATGGAGAGTCGAAGCGAAGGGTGGTGGGATTAAACGAAAAAAAGATTATGGAATGGAAAATGAAAAAAAGAAAATTTTGAGTATGTCATCGGGTTATCGTGATTACCACGACCTTTTCGATAGCATCACTACCGAACTGGAGAAGCTCTACCATACGCTTTGGGACAGAAGAAAAGAAGCACCAAAGTTTCGTAT
>JAEEGG010020987.1_pt1 | contig 13007 bp, 10 predicted proteins | sample 9134161 | NCBI WGS metagenome assembly JAEEGG01 (sample SAMN16246543, study PRJNA631951) | gut metagenome | biome: gut microbiome; feature: rumen; material: CR-attached | host: Bos | place: Iran: Karaj | collected 2018-10
TGGATGTTCTTCTTCGGTGCACTTCAGATGGGTCTGGCAAGCATCATCATACCGATCGACAAGCTCAGCATACTGGTAACTATAATATTCTCATACCTTGTGTTCAAAGAGAGGCTATCTAAGAAGAGCGCAATCGGTCTAGTTGGCATAGCGGCTGGTACATTGTTGCTCCTTGTGTGAGGATGGCTCTCAGCGCATCGGAGAGAAGTGGAAGGAGATGATACTAAGGTACTTCACCTGGAAGGAATGGATGCTCACTGCATTCTGCGTGGTGTTCGTCATAGTCCAGGCGTACCTCGATCTCCGCATCCCTGAATACATGAGCGTCATAACCGACGCGATAGTGGACAACCAGGATCCTTCGGTGATCACCGGTTACGGAGTGCAGATGATCGCATGCTCCCTGCTGAGCATAGCCGCATCACTTCTGGGGACGATGATGGCCGTGAAGGCCGCCACGTCCTTGTGCTTCATGATCAGGGAGAGGCTGTTCGACAAGGTCAGCCAGTTCACCCCCGGGGACGTGGACAGCTTCTCCGTCGATTCCCTCATAACACGCAGCACCAACGACGTCACGCAGGTGCAGCAGTTCCTGACCAGGGCGATGCAGACGATCATCCTCGTCCCGATCATCACCGGCTGGGGTCTGATCAAGATATCGGGTTCCGAGTGGGAGTGGACCGCCGCCACCGTCATCGGGGTGGTGATCACAGTGCTGTCCATAACTCTGGTGATCTGGAAGACCCGCTCCGGATACAGGCGCATACCCATACTGACGGACCGCATCAACCACTATTCCCTCGAGCACCTGACGGGACTGAGGGTGGTAAGGGCCTACAACGCCGAGAGGTTCCAGGAGCGCAAGTTCGAGGAGGCCAGCGATGACATGATGTACAACTCCATGAACATCTGGAAGTACAGCTCCCTCACGCCGACGCTGTCGATGGGTACGAGCAACTTCCTGATGCTGGCGATCTACTGGGTCGGGATACTGCTCATCGCGGGCACCGATGACCCGGACCATCAGCTGGTGTTGTTCTCTGATATGATCGTCTTCTCCGCTTACGCGATCCAGATCCTCGGCGCGTTCATGAGGCTGGGGCTGATGATACAGTTCTCCACCAGGGCATTCGCCTCCATCGGGCGTGTGGAGGAACTCCTGAGATACGAGCCGGTCATCCCTGACGGGAGCTACAACGGCACCGGCGACGGCAGCGGTTCGATAGAGTTCGACAACGTCTCGTTCACCTATCCGGGGACCGACGTGGAGGTCCTCCACGACATATCGTTCAGGATCGATCCCGGGGAGACCGTGGCCATCATGGGCGCCACCGGTTCGGGCAAGAGCACGCTGGTCAATCTCATCATGCGTCTCTACAAATGCACCGAGGGGAAGGTCACCGTCAACGGGGTGGATGTGACCGAGTACGAGCGCAGGTCCCTGAACTCGCAGATAAGCTTCGTGCCCCAGACCAACACCATATTCACAGGAACGATAGAGTTCAACATCAACTACGGTTCAACCGCGCCGGAGAGGGACATGGACGACATCCACATGGCGGAGTCCATCGCCCAGGCCAGCGAGTTCATCGACGGCCTGGAGGGGAACGAGTCCTTCCAGCTGAACGAGGAGGGCCGCAACCTGTCTGGAGGACAGAGGCAGAGGATATCCATCGCCCGTGCGATCTGCAAGGACGCACCCATATGGATCCTGGACGACCCGTTCTCCGCATTGGACTTCATAACGGACAGCCGGCTCAGGTCCGCCATCAAGGAGTACCGCGACGCGCCCACCAAGATCTTCGTGGCTCAGAGGGTCGGGACCGTGATGGACTCCGACAAGATCATCGTGCTGGACGAGGGGCGCATCGTCGGCATAGGAAGGCATGAGGAACTGATGAAGAGTTGTAAATTGTACCGCGAGGTCGCGGAATCCCAGTTGACGGAGGCGGCGTGATGGCTAAGGATATCGACGACCGTCCAGAGAAGAGGAGGATCTGGCCCCACATCCTCAGGTTCATAGCCTATTCCAGGCCGTACCATCTCACCTTCGCGATGATCATAGCCTTCGACATAATCCTGATGGTCATGTCCATCTTGGCACCCAACTACCTGGGCTCCATAGCGGACTACGCCGCGGACTGCATAGAGTACGGAAGGAAGGTGATCCCGGACGAGGTCGTCCCCACGGTCTTACTGCTGGTGGCGATCTACGCCCTCATAATGATCATCGACAGGACCAAGGTCCTGGCCGAATGGAACACCGAGGAGAAGATAGGGAACATGGTCAGGAAGGACCTGTCCAGCAAGGTGTCCAGGATATCCGTCGGATCCTTGGACAAGATGCGCAAGGGGGATGTAATCAGCCGTTTCGTCAACGATGTGGACACCATCCGCCTGAGAAGCGTTGAGAGCATCACCAGGACATTCGAATCGGTGATCATGCTGGGTGGATGCGTGGCGATGATGGCCTACATCGACTGGAGGTTGATGCTCGCCGCCATGGTCCCGGTGGTATTCGGGTTCCTGTGCATGAGAGGAGTTGTAAGGATATCGCAGAAGTACTACCGCGCCCAGTCCAGGAACCTCGGAAGGATGAACACCGTCGTCGAGGAGACCTACAGGGGACTGAACGTGATAAGCCTGTACAACGGCCTAGAAGGGGTGAAGGACAGGTTCATGGAGGTCAACAAAGACCTTTACAAGGTGTCCTTCCGCTCCCGCATGATGGGGGAGCTGATGCCCAGCATCACCGGGCTTGTGAACAATCTCGGATACGTATCGGTCTGCATAACCGCTTCCCTGCTGATCCTCGACGGCTCGGCCACGTTCGGTACTCTGGTCGCATTCTTGGCTTATGTGAAGATATGCAACCGTCCGATGATGAACCTCTCCAATTCCCTCGGAGGGCTCCAGGAGGTCGCGGCCGCATCCGAGAGGATATTCGAGTTCCTCGACACGCCGGAGATGGACGACGAGAGCGGGAAGGGCATCATCGACGGCCCCGTGGAGGGCAGGGTTAGGTTCGAGGACGTGTGCTTCTCCTACGAGCCCGGCAACGAGGTCATCCACGATCTGAACCTCGATGTGATTCCCGGCATGAGGGTCGCGATAGTAGGTCCCACCGGGGCCGGCAAGACCACGATTTCCAATCTTCTGCTGAGATACTACGACCCGGATTCCGGGTCCATAACCCTGGACGGGAAGGACATCAGGGAGATCAGGCGCGAGGAGGTCAGGAGGCAGTTCGGCGTCGTCTTGCAGGATGTGTGGCTTTTCAAGGGGACGATCCGCCAGAACCTGGTCTTCGGCACCGAGGACGTCTCGGACGAGAGGATAATGGATGCCTGCAGGGCGGTCGGCCTGGAGCACTTCATATCGTCCCACAAGGATGGTCTGGACATGCCCATAGCCAACCCGGATTCGCTGTCATCCGGCCAGAGGCAGCAGATATCCATCGCTAGGGCGATCATCAAGGACGCCCCGATGCTCATAATGGACGAGGCCACGAGCTCGGTGGACACCAGGACTGAAGGCGTGATACAGGATGCGATGGACCGTCTGATGAAAGGGAGGACGTCCTTCATCATCGCCCACCGCCTGTCGACGATCAAGAGCGCCGATCATATCATAGTCATCAGGAAGGGCGAGATAATAGAGCGCGGCACCCACGAGGAGCTCCTTTCCAAAGGGGGATTCTACCGCAGCCTGTACGACAGCCAGTTCGAGTTCTGCGAATGATGTCTGCGCTCACTTCTCGATGGCCACTTCCACCGTCTTCATCCAGACGCCGATCCCTACGCGTATCGCATCGCGCATGCCCTGTTGTTTGGAGTAGCCTTTCGATTCGATTTGCCTGAGGCCCTCCTTTGCAAGTGCATGAAGGTCTGTGCCTTCCTTCCTCGTGGATTTGACTTCGATGATTATCGGGCGAGACCTGTCCGATCCCGGGAAGCATATGTCTGTCCTCCCGATGCCGAAGGGCTGTTCCTCTTTGGCCGTGTGCAATGGGTCCATGAGGTAGGCCATGAACACGTCGCGGTACTTGTTGTGCAACTCGGTGTCGTTGGCGGCCTTTACCCAATCTTCATCCATTGCGAGCCCGCTGAGCATGGATTCAAGGTTATCCTTCAGGACATCCGGGTCGACATCACATATCGCATCCACGGCCCTTTGGACATATGTATCCACATCCGTTGCGCGTTTGACGATCGTATCGAAAGTGTAAGATACCTCCTTGTTCACCATGCTGACAGTGCATAGCGACTTTCCGCCAACCTGCTCCATGGTGTCGATGGTCTTCAGGTATCCTGACATCGCCAAGTATGAGTAGATCAGGGACGGATCAGCACCCGGCCTGAGGATATCCGGATAAGCGATGGCTGTATCGATGGGGGATTCAATGGCCCTCTTCCCTTCAGATATCTCCTTCAGGTTCTGCAAAGTCTCGCGGCTCATGGACGCGATGAGGTCCTCTGACAGCCCTCCTCCAGTCATGTTGACCCAATACGCTTTTGGTACGCATCCTTTTTTCAGATACATGATAACGCTGTATGGGTTGTACACTTCTTTGTCACCAAAGCGGTACCCGTCATACCACTCCCTGATTTCAGATATCTTCTCGGGGGGATTGCCTGTTTCTTTCAGGAGCCGGATAACCTCTTCTTCCGTGAAACCGAAGAACTCATCACCTTGTTTATCCAGTATGCTGCAGACTGATGCATTGTTGAAACTGCTTAACATGCTTGTCTTGGCCAGTGGCATTATTCCAGTTACTACACCGAATTGGATGTCTTCATTGAATTTGAAGGACTGTTCCATGAACGGGCCCAACAGCTGTATGATTTCATCGAATTTCGTTCTTGAATGTATGTTTTGTATGCAGTGGTCATATTCATCCACAAGGATTATGGTCTTTTTACCGAAAACATCGCGGTAAATTGCGCAAAGGGTCCGGATGAATTTTCTGACCTCGACAGGATTCAATTGGGACGCGTACGCTCTTGAGATGATCGCCTTATCTTCCGGCCTTACATTGTGTCCTTCTAGGATGATATTTGCATCCCTAGCTACTGAGGCAATCATGTTGGACAAGCTATACTCAAACATTTCCGAAGAAGAACTGGCTAGATCGCCAAAGTTCATCCATATCACAGGATATGCGTTCTTGAACTCTTCGCACTTGTCACAGGTTTCGATGTACAGTCCCTTGAAGATATCCTCTTCATCTATGTACTTCATGTTGAAGTAGTAATTGAGCATCGATAGGTTGGTTGACTTACCGAACCTTCTCGGTCTGGTATAAAGGAAGGTCTTGTTCACAGCTTTGCAGACATCCGCAATCATCATGGTTTTGTCTACAAAGTAGTGATCTCCTGTGACCATCGCCTTGAAGTCAAAGGTGCCTTCAGGATACTCCTTCCCTATCATATGGTTAAGATGATTGATGTTCTTGATAAGGGTATCGCGCAACTGTTTGTTGCGCTAATGTTGCGCTAAGACAGCCAGTTCGAGTTCTGCGAATGAATCGTTGCCGGCCGTTCCGAAGGACCGTGGGAAATATGCATATATCCTTGAGGATACTGGAACGCACATGAGGCTCATCATCTACACGGGTAAGGGCGGTGTCGGGAAGACATCCGCCTCTGCGGCAACAGCATACAGACTATCCAAGCTCGGATACCGCACCCTGCTGATGAGCACAGATTCGGCGCACTCCCTGGGGGACTCTCTCGGGACGGACCTTGGTGTGGACATCTGCCACGTGTCCGACAACTTCGATGCGCTGGAGATAGACATCATCCATGAGATGAAGACCAAGTGGTCGGACATACAGTCGTATGTGACTGATTTCATGGTCTCCCAGGGCATGGGCAACATCACCGCCGAGGAGATGGCCATATTCCCGGGCATGGAGATGATCTCAGCACTGTTCTACGTCAACCAGTTCTACGAGAGCGGGGAGTACGACGTCATAGTGATGGACACCGCCCCCACCGGCGAGACCCTCAGGCTCCTGAGCCTGCCCGAGGCCGCCAACTGGTATGTGATGAGGTTCTACGGCACGTTCAAGAAGATGATCGCCCTGGCCCGCGCCACGTTCGGGAAGCTGTCGTCCGTTCCGCTGCCTTCGGCGGACGTCATGGACAGCATAGACGAGCTGAAGGACACCCTGCAGAACGTCAGCAAGATCCTGGACGATCCCAAGTGCACCACGGTGAGGCTTGTCCTCAACCCTGAGCAGATGGTCATCAAGGAGACCATGCGCGCCTACACCTACCTGAGCCTGTACAACAGGAACGTGGAGATGCTGCTTGTGAACAAGGTCATGACGGACGAGATGCTCAGCACCGACCACTTCAAGGACAAGAGGGAGGAGCAGGCCCACCACCTTAAGGAGATCCACGACGCCTTCGACCCGATGGAGATCAAGCTCTGCCACCTCAGGTATACGGAGCTCCGCGGCCTGGCGATGCTGGAGTACATGGCGGAGGAGATCTACGGGCAGGAGGATCCGTCGAAGGTCTACTCCTCGGAGAGCCCCATGAGCTTCCGCACGGACGACGGCATGGACCTTCTGGTCATGAAGATGCCCTTCATCGAGGCATCCCAGGTGGAGCTGTTCCGCGTGGATGCGACGACCATGATGGTGCATGTTGGCAGCCAGAAGCGCAACATCCACCTGCCGGATTCCCTGATATCGGCCAAGGTGTTGGGCGCAGATTTCATAGATAATGAACTCGTTATCAAGTTCAAGAGGGAATGACCATGGCCACAGACGAGGAGATAGACAGATTCGTAGCGGATAACAGGGAGCTCATCGAGAGGATGATGCACACCCAGAAGGAAGGCATCCAGGCGGCCTCAGAGATCGGCAAGGAGATGACGACCACTGCAATAGAGTCGACGATCATGGCCGCCGACATCGTGAGGAAGCAGAGCGAGGAGTTCGTCAAGTCCACCTACAGGACCATCACGAACCCCATCGTCCAGAGGCACTTCATGAACGCCGGACTTGAGTTCATCGCAGGCCTTTCGGCATTGGCCGAGGCCGCGCCCATGCCCGGAGTGATGAAGGACACCGCCCGCGACTTCGAGAGGAACCTCAAGAGCGCCGCATGCAGGGCCAACAAGGATTGCCCCGCAAAGGTCAAGGCCGCTCCCGTCGAGGAGAAGCCTGCCGGGGAGCCCGCCGGGGACGACAGCAAGATCAAGATCAATCCCGCTCCGGAAGGGACATCCGCCCAGTGACATGGTCGACACGGTCCTGATGGGCAGGGCCTTCTTCGAAGGCGAGCTGCGGTACACCGAGATAGGCATAGAGGACGGGAAGATAGTCGCCATCGGCAGCTATGTCCCCGGAGGCGAGGAGAGGGTCGAGCTCGGGACGAGCATGACGGTCCTCCCCGGATTCGTCGATCCCCATGTGCATCTGCGCGATCCCGGGATGACGCAGAAGGAAGATTTCTCGACAGGCACGCTGGCGGCGGTGCACGCGGGTGTGACGACCGTTCTGGACATGCCCAACACGAAGCCTGCGGTGTACAACCTCGACACCCTGATGGACAAGAAATCGCATGTCAAAGGCAGGTCCTATGTGGATTACGGCCTCTTCGCGGCCGTAACACCGGAGACCAACGCGGCGATGATCGCCAGGTACGTTCCCGGATTCAAGCTCTTCATGGGATCCACCACCGGGAACATCCTCCTGAACGACGACGAGGAGCTGGTCCCCGCCGTGTCCGACGCATTGGCAACCGGGAAGAGGGTCAGCGTCCACGCGGAGGACGATTCTATGATCCTGAAGGAGCCCGAGAGGTGCACCAGGGATCATCTGAGGAACCGCCCGGCGGAGGCGGAGCACAATGCCATCAGGAGATTGGCTAAGCATTTCAAGGGCAGGAACATCAACATCTGCCACATAACCACGCCCGAGGGCCTGGACCTGGCCAAGGCAGCGGGCTTCACCACGGAGGTCACGATGCACCATCTCATGTTCGAGGTGGACCGCTTCAGCGACGCATTCTACAAGGTGAACCCTCCGATACGCGACATCGCCACCCGCGATGCGCTCTACAAGCGCTTCCTCAACGGGGAGATGACCATGTTCGGCACCGACCATGCTCCTCACACCCTGTCGGAGAAATCCCAGGAGTTCGACGCTGCCCCCGGAGGGATGCCAGGTGTGGAGACCGCCATGCCGATGGTCATGAACATGGTACGCAAAGGCATCATTCCCATGTCGCAGGCCGTGACCATGGGCGCCATCGCGCCAGGGAGGGCGTTCTCGCTCCCGAAGGGGGAGCTGAAGGTCGGCATGGATGCCGATCTGGCCATATTCGACATGAGGAAATCGACCATTATAGACGTGAAGAGGCTCCACAGCAAGTGCGGCCATAGCCAGTATGGCGGCATGGAGGCCGTCTTCCCGGACACAGTATTTATAAGAGGAGAGATACAGGTCGAGGATGGAGAGTTCTGCGGGGAGCGCAGAGGGGTCGATATCTTTGGCTGACTACGAGGTTGATTATTCCGAGATCATGGGAAGACTGGTGTCCTGCCCGGAGGAGTGCGGTATGTGCTGCCTCTGCCAGCCGGAGGTCCTTCCCGAGGAGCGTCCGTTCTTCAAGAAGAACTACCCCCAGTTCCTGGTGAGGACCAAGGGCCCCCAGCCGTACAACGCCCTGGCCTTGAAGAAGGGATGCGGGTCCTGCGTGTTCCTGGAGAACAGGAGATGCAAGGTCTACGACCACAGGACAGCGTACTGCAGGCAGTTCCCGTACCACATCTATGCCAGCGACAAGGTGAAGGTGGAGCTGGACCTCTCCTGCAGGGGGGCATGGACCGGCAAGGGAAACGACGCCGTCGCCGAAGCTAAAGAATTGATCAAGGCGGCGGACTCCAGGATAATCGAAGCATTGGAGCAGTCCAAGGCGGTCTACCATGAATTCTATATGAACTGCAAGGAGGCAGGCGTCTACCAGGACCCGTCGATGCTGCGTATGACTGTATCAGAGAATGCCAGCATGTTCGCCGATCTGGGATACTTGAGCCGTATCATGGACCTTTCCACGATCGAACCGGTCATGGCGATCGCCGGCATACGCCCGGAGACGCAGCTGGACATGGAATCCCTGGAGGAGGCCGGAAGGGAGCTGGCTATGGATTCGATGTCCTCGTCGGACCCGCTCAGCGTTCCGGTCTATTGCGACAGCCAGTGGAACTGGAACATGTTCATGGCCAAGGACGGTAGGATCGAATGGCTCGTCATGGACGACGACGGCGAGATGCACCACAAGGAGTACGCCGAGGCGACGGACATTAAGCTGAAGGTCCCGGATGCGGAGGGGACCAAGGTCCTCATCGATTACATCAACACCCTGAACCAGAGGGACAGCTTCATGGGCAGCGTGTTCTCTATGATGGACCAGAACGGCTACGAGGACGATATGACCAATGCGTACTTCGGCAGCCTCGCGGTGACCGTGATGGACCTGCTTTGGAGGATGTCGATGCTCGATCACTTCATGCACATCGGCACCGGCGCCGACGGCGTGAGGGAAGCCATAATATTCTACGACATGGACCGTCTGGATGCACCCGCGATAGGCGCTTTCGTCTGATGCACGCACACGATACCTTAAAATACAGTTTGCTTATAGGTGTCGAATCGGTAGCACACATTGTCTATGTTGGACGTTCCCGAAGACGTCCTGAGACGGTGATGTGCGGTTGTCCGCGGGGACAATGAAAATCACAATCCAAAGGAGATATCTAAAATGTCAGGAGCAGGAACACCGGCACAGGGAAGGCACAACAAGTACAAGACCCACATCCCCTGCCGCAGGTGCGGAAAGCGCGCCTACCACGTCAGGAAGGGAGTCTGTGCTTCATGCGGTTACGGAAGGACCGCAAAGATGAGAACATACGCTTGGGCCAAACTCCGCGAGTGATCCAAGATGGCCGGACCGAATCATAGTTGCGGCGTAGTTGCGATATCAGCTGATTACGACGTTGCATCTGATTTGTACACGGCCTTGATGATTATCCAGCACCGCGGACAGGAAAGTGCGGGAATCTCGGTATACAACGGGGCGGCCATCAGGACCATCAAGGGTCAGGGGCTCGTCAACGATGCTATACCGACAGGTTCCCTTTCTAAATTGCCCGGCAAGTCCGGGATAGGCCATGTCAGGTACGCGACGATGGGCGCCAACGGTTATGAGAACGCCCAGCCGCTGAATGTGGCCACCAACTTCGGTGACATCGCCATCGCGCACAACGGCGAGCTCACCAACTACAAGGAGCTCAGGGACAAGTACATGAAGGAGGGTTGGGTCTTCTTCACCCAGTCCGACAGCGAACTCATCCTCAAGCTCCTGGGGCAGTACCTTGTCAGATACGACCCGATCGACGCCATCCACAAGGTCATGGATGAGCTGGACGGAGCGTATTCCGTCGTCTTCACGATAAACGGAAGGACGTTCGGTTTCAGGGACAGGTATGCGTTCAGGCCCCTCATCCTCGGAAAGCTCGACGGAGGATACATACTGGTCTCCGAGAGCTCGGCCATCGAGGCCCTCAAGGGAGAGGTCATAAGGGACGTTCAGCCCGGGGAGATCTGCGAGATCACCAACAATTCTTACAAGTTCACACCCAGCGAGGTGCCGCATTCCCGTGCCCACTGCATGTTCGAGTGGGTGTACTTCGCCAGGCCCGACTCCGTCATCGACGGAAGGACCGTGTACGATGTGCGCAGGGAGATCGGAAGGATCCTTGCGAAGGAGTGCCCTGCGGATGTCGATTTCGTCATGCCTATTCCTGATTCGGGACGTGCGCACGCCATCGGATACGCCATCGAGGCAGGCATCCCGTACGAAGAGGGATTCATGAAGAACCGTGCGGCGGGAAGGACGTTCATCCTCCCGGAGCAGAAGCTCAGGGAGTCTGCCGTGTCGATGAAGATGATCCCCATCAGGAGCGCAGTCAAGGGCAAGAGGGTCCTGATCATCGACGACAGCATCGTGAGAGGAACGACCCTGAAGATCCTCATCGGCATGCTCAGGGATGCGGGAGCGAAGGAGGTCCACGTCCGTATCGGATGCCCCCCGGTCATCGCCCCGTGCTTCTACGGCGTCGACATGAAGACCAGGGACCAGTTCATCGCCAACAAGCACACCGTCGACGAGATCCGTGAGATCATCGGAGCGGACAGCCTCGGGTACATCAGCCTGGAAGGGCTGGTTGAGGCCATCGGTTTCGATGCCGACGAGCTCTGTCTGGCATGCGTCAACAACAAGTATCCCACCAAGATCGAGGGTGAGGAATACAGATTCGACGCTGAGTGAAGCCGGCGCAATCCAAAGGTTTAATTACAACAAGTATATGTGCGATTATCCTCTGGGCAGGTAGATCAGTTGGAAGATCGTTACATTGGCATTGTAGAGGCCGCGAGTTCGAATCTCGCCCTGTCCACCTTCTTCACTTATCCAGATTGTCCATGAGCGGACAAGGTTACTTTCCACCCTTGGACAACCATGAGTTCCTTGCATTATCCATCGCCTTGTTGAGCCTCTTCCTGCTGTAGAATCCCTCCGTTGTCTTTGTGCTCGCATGCCCCATGAGGACCAATACGGATTCGATGTCCAGATCGTTATCGAGATATCTCTGTCCGAAGGTCCTTCGGTTTTCAAATCAGGCGTTTATCCTGATGGATTGGATCGAAGACGGAGGGTCTGAAGCTCTGGCCGATTCGTAATAGATGATGTCGCTATGAACTATCAGGCTGGATCCGGCCTTGATGTCAAGATGATCGGACATTAACGGATCCGACGACTTCGTTGCCTCATGAGCGCCGGCCTTCTAGGTGACGCCACTATCTTCACGGCGAGGTCCGCCATATATGCCGGCTCCTCGACCATACCTCCGTCCGCCCACATGCCGAGGAACTCGATTATGCCTCCTACGTGATATGCGATTGCGAAACGTTTCTCCCCATCCGCCTCGTCATCGTATCCGAAGCTCCTCATCATAGGTCCTTTGAAACGATGGAGAAATCCGTTCCTATGGATCGCAAGTATCTGATCCCTGTGTCCGGAAAGATTTTCGAACACAGATTCCATGTAATTCTTGTAGGACGACCATGTGCCGTCATTCGATTGTTCTACGTTATCTGATATATCGTCCATGATGTCATGGAAGAATGCTTCGAGGACGGAATCCTTGGAATCGAAAGTACGGTAGAATGTAGCCCGCCCCACTCCTGCTTCCGAACAGATGTCGATCACTCTGATGTCATCATACGGCTTCGTCGACATGAGACTCATAGTGGCTTGAATGATTCTATCGTGATTAATATGAGACATTTTTCCAAATATGTATCAGTTGATTTCTATTTCATCATAATGTTTTATCAACTCTGATATCAAAGCACAGACTGTGACCGTAAATGCTCATAGATTTCAATTCGATGGACGGGCAGTGTATCGAGGGGATGAACGGAGGAAAAGGTCTGATGTTCTCCAAGATGTACAACGATGATGACTGCAGGATCATCTGGAGCAGACTTGAGCCGGGTGCGTCCATAGGCAGGCATCTCCAGAAGGACAGCAACGACATCAACTTCATCGTTTCGGGGACGGGGGTCGCAGTATGCGACGGCAGAGAGGAGCATCTGAACCCTGGAGTATGCCACGTCTGTCCATCCGGGAAGGAGCATAGCATCATGAACACCGGAGTCGAAGACCTGGTGCTCTTCACGGTTGTCCAGAAACTCAGGTGATCTCATTGATGGACGATGATTTCAGATTCGATAGGCCTCTCGAAGAAGGAATCGTGATCAAAAGGAGCAGTATCTACACCATGCTGGTGGATGTAGGCGGAAAGCAGGTGAGCTGCCATTGCCCCACCAAGGGCCGTATCGGCAGCATAGACATGGCGGGAAGACCCTTTCTGCTATCCGCATCATCTAATCCGGAGAGGAAGTCCCCCTACACGGTGGAGGCGAT
>JAEEGG010020988.1_pt1 | contig 13007 bp, 11 predicted proteins | sample 9134161 | NCBI WGS metagenome assembly JAEEGG01 (sample SAMN16246543, study PRJNA631951) | gut metagenome | biome: gut microbiome; feature: rumen; material: CR-attached | host: Bos | place: Iran: Karaj | collected 2018-10
GATCGGTTTTACGCCGAACCAGTTCGTCTCCTATGCGGTCAATAGCGATACCGCCAAGATGACGTTATTCCTCCAGGCTTCGTTTGAAATCGACCAGCCGGCAGACAACGGCAACAACGCTGTCGCCATCGCTGCCAACAAGGGCAACATGATGGTGCTCAACTACTTGTTCGATCACGGCGCAAAGGCCAACGTCCAGAACGGCAACGGCGAAATGATTCTCGATAACGCCGTCATGATGGGCAACAAGGATGTTGTCGTCCGCATTCTTGAACAGCTCAAGAAAGAAGGTGTTAATCCGCAGAATTTCGGCACGGCCGTGATTATCGCCGCCAAGACGGGCAAGGCCGACATTCTCGAAGTGCTTGCCGATGCTGGCGCTCCGCTCGAAACTCGTGGCCCGGATGGCTACCTCCCGATTCATTGGGCTGTCAAGTCCGGCAACTACGATGCCATGATGTTCCTCATCGACAAGGGTGCCGATGTGAACGCCAAGTGCGGCCAGGGCTACTCCGTGCTCGACTGGGCTACGAACGAAGGCTATACACGCCTCATCAAGGCCTTGAAGAAGAAGGGCGCCAAGAATACTCCGCAGTATTTCAAGGATTCGAAGAAGTAGTTTATAATAAATGATTTTGCTCGTAGATTTTAATCTGCGACATTACATTCTGTGCCCGCCACTTGATTGTTGCGGGCATGTTTTGTTTTATATCTTGTCTTGCCCGTCCTTTTTTACATGTCTTCCTGGCCAGAGCCAGCCTCGGCCAGGTTCCGGGGGCCGGGATTCCCTTTATTTTTTCTACTTTTATCTTCAAAGATTAATAGGAGTTTATATGTCCGTTCAAGTGATGGTTAATGGTATTCCGGGTAACATGGGCCGCATCGTGGCCGAAACTTGCATTGCCCGCGGTTTGGAACTTGTCCCGTATTCTTTGACGGGCGAGATTATCGTGGAAAACGAATCCGAAGTCGCCGGTAAGACCATTCAACTTTTGAAACCGAGTAATCGCGAAGAGCGCATCGGCGAAGTGCTTGCGAAGTACCCGAATGTCATTTGCATCGACTATACGCATCCGTCGGCTGTGAACGACAACGCGGCATTCTACGTGAAGCACAAGATTCCGTTCGTGATGGGTACGACCGGCGGTGATCGCGAAGCGCTTGCGAAACTCGTTGCCGACGCGAATCACCCGAGCGTGATTGCTCCGAACATGGCAAAGCAGATTGTCGCCTTCCAGATGATGATTGAATTCTTGGCCAAGGAATTCCCCACGGCGTTCAGCGGCTATAAGCTCTCCGTGGTCGAAAGCCACCAGAAGACCAAGGCCGATACGAGTGGTACCGCGAAGGCAGTGGTGGGCGACTTCCAGAAGATGGGCTTTGATTTCACCGTCGATGATATCGAAAAGGTTCGCGATGAAAAGGAACAGATGGAACGCATGCACGTACCCGAAGAATACCTCGGCGGTCACGCCTTCCACACCTACAGCCTCGACAGCGCCGATGGTACGGTTCACTTTGAATTCCAGCACAATGTCTGCGGCCGCAAGATTTACGCCGAAGGCACCGTGGACGCCGTGAACTTCCTCGCATGCCACATTGCAAACGGAACGGCCAAGCCCTTCAACATGATGGACGTGCTCCGCTCCGGCAAGATGAGATAAGTAAACAGTGATTAGTGGTTAGTAAATAGGAATATTTAAGTGGTTTGTAAACGGTGGTTAAGTAAACAGAACCGTTCTTAATGCTATCCTAACCACCAATCACTAACTACTAACCACCAACCACTAACCACTTCTATGCGTTCTTATATCCTCCGCCGCTTACTTTTGATGATCCCGACTCTCATCGGGATTTCATTGGTATGCTTTATCCTTATCCAGCTGCTGCCGGGTGGACCTGTGGAGGAAATGATTTCGCGTGCGCAGCAGGCCGCAGCCATGAAGGGTGGTGTTGATGCGTCCAAGGCGCTCTCACCCGACCAGATTGCGCAAATCCAGGCGTATTTCGGTTTTGACCAACCCGCCTGGAAACGTTATCTGACTTGGCTTTGGAATGTTTTGCACTTGGACCTAGGTTCCAGTTACACCTACGGGCTCCCCGTGTGGGACGTGATTACGAGCCGTTTCCCGATTTCGCTGTTCTTTGGTATTACTTCGTTCTTCCTGAGTTATCTTGTCTGCATTCCGCTGGGTCTCTGGAAGGCGGTGCATCATGGGAGCAAGCTGGATTCCCTTTCTTCGGGTGTGATTTTCTCGGGGTATGTGATGCCGGGTTACGCTCTTGGTATCCTGCTCATCATCTTTTTGGCAGGCGGTTCGTACCTTGACATTTTTCCGCTAGGGGGCCTCACGAGCGATGACTTCGAGGACTTTACCTTCTTCGAAAAGATGGTGGACCTCGGGCACCATTTGATTTTGCCGATTTTCTGCTACATGATTAGCGAATTCGCGTTCCTCACGTTCCTCATGAAAAACTCCGCGCTGGAAGAGTTGGGCAAGGACTATATGCGTACCGCCCTAGCGAAGGGTATGAGCTTTAACCAGGCGCTGGTGCGCCATGCGCTCCGTAACGCCCTGATTCCGATTGCCACACGCCTTTCTGAAATCTGCACCCTGATGTTTGCTGGGGCTCTCCTCATCGAGAAGGTGTTCGACATCGACGGCATGGGACTCCTTTATTACAATTCCATGGTGAACCGCGACTATAACGTGGTGATGGGTGTAATCTTCCTCAGCAGCCTGATGGCGATGATTGGCCGCCTCTTCAGCGATATCCTCTATACGCTGGTGGACCCGCGCATCAAATTCTCGTAGTTTTAAGGCGCGATTTTCTCTCGTCTCTCGTCTTTTGTCTCTCGTCTTTTTTATATTGCAAATCATGAGTAATGAAATTGTTTCTCCGGCTATTGATTGTTTTTTGACGTCTCACGGTTACTCGGATTATGAGGTAACCCCTATTGCAGGTGCTGGTTCGGGCCGCAAGTATTATCGCATTGCCTCTGACAAGCGCTCCTCGGTGCTGCAGGTATCCGCTTCCGTGGACGAAGATTTTAAGCGCTTTGTGGATTATGCGGAAGCGTTCAATTCCTTTGGACTTCCGGTTCCCCGCATTTATTGTGTCGATGAAACCTCGTGCTCCGTCTTGCAGGAAGACCTCGGTGCCCACAACTTGCTCGATAACATCTTGCCTCCGGGACATGAAAAGAAGACAGGAAATGTCCGCATCCTCTACCCGGAAGTGATTGATTCGCTGATTAAGTGGCAGGAAGTTTCTCGCTCGCTTTTCAGCTCGCGCTCGGATCTGTGGCTTCGCCGTTTCGATTTTGATGCACTCAAGTGGGAAACGGATTACTTTACCGAGAACTACCTGAAGGCCCATAAGGGAATTGAGGAAATCCCGGAATACGTTCGTCAGTTCTATTCGCTCTTGGCCGTTTCGGTCGAAGCCCAGCATAAGGTGCTGATGCACCGCGATTTCCAGAGCCAGAACATTATCGTGAAGCCGAACTCCGAAATTGCATTTGTTGATTTCCAGGGCGCACGTCGCGGAGCCATGTTCTACGATCTTGCCTCGCTTCTGTGGGATCCGTATGTGGAACTTTCGTTGACCGAAATTAAGGACTTCTTCGAATACTGGCGCATTTCGTATCGCGAAACCAAGACGTACTCCAAGGAAGATGCCTGGGAAGCCTTTATTCATGCGAGCTTGCAGCGCGTGATGCAGGCCATGGGGGCCTATTGCTTCTTGAGTAAGGTCAAGGGAATCCAGAAGTTTGAAAACTACATTGAACCGGGTAAGCGTCAGCTACGCAAAGTCTTTGACGAGTTCAAGCAGGTTGCTAAGGCTACCTCTCCGAAAGTGTTCGACTTCATGGATAAGGCTCTGGTTTAGTTAAGAATTAAAAATGAAAAATTAAGAATGTCTCATCATTTTTAATTTTTCATTCTTCATTTTTCTTTTTTTAATGAATCCTATTTACGTAAAACATTATTCGGAATCGGTATCGTTTGCGAAGGCGCTCGGCCTTGCCTACGATGCTCTTGTGCATGGTCCTTCAGCGTTTGATGCGATGGCGGTGTGGAAAGCCTTATCGGAACGTATTGCGCAGGGAATTTATATGGGCGAGGGCTTGCTCTTGCCGCATACCCGCGTGCCAGGACTTTCGGAACCTTTGCTTGCTTTTGTGGTTTGTCCGCCGGGCTTTACGGATATTCAGGTGAAGGCGGGACAGGTGCCGCAGTTTATGTGCTTGCTGCTTTCGCCGGCAGAGTCGGCGACCTGCCACACGCAGGTGATTGCCAAAATTGCGCGTAAGCTCTTGAATCCTCAGTGGCGCGCAAAGGCTTTGGCTGCGACTACGCCAGAAGAACTGACTGCCCTGTTCGAAGAGTAATTGCGGTTTACGATTTAGTACTGGATGCTTCCGCCGGCCATGGCACGGTAACCTTCGTAGTCACCGAAGTAGCGGTCGTAACCCATGCGGATCGTTAGCCATTCCCAAGGCTTGAGTTCCAGTTTTCCTCCAAGTTCTACGTAATGTAGCGTCGTATTGTCGTTTAGGAATTTCTTGTCGGTTGCGCTTTCGGGAGTGTGCATGTCGGTGATGTTTCCACCGAAGGCGGTGTCCTTAGCGACTGCGCTTGCATGAACATTTCCTCTGAATTCGGCGCCCTTCAGCATTCCACTTTCCACCTTATACAATCCACCGATTTCGCTGTAGATTTCTTGGCTGTTAGGACCAAGGTCGCTCCCGAGGCTTTGCGAGTAGCTGCGGTAAGTGTATCCGCCGCCCTTGTGGTGCGTGTAAACCCAGGGTTCCACGCGGGTGTATTCGATGTACCAGTTCCAAAGAATCCCGCAGAGCCTTAAGTTGTCGCGGGCGAGTCCTACGGAGGTTGCCCACTTGTTGCCCCACCAGCTATCGTCGAACATGGAGGTGGGCGATTTCATATCGTCCCACAGGAGTTCTCCGTAAAGTTCCCAGTCGCGAATGGTCTTGATGCTTAAATCGAAGGCGAGCGAAATGTTGTCCTGGTCGCCTTGCAGGTGTTCCTGGAATACGTATGGGATAAACGGAATGACGTACGCCCATTCAAAATCACGACCGCTGCTGTCCGCATCGATGTTTGGGTTCGGTTCTTCTTCGGTGGTGCTTCCGTAAAGAGCCGTTTCCGAAAGTCCAAGCGTAATGTTCAGGGGCAGTTCGAGATCGAGCCTATGGACGTGCATATACTTTCCGAAATTTTTCTTTTCGAAAAGTTTCATGGCGTATTGCGTGTAGGCGATCGGGCCGAGTTCAAAACGATAGCCAAAATAGGGCGTGGGGGCGGGCTCGAAAATGCGGCTTGTGCTATCTTGCCACGGACGGAAATGATTTTGTTCGCCGCGAAGAATGACGTGGTTTCTTCGGGCGGGGCCCATGCTCAGGTAGTCAAATCCGGCAAGCAACTTGACGGCATCGAGATCGTAGCTTGTGCTTGCTGCAAAAATATCCCAGGTGCGCTTACGGTCGTTTTGCTTGTTGTAGGGAATGCCTTCGTCCGGATTGTAGAAGTTGTCTGCAATTTCCTTGTTGGTATGGTCGGTGCTGACCTTGACGCGGGCGTTGAACCGCAGACGTTCCGTAAAATGCCCTTTCAGAAAAAGGCGGACAGAAGCCGAATTGTCGTAGTGCGTCGGAGCGTTTGTCAGGTTTGTCACGGCAAGCGAGTCGGCCAGCTGGGCGCCTATGCTTATTTCATGGTGGCTCGCGGAGTCTGCAAAGGTGATGTGAGGCGTTCCGGGAAAGTTTTCGGTTGCATTTTGTGCAAATGACAGGCTTGAAAATGCAAAGAGAGTCGCTGCTGCAACGCTATGCCTTAATTTCATAAAAGCCTCCGTTCTTTTCGATAAAGCGTTTGAATCCCTTTGTCGAGAAAGTGATGGCAATAATGGTTGCAATTCTTGAAAACTGGAGCCTGTTCAAGCGTATCCCGAGACTGATCATCAATCCGAGTAGTACGGATGCTTTCGGAAAACCGTTCTTCAATGCGAAATGGATTCGGTTTCGGATCATGAGGCAATCGATAAAGGAGGGAACTTCCCCTTTTGCTATTTCGCTTCCGGTCGAAGAACCGATGTCGTGTAAGATGACGCTGTCGGTTGCCCAGGCGAGAGTGAACCCTTTTTTCTTCGCTTGCAGGCAGTAGTCGCTTTCTTCAAAATACAAGAAGTAGTCTTCACTCAAAAGGCCCGTACTCTTAAGGCATTCCGGTGAAATCAGGAACGACGATCCTTCTACATAGTCGAATCCCGTTTCGTTCTTGGAATTCGGTCGACGGATCGTTGCAAATTTCGGATGGATAAAACAGACTCCTCCCGAAAAATCCCCGTTGATTTTCTTGATGAGCGATCCCGTGATTCCGGCGCGTGTACTCTCCGCTTTTTGGAGAAGCTTTTCCAGAGCGGATGGTTCCGGGAGCGTGTCGTTGTTGAGTAGCCAGATGTAGCATCCTTCGTATTCGGCCTGTGCGGCAACAATTCCCTGGTTGCATGCCGCGGCAAACCCGCGGTTCTCCTTGTTCCAGATCCAGCGGACCTTGAAGGCGAACGTATAGCTCCAAAAAAACTTTTGCGATTCTTCGGTGCTTGCGTTATCGATAATATAGACGCAGGCGGGGCGGACCGAATTCCTTTCGAGGGCGCGTAGGCAGTCTACGGTCTTTTTTTCGTTCTTGAAGTTGACGAGAATGGCGCATACGGAGGTGTTCATCGGTCAAGTCCTTGCTTGAATGCTTGCAAAAACGCCTTGCCCATCTTGGCGTCGGGTTCGAGGTGTGCACTTTCCGCCCATTCGTTCCAGGCGTTCACAAAGAGAAACTGATGCTCTTCGGGACGCTTGCGGAGAATGCTTGATGCTTCGTGTACCCATTCGGCGAAATCTTCGGGGCGGTCGTTCTGGATAATGGTTGCCGCCTTTCTTCTCGGGGAATTGTCCCAGTTCGGGAAAACGGTTGGATAGTGGCGCTCGCTAAAGTTCTTGTACAGCGCAAGGGCGTTGCGGGCGACATCTGCGTAGTTCAGGCGCAGAACGGAGTAGACTTCGGGAAGCCCGATTTTTTTGGCGAGGTCGTTCCACTTTCGCTGTAAAAGTCGGATTCCTTTTCCCAGGGCGGACCTACTCGGGTATTCGGTGTTGTTCGGCTGGAAGTCTACGATGTCTTCGATTCCGTAAGAGGCGAGTTGTTCATCGGAAACGTCGCAGGCGAAATTGCGGACTGCAAAAACGCGGACGCCGCTAAAGCCTGCGTTCTTCACCGCTTCGTCGAGAGTCTTTACGAAATCGGCGGGCGCGTCGAGCTTGCCCACGCGGTAAATGATAAAAACAGGTTTCCCCTGGGACTTGAGGTAGCGCTCGTCCTTGAAAATTTCGCAGAGGTGCCTTGCGTGATTCTGGTCGTCTGCTCGGTTGTAGGTTTGCTCTATCAGGATTTCTCGGTCCTTGCCGTCCCAGGCCCTGGACCAGGTCTCGTTTGCCCAGCAGAGGCAGAAGGGCATGTCGCATTCCTTGTCCGCAAGCATCTTTTGGAGCGGGGTTTCCAGGAGCTCCTTGCCGTTGAACCAGTAATGGTAATAGCAGAAGGCGTCGATGCCGAACTGGCGTGCCATGCGGGCTTGCTCGCGGCGAGTCTCGTCGCAGCGGAGGTCGTAGAAACCAAGTTCTGCAGGAAGGCGCGGTTGGCGGTGCCCTTTAAACAGCGGCTTTGCGCGGCAGACGTTGAACCACTCGGTAAAACCTTCGCCCCACCAGCGGTTGTTTTCCGGAATCGGATGAAATTGCGGCAAGTAGAAAGCGATGGTTTTCATTTGTTTTTCCCAAAGAGGAGGTGTACTGCAGGTGCGCCCAGTAACGAAAAGAGAATTTTCTTGAGTCGGCGTTCAGGAGTAGGAAATACCTGCGTACGGAAACGAATCAAGAAGGGGAGCGATGTTACAAGCAACGGCACACTCGCTCTTTTGTGCCAGTAGCGGTTCAGTTTTTTTAGAAAGCTTGCCTGAGCCGGGTTCAGGTTCAACAGTTCGCTTTTTTCAAGAAGCATGTCGGTCCAGGCGATTTGCCGTTTGCAGGTTTCGTCGAAACTAAATGGGGTGCCAAGACCGACGGAGTTTTCGCCGTGCAACCGGTATAAGACGACCGGCTGTTCGAGGGGGGCGATGTTGCCGTATTGGGCGGCCAAAAGTCCAATCCAGGCGTCGTGAACACCGACAGCGGCGGGAATGGGGAGAACCTTTTGAAGCAGATTCGCCCTAAAAAGCGAAAGACAGCCGGTGACGTTGTTTGTGCCGGCGATTCTTGCTTCGGTCGATAGCCTTGGCTGTATGCCCGAAATGGCTCTCCACGACTTGTCTACGGCTTTTCCGCTTGCGTCGATTACCTGGGCATCCCCGAAAACGAGCATGGGCTTTGTTCCGTGTTCATCGCCCTTTTCGATTGCATTTTCGAGAATTTCGAGTTTCTGCGGTATCCAGATGTCGTCTTGGTCGGCTAGGGCGACGAGGTCGTTTTCGCCAAGCTCAGGCCTAGCATATTCGAGTGCCTTGGAAAAGGCTGCACGATGTCCCGTGTTCTGCGGCAGGATCGTTATTCTAAGAGGCAGGCGGCTTTCGTAGCTTTTCAGAATCTCGGGGGTCGAATCCTTGGATCCGTCATCGACTGCAACGATAAAATCGGCAGGGCGCGTTTGCGCAAGCAGGGAATCGAGCATCTGCGACAGATACTTTTCGCCATTGTAAGTTGCTAGGACTACGCCGATTTTAGCCATACAGTGAATATAGATTTTTTTATCTTATAAGGATAATGCGAAAGATTCTTTTTGTTTGCGATAAGAACGAGTGTACCAGTTTTGGACGCTTGACCTTGAACTTGGTCAAGGCGGTATCGGGTGAATTTGAAGCTCATGTACTTTGGCTTAAAACGCCCAAGTTTTTTGGTAAAGCCGATGCATCTCCCGATGGGGGCTCACAGGAACAGGGATATGTGTCGCACGAGGTCTGGGCAAAATCGCTCTATACGGGGTATGCGACTTTCTGCTCTCCACTAAAGAGACTTGTCAAGAAACTTCAGCCCGATTTCGTTTTCTTTATCCGTCCGGAACTCGGTTTCCTGGTGCCGGTCGTTCAGAAACAGGCGAAAACGGTGATGTTTGTCCATGATATTTTCGCCGAAACGTTGTACCCGAACTCGCTCAAGTTCAAACTGCTGAATCTGTTCTACATTCGACCGACGGTCAAGGCTGATTATTTTGTCTATAATTCCGGTTGGACGCGTGGGCAGGCGGCGGACTATTTTGGACCGCAGATGTCTCAGAAGCCGGGAACCGTTATCGGATGCCCTATAGACAGCGACCTGTTCAACAAGCCTGAATCCGTGCCGACTGCTGCAGAAAAGAAACTTTTTCTCCGCAAGTACGGTATCCGAAATTTCGATGGAATGTGCCTGAACGTAAGCCTCGATGAACCGCGCAAGAATATCGAAACCTTCTTTGAAATGGCTCGGCTGCGCCCGTTTGTGGCCTTTGTGCGTGTGGGCAAATTTTCGGAACGCCTGCGTGCAATCGTGAACGAGAAAAAACTCTACAACGTGTATCATTTTAGCGAGTTTCAGGCGCACGAGCTTCGCGACTTTTACCGTCATGCCGATTTGATGGTGTACCCTTCGCTGCTCGAGGGTTTCGGGCTTCCGCCCATCGAAGCGCTTGCCTGCGGGACGCCTGCGGTGGGGGCGGCGACTTCGGCCGTCAAGGAAAACCTTGAAGGGGCGTGCCCCTTGATCGATCCTCCGACCGATGCCGAGGCTTATGCCCGCGTACTCGACCGTGTACTAGCCGGTGAAAACGTGGTCGACAACGAAAAAGCAGCCGCCCTTTTGGACCGCTGCTCCATGAAATCTTTCAGTAAACGCGTGATTGATTTCTTGAAAACTATAAACTAGTACCTAGTAACTATTAACTAGTAACTATTTCTTCCACACCTTAATCAGACTGCGGCTCTTGCGGGTAGCAAGCCAGAGTGTCGGCCAGATCAGGATGATGTCTCGGATAAGGCTTGTCCAGGCTTCGGCCTTGTCGTGGGCGTCGCCGTCTTCGAGTTCAAAGCACCCGCAGGTAATGCCGAGGTCGTTGCCGAGTGCCCAGCTGAGCGCGATGATGAAACTCACGAACATCCAGAAAATGGCGAATGCCGATTCGCGCACGAACGGGGTGAAAATCATGGCGAGTCCGAACCACAGCTCAAATTGCGGGTAAACGAGCGCAAAGAAATTGTTTACGTTCTCGAGGTGCAGTGCCGGGAAAAACTGGTATTGCGCCACGAGGACCGCAAACTGGTGCGGGTCCTGAATCTTGTAGATGCTTGCGAAAATGAACATGCCGCCAATGCCCACACGGAACAAGGTTTCGAGGGCGCGGATGGCGAAGTCCTTTTGCAGGCGGTAAGCCGGAAAGCAAAGGCCCGTAGCGATGATGATGGCGCCAAGCCCGACCTGAATGTTGTAGCGGTAGGCCTTCGGCCATAAATCAATAAGCCAGTCCTGGTCGGTAAACGTGAGTATAGATTCGGGGAACGAAATTTCGGCGACGCCAATGGCAACAAGAATCGAGGCGACCGCAAGGAGAATTCCAGAAAAAACGGTTTTCTTCATTATTGTACCTCGGCTGGCTTTTCAAGGATTTCCTGGCTACCGATCCAGTCGACGGACTTTGATTCTCCGACACGGATGTTGTTGATGACGGCAAGTGCAATGCAGAATGCGGCAAGTCCAAGCAGGAAAATCCAGTTCAGGGACTTTAGGTAAATCTTTAGATTGTCAATGACTTTTAAAAGCAATGTCTTCATAGAAGACAAAATACAAAAAAACGCACGGGCGAGAATCTATTTCTTCCAAAGGGTCTTTTCTTTTTCGATGAACTTCACGAATTCCTCGGGTGGAACCGGTTTCGAGAAAAAATACCCTTGGATGACGTCGCAGCCCATTTTCCGTAAGGTACGCAGCTGTGATTCTGTTTCGACGCCTTCGGCAATGCAGGGAACCTTTAGGAACTTGGCAATGTCGATAATCAGCTCGACCATCTTCTTGTTCTTTTCGTTCTTTTCCATGTTGCGGACAAAGGACATGTCGATTTTCAGAATGTCGATGGGAAGTTCCGTGAGCATCCCTAGCGAAGAGTATCCTGTGCCGAAGTCATCCATTTCGATACGGAACCCCTTGCTGCGCATGCTGTTGAGAACATCGATGAGTCTCTGGGCGTTGTCGGAATAGGCACTTTCGGTAATTTCGATCATGTATTCCTTCGGCGAAAGCTTGTACTGTTCCAGAATGTCGCAGAACTTGTTTTCGAGGTCGGGATCGTAGATGTCGATGCGGGATACGTTCACCGAAACAGGGACGGTAAAGTCGTATTCGTCCTTCCAGCGTCGAATTTGCGCGGCGGCTTCTTTCCACACGTAGTAATCTACCATCTGAATGAGACCGTTCGATTCGAAAAGGGGAATGAAGTCTCCGGGATTGATAAAGCCGAGTGTCGGGTGAATCCAGCGGATAAGGGCTTCTGCCGACCGTAAATGCGGCTTGTCGCCTTGAATGGCGTACTTGGGCTGGTAGTAAACTTTCAGGTGCTTGTTTTCGATGGCCTCGTAGATGTCCCGGATCAGGTGTTCTTCGCGCAGGTGCTTGCTGTGTAGGCCGCTGTTGTAGAGGGCGACCGATACCGTGAAGTTCCCGCTAATGCGGTCGCAGGCGCTTTTCGCTCGGTCGAACCAAGATTCGGGGTCCGTACTCCGTTCTACGTATTGCCATACGCCGATTCTGATGCGGATGTTGTTTACCTTTGCGACTTGGGCAAGCATTCCCTGAAGTGCCGTTTGAAGCTCTTGGTAATTGTCCTGGTGAATGCAGTAGATGTAAAAGACATCTGCTCCGGCTCGACAGGCGATTGCGTTCAGGGAGGTAAGCATCTGCTGGATGTATGCGCCTATCTGTGCAAGAATCTGGTCACCGACGTTACGCCCGTAGATTTCGTTGATGAGCTTGAAATGCTCGATGTCGATGACGATGGCATCGCGGTCAGAACCCATATCCAATGGAATAATCTGCTTCAAGTATTCAAAGAAGTAGTCGAGCGTGTAAAGTCCCGAAAGCTTGTCTTTTTCGGTTTGCGATACGAGGTTCTTGTTTTCGTAGAGGTCAATGATGCGGGCGCAGCGGGTGAGAATGACTTCGTGGGATTTGAATGGCTTTCGAATGAATTCGTCCGCCCCCAGCTTGTAACATTCGTCGTCGGAACCTTCACCTGTGACGACGATGACAGGAATGCTGCTAAGGGAACTGTTCAGGGACCTTTGCTGCAAAAATTCAAGGCTGGTCATTCCAGGAAGGTCGATTTCCAGCAGTACAAGCGAATAAGTCGATGGGGAATCCATCAACAGCAAGAGTGCATCTTGGGCATTTCCGACCACGGTGATGTTGTACGTTTCTTCCAGAATGCTTTGCAGGGCATTCTGGCATTCTTCGTCGTGTTCAACCACCATCAGGTTCTGTCTGGACTTGAACGCTTGCATCCTTTTCTCTTATTCTTGTAACATAAATATATGTTAAAAACTCCGCTAGTGCATAAAAAAATCTTTGTTTTTTTGAAAAAAAACGGCATTTTCTATAATAATCCCCCAGACTTTAATCTAGGGGATTCGTGGAGGAAAATGCGAAAAAACGCTCGGCGAATGCCGAGCGTCCAAACGTTTTCTGTTTGAGTGGTTACTACCTGGAGTAGTATTCCACGACGAGCTGTTCTTCCAGCTTGACCGGGATCTGGTCGCGGAGCGGGAGCTTCACGAGAGAGCCTTCCATCTTGCCGGCGTCGACAGTCACGTATTCAGGAGCAGCCGGAGCGTTAGCAATGGCTTCCTTGATCTGAACGTGTTCCTTAGAGCCTTCGCGAACTGCAATCACGTCACCGGCCATGATCTGGCGA
>JAEEGG010020989.1_pt1 | contig 13006 bp, 14 predicted proteins | sample 9134161 | NCBI WGS metagenome assembly JAEEGG01 (sample SAMN16246543, study PRJNA631951) | gut metagenome | biome: gut microbiome; feature: rumen; material: CR-attached | host: Bos | place: Iran: Karaj | collected 2018-10
CCACTGGTAGTACTCCACGTTGCGACGGATGGAGATGGCCTTCGCGCCGATGCCGAACTGTGTATCGACGAGGGAGTCCTCGGTGGTAGCCATCGCTGTACCGCAGATGAGCTCGCCCTCGAGCGAGGCGTCTTTCTTGTTGGGGTTCTCCATCTCGACATAGTTGTTGCCAGCCTCGTCGAGCATCTTCTCTGTTTTCACGGCACGACCTTCATTCCACCACAGCAGCGCCGTTCCCAGGACAAACATCAGGAATCCGCTGCCAATAGCCTTGAATGAGTTGCCTACTCGGGTACCATAACCCGTCGTTGTTACTTCTTGATAAGCCATTTGATTTACGATTTAATTAATAATTAATGATTTATTGTTGATATTTCTGTGGCACTGTAGTTGATTTTCAGGGCGTAGGCCTTCTGCAGGGCCCGTTTCACGTCGCTGACAAGTCCCATCGGCGCATGACGGTCTGCCCGGAAACTGACAGTCAGCCGCTCTGCATTCTCCGGCGAGAGCTTGCTGCGGATGGCATTTATACGTGCAGGAATCTCTGAGGGACTGACAATATCGCCATTCAGCTGCACCAGCCAGGTATTGTCCTGTCTCCCTGTCTCCTTGTCTCCCTGTCTCCCTATATAAATATTCACGATGGCAGGATGGCCGGCAAGCTTCTTCACCTCCGAGCCGGCAGGCACTTCGAGGCGCACCTTCACCTCGTCGCTCCGCATATGGGTGACGATCATGAAGAAGAACAGCACGGTGAAGATCAGGTCGGGCATCGACGCGACATTGAGTGTCGGCACACTATGCCGGCGACGGCCGTGAAACATGCTGCGCATGGGTCTCATTGCCCACCTCCTTTCTCTTGGAGTGACTCGCTGATGCGCTGAGGGTAGTAATCGTTGACGAGGGAGCGCTCTTCGGTCGTGAGACGATGATAAGGCCTGCCGTAGTGCTTCTGGGAATACTGCTCGCGCAACTGGTGATAGGCGCCCACAATGGCATCCTGCATCCGGAAATAGGCTTCGTAGGTGGTCTCACGGTCGGCCTGGACGGAGACGACATGTTCCGTCCTGTTCACCGTGGCCATAGAGACTACGGCCTCAGAGAGTTCCTGCAGCGTCAAAGGCTTTCCGTCACAGGTGAGCTGGTCGTGGGCGTCGAGTTCGATACGCATCACGAGGTCTTTGTTCACGTCCTGAGGCTGCTGGTGCTCTATGGGCGGCGGTGCCATCTGGCGCAAGAGCCCCTTGTCCGTGTCCATCGACGATGTCACGAGGAAGAAGATCAGCAGCATGAACGAGATATCTGCCGTCGACGTGGTGTTCAGCTCCGGAATCTGCTGAAGAAAGCGCTTACGAAACATCCGATGATCAGAAGGGTTGAGGTATAGATGAACATATCCGTCGCCTTCAGCCAGAACGTGCTGGTGAAAGGCTGGCCGTTGGTCATGACGGGCGAGGAGGAGCCCAGGAGGAACGTGACGACGAGGCAGACGATCAGTCCGATAAGCACGCACCACCCTATCCTACCCGCCGGCACACGGTTGACGATATCGTCGCCCTTACGACGGGTGCGCATGCCGTGCCACACAGAATATGCCGTCACACAAAGGGCGACAGCGAGCACGATGTACATCAGCCAGAGCATCACATCAGCGAAGAAGGGCGAAACGAAACTACTCATGGGATTTTGACTTATACTCTGTGATGAGGTCGAGGAGCGTGATGGCGCTCTCTTCCATCTGGGCGGTGAGACGCTCGATCTTCGAGAGGATGTAACTGTAGAACAGCTGCAGGATCAGGGCCACCACGATACCGAAGATGGTCGTGATGAGTGCCACCTTCATACCACGAGCCACGATGGTGGGTCCGATGTCGCCAGCCAACTGGATCTGGTCGAAGGCCATCACCATACCGATGACCGTTCCCAGGAATCCCAATGACGGTGCCATCGCGATGAAGAGCTTGATCCATGAACAACCCTTCTCGAGGTTCGCTGCCTGCAGACCACCGTAGTTCGTGATGGAGCGCTCGATGGCGTCCATCGACTGGTGGATATGCTGCAGTCCCTGATAACACACGGAGGCCACAGGGCCACGCGTATTGCGGCAGATGGTCTTTGCCCCCTCCACGTCGTCCTGTTTCAGACGGCTCTCGATATCCTCCATCAGCTTGTGGGTCTTGATCTCCGAGAGCGTCAGGTAGATGATGCGCTCGATACAGAAGGCCAGTCCTAATACGAGGGCGAGGGCGACGAGCGACATGAAGCCTGCGTTGCCGTCGATGAACTTCGTCTTCAGCTGTTTGTGGAAACCACCTTCCTCGTCAGCGTCGGCCTCAGGATCGTCCATCACCATCGCCTCAGCAGCCAGTGAGTCTGCCATCGCTAATGAGTCAGCCATAGCCGTTGAGTCTGCCGCAATGCCTGCTACAGTGGGAACGTCTTTGGGGGAAGGGGCTTGTGCTTGTATGGTTTGCGCGAAACAGAGCAAACCGCTGAGTACAATCAGAATAGTCAGTCTTTTCATAAGCTTACTGGATTCTGCGGAGAGAACAGGATTCGAACCTGCGAGCCAGTTTTGCCGGCTACACGCTTTCCAGGCGTGCCTCTTCAACCACTCGAGCACCTCTCCAGTTGACATCTTTGTGATCGCCAAAACGCGACCTTGCCGATTTGCGGATGCAAAGGTAATCATTTTCTTTGAACTTTGAACTTTGGACTTTGAACTTTAAGATTTGTTAACTATCGATGGAAATATCCGCTCCACGTTGGCTGTGGTCACAGCGTCCACAGTTTCCTCGTCGGCGCCATAGGTCTCGGCGAGTTTCTGCAGCACATAGGCCACGAAGGCGGGTTCGTTGCGCTGGCCACGCATGGGTACGGGTGCCATGTAGGGAGCGTCTGTTTCAAGAACAATACGTTCCAGGGGTACAACCTCCTTGAGTGTCACAGGGAGTTTCGACTTCTTGAACGTGAGCACGCCGCCGATGCCGAGCACGAACCGTTCGAACTGCAACAACTCCTGTGCCTCGATGGCATTGCCCGTGAAGCAATGGAACACGCCACCAGGCAGATCGTCCTTATACCTCTTTAATATAGTAACCATCTCGTTCTGCGCCTTCCGACAGTGAATCATCAGCGGCAGCTGCATCTCTACCGACCATCGCACCTGTTCCTCAAACGCCTGTAACTGAGCTTCTTCGAACTCACGGCTCCAGTAAAAGTCGAGGCCGATTTCGCCAATTGCAATTATTGTGGAGGAGTGAGAAATGTCTATATGCTGCTTGATAGAGGCCAAGACTTCGCGCCAGTCGTTGCGAACTTCCTCGGGATGGAGCCCCAACATGGGGAAGCAGAAGCCTGGATAACGCTCGCAGAGGGCCATCACAGAGTCACAGGATTTCAGATCGATGCCAGGCACACCAATAGCCTTCATCCCAGCTTCACATGCTCTGGCAATCACAGCTTCAAGGTCATCCTTGAACTCTTCTCCGTCCAAATGACAATGCGTATCTATCATGATTGTCTTTTCATCATGGCAGCGGCGTAGGCCTTCAGGATGGCCTTACGCTCCTCGCTGACGCTGACTTTATCCATAAACGTCTTGGCACGGGCGTAGCACTCCTCGATTTTCTGTTCGCACAACTGGCGGATGCCGATCTCGTCGTAGAGTGCCGTCACCGCCTTCACCTTCTCCTCACGGTCGAACTTTTTCGCGTCAATCCAGCGCATCAGTTCCTCACGCTGCCCGGCATTCGCACGGTTCACGGCATTGATGAGCATGTAGGTCTTCTTGTTCGAGGTAATGTCGCCGCCGATGTTCTTGCCGAACACCTTCGGATCGCCATACACGTCGAGCAGGTCGTCTTGCAGCTGGAAGGCGAGGCCGATCTGTTCACCGAAACCATAGAGGTTTTCCTGATCCTCCTTCGAGGCGTCAGCGAGGATGGCACCGATCTTCAGCGCACAGGCCAGCAGCACACTTGTCTTCAGGCGAATCATCTCGATATACTCCTCCTCACGCACGTCGTCGCGCGTCTCGAACTCCACATCGAGTTGCTGTCCCTCGCCGATCTCGTAGGTGGTCTGCATGAACGTGGCGAAAACATCCTTCAGATACTTCACCTCACAGGCCTCTACACGCTCAAAGGCCTGCAACAGCATGGTGTCGCCGGAGAGGATGGCCTGATTGGCATTCCACTTCTTGTGTACCGTCTCATGACCGCGACGCATGTCGGCATTGTCCATCACGTCGTCGTGCAACAGGGTGAAGTTGTGATAGGTCTCCAGTCCGACGGCCTGGGTGATGATACGCTCGGGATCGTCCTTAAAGAGGTTATAGCCCATGAGCATGAGCACCGGGCGTACCCGCTTGCCGCCAAGCGACAGCACGTAGCGGATAGGTTCATACAGCGAGGCAGGCTTGCGGTCGTATGCCAGACAGTCTAACGCCTCATTCACCAACTTCAATAATTCTTCAGCACTTTTCATATCACTTTTATTTTTTCTATTCACTTTTTCACCTTTAAAGATTAAACACCACCGGTATACAGACTTTCGTGCGGCAGGGCTTGGCATCCATGAGTCCGGGCTCCCACTTCGGCATCATCCTGAGTACCCGCAGCACCTCATTGTCACAGGCATGGTTCAGATGTTCCGTCACTTCGAGGTCTGTCACGCTACCGTCCTTATTTACGATAAACTGGGCCACTACCCTGCCCTTCACCTGCTGCGACTGTGCGGAAGCCGGATAGCGCAGGTTCTTCGTGAGCCACTTCATGAACTCTGCTGCCCCGCCAGGGAACTGAGGCAGATCCTCCACCACGCGAAAGTCCACGGGCTCGTCGTACATGTCCACCACCTCGGGCTGTTCCTCCTGTTCTGGATTCTCAGGTGGCTCGGGCGTTTCTGACTTCGAATCGTCTGGAATCTCAGGGGCAAGTTCCGTGTCGTCCTCCACGAGCCTGAGCTCCTCGCTCTTAGGCTGTTCAGGCGTCTTCTCCTGCGGCAGCATCATAGGTATTTCGTCCTTGTCGCGTTTCAGCGGTTCCAGTTCCAGTTCGGCCTCCAGGTCGTCGTCATCTTCGAAGAAAGCCCAGCCCGAGTCGCCGCTGTTCCATTCCAGTGCAACGAAGAGCAATGCGAACACGAGGATGAGTCCAAGGAGGAACCCCTGCACACGCTTGCCTTCCAGGTCGGCCTGACGACTTTTCTTCTCTTCCATAATAAATCCGGTTTTCTTCCGTTTATTAACTGAATGGTTATGCAAAGGTAGTAAAAAAGTAAAAAGGTAAAAAAGTAAAAAGGTAAAATGGCTGTGAAATTAAGAATTATTTTGTAATTTTGCAGCCGAAATAGAAATTTTAAATGTTAAGAAGATATAGGAAGATAAAGGAAGATATCCGTCTGACGACAGCAGAAGATAGAGGACAATACGCTGCGAGCAGTCATTCTGCAGCAAAACTTTTGTATTTTATCATCCTCTTTCTTCTTCTGTCTTCCTCTGTCTTCTCACAGGAGAGCGAGACCGCCTACAACTTCCTCCGTCTGCCCGTCAGCGCCCATATCGCCGCCCTGGGTGGTGAGAACATCACCATCACTGACGACGATGCGACGGTCATCTTCCACAACCCCGCACTCATCAATGGCGTCAGCGACCGCACCATCAACCTCAACTACATGACCTACATGGATGGAGCCAAGACCGCCAGCGCCGCCTTTATCAAGGGCGTCGGCGAACGTGGCACCTGGGGTGTTACGGGACAGTACATGGACTATGGCTCGATGAAGCAGACCACTGTTGACAATGAGGACCTGGGCACGTTCTCTGCCCGCGACATCTGTCTCGCCGGCTCCTTCGCCTATGCTCTCACCAACGAGCTCAACGGCGGCATTACCGCTAAGGTCATCTCATCACACATCGCCGGATACAGCTCGCTGGCCGTAGGCATCGACCTCGGACTGAACTACTTCGACGAGGAGCATGACCTGAGCCTCTCTGCCGTCGCCAGGAATCTCGGCGGTCAGGTGAAGGCCTACGACGACAAGTTCGAGAAGATTCCCCTCGACCTGCAGGTGGGCATCACCAAGGGACTGGGCAACGCGCCCCTGCGCTTCTCGCTCACCCTCAGCCGTCTCAACGACTGGAGCGAGGGCTTCGGCCGTCATATCGCCATCGGCGCCGACGTGCTGCTCTCCCAGCAGATCTACGTGGCAGCAGGCTATAACTTCCGTCGCGCCAGTCAGATGAAGATCAGTGAGGACGACGGCTCGTCATCCCACGGTGCCGGTCTCTCCGTCGGAGGCGGCCTCTCGCTGGAACGCTTCAAGCTCCACGTCGCCTACGGCAAGTATCACGTCAGTGCATCATCATTAATATTTAACGTATCATACACATTATGAAGAAGATTACCATTGCCATCGACGGCCACTCCTCGTGCGGCAAGAGCACGATGGCCAAGGACCTCGCCCGGGAGGTCGGCTACGTCTATGTCGACACGGGCGCCATGTACCGCTCCGTCACCCTCTATGCCCTGCGTCACGGTCTGTTCAGTGAAGACGGCAGCGTCAATACCGATGCCCTCGAGCAGCAGATGGCCGACATCCGCATCTCGTTTAAGTTCAACCCCGAGACGGGACGCCCTGACACTTATCTCAACGGCGAGTGCGTCGAAAAGGAGATCCGTTCGCTCGAAGTGTCCAACCACGTCAGCCCCATTGCCGCCATTCCCTTCGTGCGCACGGCGATGGTCGCCCAGCAACAGCAGATGGGCAAGGACAAGGGTGTGGTGATGGACGGCCGTGACATCGGCACCACCGTCTTCCCAGATGCAGAGTTGAAGGTATTCGTCACGGCCTCCGCACGGGTTCGTGCCCAGCGCCGCTACGACGAGTTGAAGGCGAAAGGCATGCCCGCCGACTTCGACGACATCTTGAAGAACGTCGAGGAGCGCGACTACCTGGACTCCCACCGTGAGGTCTCTCCCCTTCGCAAGGCCGACGACGCCCTCCTGCTCGACAACTCCGACATGACCATCCCCGAGCAGAAACAGTGGCTGCTCGACCGTTTTAACGAAATTATCAACCAAAAATAAACAACGATGAGAAAACTTTACCTCGCCTTAACCCTGGCCCTTGGCACGGCCCTTGCCGCACATGCCGGCGGTCTGATGACCAACACCAACTACCACATCGCCTTCGACCGTATGTTCGCCCGTGGCGCCACTACGGAGATCGACGCCGCCTACTCCAACCCCGCAGGTCTCGCCTGGGGACATGAGGGGTGGCAGCTCTCGCTCAACTTCCAGAAGCCCTGGCAGAACCGTGATATCGAGGCCTCCGTGCCCGGCTATCTCGGCACCGGTTTCGACAAGAAATACGAAGGCGTCGCCTCGGCTCCCATCGTGCCCGCTCTATTTGCTTCCTATAAGAAGAATCGTCTCGCCATTTCAGGTATGATTGGCATCGTGGGCAGCGGCGGCTTCGTGGAGTACGAAGAGGGCATCCCCATGTTCGAAGTGCCCCTCCGCGCCCTGCTCGCACAGGCTGGCATGACGCCCAACGCCTATGCTTACAGTGCCAATATGAAGGGTAAGCAGTACATCTATGGTGCCCAGGTGAACGTAGCCTATAAAATCTGCGAGCAGTTCTCCGCTGCCATCGGCGTACGCGGCAACTACTACGACGGCTATAACCGTGGCTTCGTCAATGCCAGCCTCGCCACCAGCGAGATCAGCTCGGTCAATGCTGCCCTCATCGATCTACAGCTCGACTGTATCCAGCGTGGCTTCGGTGTAGCCCCCATCATCAGCCTCGACTATCACAATGGCCCGCTGACCATCGCCGCCCGTTATGAGTTCCGCACGAAGATCAGCACGGAGAACGATACCAAGCAACTCTCTGCCCGCATCAAGAACACCGACCCCACGACGGCAGGACTGATGCCTTACATCGAGGGGGATATGGCACTGGCACAGTTTGGCGACAAGGTGGCCGCCTATCAGGACGGCACAAAAGTACGCTACGACATGCCTGCGCTCCTCGTTGCAGCCATCGGCTATGAATTCTCGCCGAAGTTCCGCGCCGCCCTCGAATACCACTTCTTCGACGACAAGAACGCCAAGATGTACGGCGACCGTCAGGAGACGCTCGAACACGGCACACACGAGATCCTCGCCGGTGTGGAGTACGACATCAACGAGAAGTTCACCGTCAGCTGTGGCGGTCAGCGTACGGACTACGGACTCAGCGACGGCTACCAGCAGAACACCTCCTTCGCCTGCGACAGCTACTCCGTAGGCCTCGGCGGCGCCTGGAACATCAACGAGAAGATGCGTCTCAACGTCAGCTACTTCTGCTCGCTTTACAGCGATTACACGAAGGGTCCCATGCCGAACTACAATAGTACGCCCTACACCGGCACCGAGACCTACTCCCGCACGAACCACGTCATCGGCGTCGGTCTCGACTACAAGTTCTGATAGCTTTACCTGCAAACTGATATGAATATGAAGAAGATTTTACTGATGACACTGTCCGTCATGTTCTTCGGGACGGTTGCCAATGCCAAGGTGCATGCAGCGGAAGCCGAAGACGGCGTGGAGGCTGTGGACTTAGGACTCAGCGTGAAGTGGGCCAGCATGAATGTGGGTGCAAAGAAGGATTCCGGCTTTGGTACCTATTTCGCATGGGGTGAGACCAAGCCGAAGGAATACTATTCCTGGGGCACCTATGCATGGAGCAAAGGAGATTCCAACTTCCTGATGAAGTATTCTGTCAACGACAAGATGATCAGGTTGCTGCCCACCGACGATGCTGCCCGTACCTGTATGGGAGGCAAATGGCGCATGCCCACCGTCGAAGAGTTCGATGAACTGGTCAATCCGGCCAACTGCACATGGGAATGGATCACGAAGGACGGTGTCAACGGCTATAAAGTGACAGGCAAGAAGACGGGTAACTCCATCTTCCTGCCTATCACGGGTTTCCGCTTCTATGCGGAAGTTCAGTTCCGTGCCATCAAAGGCGTTTACTGGACATCAACCCTCTACGCTGGCAATCCCTTCAAGGCGTGGTGCCTCGAATTCGATTTCTCCGATGTGAAAGTAGACTTCGGCAACCTTTCCAGCAACCGTTTCAGCGGCCGCTGCATCCGTGCCGTCCAGTAATTTAAATCAGAAGGGCTGAAATCAGGAGGGCTGTCATGTTGCAGCCCTCCTGATTGCTTAGTCATACTTGTATAAACTTTGTCTTACGTCGATTGTCCTCCGGTCTCACGGCGAAGTGCATAGATTGATTAATACTTACATTTTCCATTTTAATTTTGCCTTTTGTCTACTTGTCTACATGTCTACTTGTCTACACTATACAATCATTTGAATAACTTTTTTGAATTGGTCTGTCTTGTCAACAGCTTCAATATACTTGCAGTCTCTAAGCCTTGCTATTTTCTTTAGGGCAGAACGGGACTTGTCATACCCGAAGCATCTCATGACATCTTCTTTGGTGAACACATCCGGCAAACGGTTGTAGCCATCCACGGACTTCTGCTGATGACGCTTACCACTAATCTGCACATCATTGTTCATGTCATCGAAATACTTTTCAGCCAAGACCCCGAAGAAGTGCTGCTGCGTGGCATATTGGATGCGGGCCATCAGTTCACAGAGTTTCCAGTCCGTATCATCCACCTCATACTCGCCTTCCCAGAACTTACCCTCCTGATGCAGGCTCCCGTAGTGGCGCATGTCGATGAAAGGTACGGAATAGTTCAGGGCATGATACGGCACGCGCTTCAGCATCAGCTCGTTGGCCTCTGAATCATCCTCTTCACAGTCAGCACAACCAATGCCAACGTGCACGATGTCAATGCTATGGACTGGCTCACATATGAACCATTGGCATGCTATGTCTTTGACAGAGGCTACTTTGACCTTGCCAGACTTTACCAAATTACGATGCTTGGAGCCTTCTTTATCATCCGTGAGAAGAAGCGTCCTGAATATGAAATCATTGCCGGCGAAGATGTTCTTGACGGAGAAGACAATGTCCTGCGTGACCAGACCATCGTCTTTACGAAGAAGCAGAACAAGGAGAAGTACCCAGGCAAGATCAGGCGTATCGTCTACTATGCTCCTGACCTGCATCGTACGTTCACTTATTACACGAACAACTTCTATCTTACAGCCAAGGACATCGCTCTCCTTTATAAATACAGATGGCAGGTCGAGCTTTTCTTCAAATGGATCAAGCAACACCTCAAGGTCAAGTCGTTCTGGGGAGAGAGCGACAATGCGGTGCGTATTCAAATCCATGTGGCCATCATCACATACTGTCTCATCGGAATCATTGAGCACGACCTCAAGCTTAGACGTCCCATCATGCAGGTCATGCGAATCCTGGGCAGCGCCCTTCTCACCAAGGATGACATTATGGAGCTTTTCACCCCGTCTGAGGACGAGGAAGAACCAGATGGTGAGCAGCTTGAAATTGAATTTATATACGATTAACATACATTAATAGACACTAGTGGAGTTAATAAAATGGGAACTAACAATGGTATTAATAGCCAAGTGTAAAATGAATATCCAAATAAGGGAATTAATAGAAAAGTGATAACGGCAACAGTATATGATAGACAAACCGAAGGACTGTAATTCTTTCTTCCCCAAAGTATACCATAAATGAAAGGAAAAAGCCACCCAAAGAAATTGTATTTGGTTGATATTAGTAATTGGGGATTATACTCAAGAAATAACAAAAAAATGAAAGCACATAATGCGATAGCTGTAATATATGAAATAGGTCGTTTGTATACAAATAGTAAATATATGATATAAAGTTGCATTGTCAATCCAAAATACCAATACGGCCCTGGCATTATTAATCTGTGTGGATTTGGAAGGAAATTAATAATTAATGTGATTTGTGCAAAAAAACGTTTGATGGGAATGATTGTAAATATATCTTGGTTGTTGGGATGATTAATAATATAGAGTACAAAATAATATGTAATAAACCCCAATACCATAGGAATACATAGTTTTTTGTAATGCTTTGGTTCAGCGTCAATTTGGGTGATAAACAGTTCTTACAATTGTTAACTATATATCTGATAATCAACACATTAGTTAACATTATAAAGTTGTAGATGTGCGTATTTTTTTGTATCTTTGTATGTGCAAAAAAGAAGCAAAAATCGCCCATCTACAGGGCGCAAAGGTACAAAGAAATCTGGACTCTCGCAAGTAATCGGCCAGATAAAATCACGCGTGAAAGAAAAATGTCGCCTCTGGCATATCTCGCTGGACGGTATGACGAGTAATGAATCCCTTGTGACGCTGAAAGCCCATACGACAGGAACCAGTGCCAATTGCCCATGCTGTGGCCGTCGTTCGACTTCCGTCCACAGCCACCGTTTCCGCAAGATCCAATGCACGGAGCTGCTTGGCAGCCGTACGATGCTGATACTGGACGTGCGCCACTTTGTCTGTAGTAACCCGAAGTGCGCTCATACCATATTCTCTGAGCCTCTGGCGATGACACGTCCTTATGGTCGGCACACCTATGAGGCAGAGGGGCGCATCCGTCACGAGGCTTTGGGCCAGACGGCTCGTAAGGCCTGTGAGACGCTTGCCATGCAGCATATTCAAATTAGTCAGTCTTCTCTCATACGCACGCTGCGCCTGATGGGCAACGTCAATCCGGAAGTGCGTACCAGCGGATATGTTGGGATGGACGACTTTGCCAAGTGGAAGGGACACAAGTATATGTGTGTCATTGTTGACCATTACACACGTATGCCGCTGGCTGTTTTCGACTCACGCTACGGGCAGGAGATCATCGACTGGCTGAAGGCGCATCCCGAGATCAAGGTAGTCACCCGCGACGGAAGCCAGTCGTATGCCTCCATCATCAGTGCGGCCGGCGAGTTTATCATGCAGGTATCCGACCGTTTCCACCTGATGCAGGCCCTGAAGCGTGATGCCGTGGAGCCGATACGCCTGCTGCTGGGACAGAAGAAAGCGAAGATGAAGTATCCCTACCCGACAGAAGAGGAGGCATACAAGGCGATAACCGGTGACATCTGTCAGATGGGGGAGAAGAAGCACCGTGAGAAGGTCATGTTATATTATGAAGTACGCCGTCTGAAGGACGAGGGGAAGAGCATCGCCGAGACTGCCAGGATAATAGGTGTCAAGTCGCAGAAAGTGTATAAGGCCTTGAACACGGACATCAGGAAATTGCTGAGTCAGGAACAGAAGCAGGCAATGGCTTCCGCAAGGGAGGTCGCCAGAATCATCAGTTCAGGATGCATATCTCCACCCAGTGTGCTGGGGCGGCTGGAGAGCAAGCTTCCTTCACGGCTGCTACACAGGTGTATGCGTAGCATCACAGAGAAGTACAGACTGTTGCGTGAGGAAGTCCGTCTGCACAACAAGGCATTGGGAGAACAGAAGAAGGCGGTAAAGGTGAAGGGCAGTACTATCTGGAACTATATTGCCACGGGAGAGACCGAGTCGAAGAAACTGCTCAAACTGAAAGATACGCATCCCGAGGTGGAACAAATCATACAGGTCTGCATGCGCTTCCGCAAGATGCTACACGACGAGAACGATGCGCCGACGATGGACGAGTGGCTCAAAGAGGCGGCAGCATGTCAGGCCAAAGAGATAAGGGGTTTTGCCGAATACATCAGGAATGACAGGAAGGCAGTTGAACAGGCATGCTGCACTTGTTTCAACAACGGACTGCTGGAGGGAACTGTCAACAAGGCCAAGGCCATCAAAAGGAGCATGTACAACAGGGCAAATGCCGATGTCCTCAGGGCAAAGCTGCTGTATGGCAATCTGAAATGGGACTGGAATTATCACCTAAATTGACGCAGAACCTCAAAATAAGGGAGGGAATTTGGTCTATAGTTGAAAATAACTATTCATTTGACAGATTTGCTTGGTTACTTAAGAACTACACATCATCCTCATGGGGAAGGGATAATAAACTACCCCAA
>JAEEGG010020992.1_pt1 | contig 13005 bp, 7 predicted proteins | sample 9134161 | NCBI WGS metagenome assembly JAEEGG01 (sample SAMN16246543, study PRJNA631951) | gut metagenome | biome: gut microbiome; feature: rumen; material: CR-attached | host: Bos | place: Iran: Karaj | collected 2018-10
ATGCTTTTCTATTAATATAAACTAATTTATATGACTTTTATTGTTTTTTCAAAACAATTTTAGTAAAATCTAATGTTTCTCCGCCTTTTTAGTATGATTTTTATTTCTTCTTCTCCTCGAACAACGGCCTCAATGCCGTGTCACCACGATATTCCTCCGCTTTCAACGGATAACGCCGACGCAATTCCTCCCACGCTTCACGGGCGGATTCCGTCTTCCCCAACGCCAGATGGGCGCGAATCGCCAACAGCATCGCCGTTGGATTATATATCGGATGGTTGCCGACAATATAGCACATCGTCGCATATGTCAAAGCATCGCTCGGATTCTTGTCGACATCCAGCAGGATGCGCGCCTTCACAAGCCATGCCAACGCCGTGCTTTCCTCTTTGGAACGGCCGCCGGACAGCACCAAGACCTTCTCCGCCAGATCCAACGCCTGCGTGTACTGTTTCTGATAGTAGAGGTTTTCCGCCAACAACGCGAGAACGTCGCAACGGAACGGAAGCCGTTCGTCCGGATTCAGCGTCCCTTCCACTTCCGGAATCTTGACCTGCAGTTCCGTCAACAACTTGCCCGCCTCGGTACGGCTCGCCTCACCGGCGACAACCAGCCGTTTCGCCAGTTCCAATCCGCCGCGGCACGACCACAACGGATCGTCCTTCCGCTGCCACAGCGTCCGCCAAATCCGCTCTTCGCATGCGCGAGAATCGAATCCGGCCAGATCCACGCCGGAATCGCGCAGATCACTGCAGACCGTGCCAGCCTGATAGAGGAACGGTCCATCCAGATTGGCGCCACCATATTTGACAAGCAAGTCGTTCACAAGTTTCACGCCGTCGAACATGTTCTTCAAATCAGTGGGCGTCTTCTTGTCCTGCTTCTCACCGACAAACGACGTCAGAAGGATTTGGCTGGCCAGTTTCTTTAGACTCTGCTCAATCTCCGCACCGCCGACCAACGGTTTTTCCAACGCCGCCATCAGCACGTTCAAAGCCGCCTTGCGCTCTTTTTTATTGTAAAGGATCGTCGCCAAGCCTAGCGTAAAACGCTCCGCGCGAGCGCCCGTCGCATCCTTCAGCAGTTCACGGACTTGCGCTTCCGCCAAATCCAATTGATCAGCCTCGCTGTAGATGTACATCAGCCGTTCGCGGCTGATATCGACTTCTTCCTTTGACTGCGGATACGTTTCAATCAATTTCAAGTAGTCCCGCGTTGCCAAATCCAAATGCTTAGCCTCTCGTTCGCATTCTGCCGCCTGCAAAAGGAAAGACGCAGGTTTTGGAACGCCCGGAAGTTGGCTCAGCACGATCAGTTCGTCTGCGGCCTTCTGCCATTCCTTCGCCTTCATGAACATGGAGATCAGCAGTTCATGGCTGCGGACTTGCTCCGTCAAATTGCCTTTGTACAACGCAAGTGCTTGGCGATACGAATTTTCAGCATCCTGAAGTTTTCCATCGAGTTCGAAGATGCGGCCGCGATGTTGCAACATTCCGGCCTTCTCCGGACTTTGCGGATATTCCTTCACAAACGCGTCAATCAACAGACCTGCCTGCTCAAAGGATTTCTCTTCCATCAAGCAGTAGATCACATACGTCTTGACTGTCCGGCGGATTTCCGGCGGGACATCCGCCATCGTCTCGATTCGCATGAAGAATGGACGCGCTTCCGGATAGCGCCGTGTATTAAAAAGGCACAGTCCATGCACGTAATCCATCTCGTAATCATGCACTTCCGCATAACGGCGATGCCAATCTTCCGCCTTCTCCAAGGCGTCAGCCACCTTCCCTTGATCGAACAGCAACATCACGCGGCGTTTGCGCACTTCGCGACTGCTTGCGCCGTCTGGATAAAGCCCAAGGCAAAGTTCGTAGGCGGACAATGCATCAGCAAAATGCCCTCTGGCGTTGCACACTTCGCCAAGACGATACATGGACGCCTCACGGATTTCCGGCGACACGCTTTCATTGCCTGAAAGCCTCTTAAAGCCAGCCTCAGCCTCTTCCAATTGCCGTCCCGTCAAAGCTCGCCAGCTCAGTTGGTAGAGAGAATATGCACGCCATGGACGGTCGCCACGAAGCTCTCCTTTCGCCAGCGTTCGGAATAAATCCAGAACTTCCTCCGTGTCTTTTCCGTTCTGATAACGGATGCACATCGCCAGAAGATATGTCGAATATTCTGCCAGCGATTCGTCTTTTGATTTACGAAGCAGGCGGAAGCTCTCCGCCGCACGCGCGTAATCTTTCTTTTGGTAATAAGCGTCCGCCTCCCAGCTCGTCAACGCCTCCAATTTGGCGTTCGTCGGAAAATTCTTGCGGAACTCCGCGATACTGGCCAACATGTCGTCCGTTTTCATCTGCTCATGAAGGCAGAGGATCAGATTCACATGTGCTTCAGCGGCAAGACGATGGCCACCATTGTTCACCAAAAAGTCACGGTACAGCTTTTCCGCGCGGTCATAGAGCTTGCGGTCCTGAAGACCATGCGCGTACATGTACTGATCCTGCGGATCATGCAGCTCCTCCACCGCCCCTTGCCCAAATGCAGGAGAGAGGGCAAGAAGCAAAATTGCCAAATACGACAGAACGCGTATCTTGCGGATTAACGGCACACAGGTCATCTTCGCCTCCTGATACGTCACTTGTCCTCCGGATGGATAGTCGCGAACGACACATTTCTGATATCGACACGCGCGCACAAATCCAGAACTTTGATGACATCCTTGTGCTGCGTCTTTTCATCCGCACGGATGATGACAGGCTGGTCGGCGAAGGCCGCCTGGACTTCCGAAAGGATTCGTTCGAGTCTTTCTAAGGTCAGCTCCTGGCTGTTGATGGACACGACGCCTTTTTCATCCACATTGATAATGACTTCGCCACGCTGACGGTAGCTGCGGTTCTCCGAACTCGCCGTGGGCACTTTGATTTCAAGCTTGTTCTCCCATTGCGCGAAAATCGTCGCCGCCATGAAGTGAATCAAAAGAATGAAAATGATGTCCAGCATCGGCCCCATTTGGAAGCCGGCGTTCGATTCCGTGATTTTTCTTTTGAAATTCATGCTAAGCCCTTGCAGTAGCGAAAATTAAAGTCTGTTGCTGGCGGATAGGCGACGGAGGACGGAATTGCATGCGCTCTCCATGCCGCCGATCAGCTTGTTCAGACGACCGCGCATCAAGTCGTACATCGCCATCGCGAAGATACCGACGATCAAGCCGCCGAACGTCGTGTACATGGCCTGTGAAACACCGTTCGCCAACGTGTCTGCCTTGTTGATCATGCTGACACCGCTTTCCAAACCGCTGAAGGACACCATCATGCCCCACACCGTACCAAGCAGACCGACCATCGGCGCGATAACCGCAATATCCATCAGATACTGAAGACGTTGCCACAGCATGCCCGCCTGACGGCCGCCTTCATCTTCCATCGCATCCCGCAAAATGACATGATCCGCCACATGGCCGTCTTCGCATTGCTCCAACGCCGCGCCGATGATTTTCGCCGCGCATGAACCGTTGTTAAGGCACAGATCGCGAAGACCTTCCAAATCGCCGTCCTCCGCCGCATCCTGCGCTTCCATGATGAACGAACGTGGATACAACGTCCCCTGCCGCATGGACAGAAGATAGAAGAACAACAGGGCGATCGCCAAAAGCGACAGTCCCGCAATGACATTCATCAACCAACCGCCGCGCACCATGATATCCTCAATGGTGATGACGCCAGATTTTTCTTCTTCGCCTTCTTCGGTCTCGGCTTCCGTATCTTCCGCATCTTCCGTTTTTTCAACGGCTTCCGCCGCCGGTTCATCCTGCTTGGGTTGCGTCTGGACGACGCTTTCCGGCGCGCCGCCAGTGGGCGCCGCCTCCTGGCCCATCATGCTTACGCCGTTGAAAAACAGCATCAGGACAAGTACAATACTCGTTGCTTTCATCGTGGTTCCTGTCGTTCTATTTGATTCTTTTTTATTTTGTCGGATGTTCCATTTGGATGGAACTAAGTTAAAAAGATAAATATACTCCCTAATATGCGTTAGCGCAATTTTCAAACAGGAAAAATTAACATTCACGACTGGCCGTTGAACGCCTGTCTTCAATAGAAGACGACTTCAGACGTGCAGGTCATCCCGCGGCTGTCCGTGACGAACAAATACGCGGCAGTTGCATTAGACGGCACGACGGATGTCAAAGTTCCCGTTGCTTCGTCATAATCGGCATCGGCGACCTCCCAGTTGCGTTCAGGCCATTCGCCACTGTCTTTCGTAAACGCCAGCCGCCCGTCTCTCAACGGCCCGCCACCTGCGATTTTTGCCGTGACTTTCCGTCCGACCGCCGTGAAGGCCATGATTCGCGGCAACGGCTCTCCGCCTTTCAAAATCCAATCGGCAAAGCCTTTGATTTCTGGCGGATCACCCGCCGCACCATGGCCGTGGGGCATGCGAATCTTGTAGCTACGGAAGACTTCCCCCTTCGGCAACAGCGTCGTCCGATGCCACACCAACGTACGATAAAAGATGTCGTTCGTCCCATTGCAGAACAGCATCGGCATCTTTGCAAAGCAAACGTATTCAGCTGGATCCCAAAGTCTTAGCCATTTCATGGCATTCTCGTCACCCATGCCACGGAATGTGCCCTGCCAACCGCTTCCCGCGCCAAGTAAACCGCAACCATAGACGGGAGCCGCGAATTTGAAACGACCGTCCACTCCCGCCACGATGTTCGTCAGATAACCACCCCATGAAATACCTGTTACACCAGTTTTATCCTCATCAACCTCTTTGAAAGAACGCAACAGCGTATGGCCGAGCACGACCGATGCAATCGCATGATATGTCCACTGATCCGTCACAGGCTCGTTCACGCTGCCAAAATCGCCCCATCCCGCAGGACCGGACCATTCATGCCTCGGCCACGGCTTGCCGTCCGTGTCCAACGGCAACGGCAGATGGCCGCATGTGTCCATCGCGATAGCCGCATAGCCACGGTCGTTCCACGTCTTCACCCACGTGCGGAACGCCGTTCCGCCACCGCCATGGACCAAAACCATGCCCGGCACGGGATGTTCGGCGGATGCGTCTTTTGGAAAACCAACATACGCGAACACACGCGTCGGCTTTCCTTTATACGGCACGCCGTCGTAGAAAATTGGCTTGACATCATCATTTGACATGCCATTAAATGGCTCAGTCTCAACAGGATATGTTTTCGGGACAGTTTCCAGTTCCGCCATGTTCCACATCGTCTGCGCCATCGTATTCGGAAGCGCAGGACTGTACAGCTTCGTCTCCCGAGCAGTCAGCTCCCGTTCCGTTGAAACGTAATTTTCTTCACCCATCTTATGCTCCTGTTTGATTTCCTCTGCATCCATGTTCCGATTCACAATCTTGAAACAGCCGAAAAGCCCTTCAAATTTTCGCCCCGTCCATGTTGAGACAATCAACGGCGCATCTGGAACATCAAGATTTCCAGTTAGTTCCGGATTATGACCACGAACGCCAGCCGATTGTCCATCAATGTAGTAGGCCGTCGTATTCTTTTCACGATCCACGACAATCGCCACATGTTGCCATTTTCCAGCCTTCAAAACAGGATCCGATTTCGTCGATGCGTAATGGCCGGCAAGATCCCGCATGGAGAACATCAGCCGCCCGTCTTCATAAACATCCAACACCCAGAATTCATTTTTCTTGTTTATTTTCAGAAGGATGCGGCGATAAATCGTCGCATCCTTCGTCTTTAACGTGTCTGGACAAAGCCACATGAGCAGACTGAAGCTGTTGTTTCCGACTCGCACTGCCTCCTGGTCTTTGAAATGGATGGACGAATCGCCTTGACGGCCGAGATAGGCGGCTTTTCCAAAACGCCCAGTCGCCCACTGACCGCCCATATCGACAGTTAGTCCAGCAGGTTTATCTTCTTGATTAGGAACCAAATAGGATAAATCACCCCAAGAAACGGCCGTCCAACCGAGCCAGACCGCCAGCATCCATATCACCGTCTTCGTTTTCATGACTTTTTCATTTTCCTTTTACTTTATATTCCATATATAAATTGCTTTTACACATTGGCAGGTTATTCTAAATAAACAACGTCTTTTCATCTTTTCCACTAATTCCAACAATAATATGGATTTCAACACAGATCTCATCATCGTCGGCGGAGGCGCGGCAGGCCTCATGGGCGCCGTCACGGCTGGCGAATCAGCCCTTCGATGCATCGTCGTCGAACGAAGGCATCGTCCTGGTCTCAAGTTACTTATGTGTGGCAACAACCGTTGCAACATCAGCCATGCGGGAACGCCGGAGGAACTGATGGACGCATACGGCGAACCGACCGCCACCTTCCTCTCCACCGCCCTCCAACGGCTGTCTCCAGGCGCTCTGCGCACACTTTTCGCACGTTGGGAGCTACCCACCATCGTCAATCGCGACCGCATCTATCCTGCCACAGAAAAGGCGGACGATGTGCTCCACTGTTTCACAGACAAAATCCGTGACTACGAAATTCCCTTCATGACCAACTGCCCCATCGATTCCATCGAAACTCTCCCGGAAGGCGGTTTTCTTCTGAAATCACACAAAATCACCATGGCCGCTAAATACGTTTTGTTATGCACAGGCGGTTTCTCTTATCCGAAAACAGGCTCCGTCGGCGACGGACAGCGTTTTGCAAAAGAATTGGGGCTGGAAGTCACCGATCCACGGCCCGGTCTTGCAGGCGTAACCATCTCCACACCATGGCTTAGAGCTGGAGACAAGGCCGACATCCAGCAGGCAGAAATCACTGTTTTCGACGGCGAACGCCACCGTGTAGCCGTCACTCGCGGCAACCTGCTCGTCGAAGGCGATTGTCTGCGCGGTACCGCTGTTTTCGATGCCGTTAGACAAATCTCCCGCAACAACTTGCAGGATTTTTCTCTTGTGTTGGATCTCTTCCCCGGCATGTCCGTGCAAAATCTACAAATGAAGCTTGGCCATGGCTCACTCGCCAACGCTTTAGACAAGTTAGACATCCCGCCAGCCCTCAGCGATGTCTTCGCGAAAGCCGCACCACACGATGATCCTGCGCAATTTTTGAAACGGATTCCGTTGGATGTCACAGAAATCCGTCCGTTAAAGGAGGCCATCGTCACCGTCGGCGGCGTCGCTCTCCATGAAATTGATCCGCAGACCATGGAATGCAAACGCATTCCGGGCCTCTTCTTTGCTGGTGAATTGATGGACATCGACGGCCCGACAGGTGGCTTCAACCTCCATGCCGCTTTCGCAACCGGACGTCTCGCCGTCATGTCCATCGCCGCCAAATGCGGCAAAGGCCCAAGACAGTCGTCTTCGCAACAAGACCGCCGTCCGCCGTATCAGAAAGGCTCTCCGCGGCGTTCTGATGCGTATCCATCCAAACAGCAATCATATACGCCACGAAAACGTTCCGACCGCGGCGACCGTTGGGACAAGCCCGAACCGTCGTCATGGAACAGGCGCCCCAACCGTTAAAACTTATGTCCTTTTCGTCCCATAAATAATAAGAGGTATATACCATGAAAAAAATCTCTGATTCTTTCTCTCTTCTGAACGCAGGTGCCATCAAACTCCATGGCCGTCTTGGCGAAGCATTGGACTTGAGCATCAAAAATCGTCTCAAAACCGTTGATTACAAGCATCTTGTCCAGCCGTTTGCAGAACGGAAGGAATGCGACCACCGCTGGCGTTGCGAATTTTGGGGCAAAATCGTCCGTTCCGCCATCCGTTCATGGCGCGCCAAGCCAGACGGCGAACTGCTCGCGTTGATCCGTCAGACCGTGAAAGATATCTGCGCCACGCAGACGAAAGACGGCTGCATCTCCTCCTATCCCGCCAATCTCCAGACGACCGATTGGGACGTGTGGGGCCGCAAATATGTCATTCTCGGACTCACACGTTACTGCAACACAGTCGGTTACGATCCGGATGTCGTGCAAGTTATGAAAGACTGCCTCGACCATTTGATGTCGCAGGTCGGCCCGAACGGCAAGACAATGGTCGAGGCTGGCTGGCATGACGGCATGGCGCCCTCCTCCATTCTCGGTGCCATCCTGCAGGTCTATTGGCTCACTGGCGAAAAGCGCTATCTGGACTACGCCGAATGGATTGTTGATGGCGGTGGCGCATCCGTCTTCCAGCAAGTTCTCGACGGCGTCGCGCCGTTCAAGATCGGCAACGGCAAGGCATATGAAATGACCTCCTGCGTAGAAGGCATGCTCGAACTCTACCGCGAAACAGGCCGTAATGGCTATTTGGAAGCCATCGTCAAATACTTTAAAAACGTCGTCGATCAAGAGATTTTCGTCACAGGCGTCGGCGGTCTGAAAGATTCCGTTGGCGAATATTGGTGCGAAGGCGTCAAAAATCAAACGAACGCGGAGCTCGGCGGCCGTGGAGAAACATGTGTTACGACTACCTTCATCCGCTTCGCACTCAGTCTCTTGCGCATGACTGGCGATTCCACGATCGCCGATCAGATCGAACGTTCCGTCTATAACGGCGTGCTCGGCGAAATGGTTCCAGATGGTTCATGGTGGATGCATCTCAATCCGTCGCCGCTCTGCGCCGCCGCCCCCAAGAAGCGCGCTGGCGACCAGATTCCAGGCTACGGCGAAGACTGCTGTCTCGCACAAGGTCCAGAAGCCCTTGCAACTGGCGTACTTGCAGCCGCCATGAAAGAAGGCCCCAACGTTGTTGTCAACCTTTATGAAGCGGCCGATATCGCTGTAGACAGTGGCCTTCAGCTCGTCATCACAGGTGAATATCCGGATGAAGGAGCCGTGAAAATCGCCATCAAGCCTGCCCGGCCGCGCGAATTCACCCTTAAGCTCCGTATTCCCGCTTGGAGCAAGAAGACGACGTTGTTGCTCAACGGCGAGCCAATTTCCGTAACGCCAGGCAGTTACCGCCCAATCAACCGCCTCTGGCAGGATGGCGACGTCATCGAATTGAATCTTGACATGTCGCTCGCCACCATTCCCGCCGCTGATAGTTCGAAACTCACCGCCCTCCGCCGCGGCCCAATCCTGCTCGTCCGCGATTCACGTCTCGGCGATATCGACAAGCCCTATGGCAATCCCACAACCGCCAAACGCCTCCCTGACATTGAAGGCATCAAACGCGTCTATCAGCTCGACGATGGTTCGAAAGTCTGCGATTACGCCTCCGCCGGAAATCAATTCTCTGACGAAAACCTCCTCCGCGTCTTTGTCTAATCGCATTCTAATACATTCAATATCAACCTATTAACAAGAGGCTGGACGATGAAAAAACTCCTTTTTCTTTGCATGACGATGGTGCTTTTCCTGCAAGCCCAGACATTTGAGCTGTCCCCAAATGGCAGCGCTTTCATCAAAGGGCAGAATTTCATCAAAGCCATGCAACCCATCCTGTGGGACAAGACATGGACCAACACGACGGTTGACACAAGCACGCCTGCGGATCCATCGCTTGAATCCGTCACGGTGTCGTTGCCTGTGGCCAAAACGCAGAACGCCATGGATTTCACGGTTGTGAAATCCACCAATGCAGCCGGCCAGTCCAGCCTCTCCTATACAACCTCCACCAAGACATCGCTCTCGCTCAACGGTATCTGCGTTCTCGCGGTCATGTCGCCAAACGTCGTCGCAGGCCGCGAGTTCATCACCATTCCAAACGGCCTAAAAGGCGTATTTCCAGCAGAATATCAAAAGCAGAGCATCCATACGTCCATCGACAGCGGAATCGCCATCAAACAAGACGACGGCAACTATCTCGTGTTGAAATCCGCCAAGTTCGCCAACATTCTTATTCAAGATGACCGCGCTTTTGACATCAACAATATCCAGATGCGTTTCCAGCTGGCCCCTTCTTCACCACGTAAAAACATCAAATACACCAACCGTTTCACGATTTCCACAGCCACTCCAGAACAACTCCAAACCATGCTCTCCTCAACAAAACCGCTTACGACCATGGATTCCGGCAACGTGCTCATCTTAAGCCATGACGATAATGGCATCGCAACCCTTTCAAAAGGATCGTCCACCTACGTCAAAGTAGCTGCCGCCGTCCATGGTCTGGAATGGGCCTACGGCCCGCAGGCCGATGGAGCTTTCGACATTCTGGACGATGACAACAGCCGTACCTATGAAGGCGCCATCACCATCCCGAAGACCGACGACGTCCCCCTCAACATACTTGAACGGAATGTCTTAGATGAAACAAAGCACAAGCTCATCAGCACATACAAATTTAACATCCCACAGAAGGTCAGCATCAACGGCTACCAACTTTCCTACTTCCTTATGCTCCCGTTCTACATAGGGGCCAAAATCACCTGCGAAACGACGGAAGGCCCGAAATCTGTCGTCATTCCCGAAACCGTTGAATCAAGAACGCCGTTCAGCGGCACCGTCAAGTCAATTACCGTAACTCCCGTGACTGAAGCACCTTCCGTCAAATTGGATTTCGACCAACCGACGAATCTTTTCTTTCAGGACAACCGTGCGTGGGGTGGCAGCGATCTCGAAATCCGCCTGAGCTTCGCTCGCTTCGAAAAAGGGCATGAAATTGGCCCAGTCGATGTAGAACGCACCATTACATTCGCAGCCGAAAACGCAGACGGCCCCATGACACCCCTTCTTTTCCCGAACTCCGTCACATCTGTCACGGATACATCCAAATGGTTCCCCTACACGCTTCCGTGGGACACCCCCTCCCCGCTGGACGTCTCCTTTCTCAATGAAAAACCTGCCGGACAACATGGTTTCATCGCTGTAAAAGGCGACCAATTCATTACTTCCGGCAACGGCCAGCCCATCCGCTTCTGGGGAACGTGCTTCTCCGCAGGAGCGAACTTCCCCACACATGAACAGGCCGAACTAATCGCTAAACGTCTCGCATCTTTCGGCGTCAACATCGTCCGCACACACCACGCAGATACGCAGTGGGGCGAAAACAGCCTCTTCGACAAGAAAGCGGACAATACGCGTTCCTTCGATCCCGTAAATCTCGACAAATTCGACTACCTGCTATATTGCCTCAAACGCGAAGGCATTTACATCTATCTTGATCAGCTCGTCAACCGCACATTCAAGAAAGGCGACGGTGTCGATAACGCGGAGAACCTTCCCGTCTGCGCCAAACCGTACTGCTATTTTGATCGCCGTATCATCGAACTCCAGAAGGAATATTCAAAAAATCTCTGGACACATGTAAATCCTTATACGGGAATTGCCTACAAAGACGATCCCGCCGTCGCAATGATGGAGTTCGCCAATGAAAACGACCTCTGGTCGCAGTCGGTCACGCTCGAACCATACCGCACGCGTTTCGAAGCCATGTATCGCGAATGGGCCGCTAAAAACAATATCGAACTGCCGCCGGAGAAAATCGATTTCACGAAAAAGACCGACGCGATGGCGAAGTTCTTCATCCATGTTACGGATGAATACCACCGAGAAATGGGCGATTTCCTCCGTAAGGAAGTCGGTGTGAAAGTTCCCATCACCGGCTCCAACTGGACACGCAACACAAGCCTTCTCCTTTCCCTCTCCAAGCTCGACTATACGGATTCCCATGCCTATTGGAACCATCCGAAGAGCGGCGGTCTTTTCAATACGAGCTCCATGCTTCGCAGTGAATCCATCATCATGGATGGTCTTGGATATTATAAGATTAAAGGCAAGCCGTTCTTCGTCTCCGAATGGGACGCCCCGTGGCCATACGAATTCCGCGCCGAACTGCCTGCGTGGATCGCCGCTGTCTCCGCTTTCCAAAATTGGAACGGCCTCACCGTCTATACCTATCGCCATTCGTCCATCCCCACGGATGCCATCTCCGGCTCCTTCGAAACGTTCAATGATCCTGCCCGCTTCGGGCTCTTCCCGATCGCGTCGCTCATCTTCCGCCGCGGCGATGTCACGCCTGGGCAGACCGTCAAACGGCTCCCCCACTCCGTGCAAGTCGCCGAAACGACCAAATCCCCCAACAGTTGGAACTTCTCCGCCCTACGGTCTTTATCCAGCATCTACCGCTTCGAAGGGGAATTCACCACGGATGATTCCACCACACCAAACGACATTACCACGAAGGACAAATCGCTCATCGACGGCACCGCCATCGCCTCCGAAAATGGCCAAATCCTCCGCAATCTGAAAGACGCGAGTCTCGTCGTCAACACGCCTCGCTCGCAAGTCGTCTCGTCGTTCTTCCAAAACAAAAAATCATTCGAGACGAACGACATGTCCGTCGCCATCGACGGACAGTTCGCGACTGTCGCCCTCAGTTCACCATCGGACAAGCCGATCAACCAAGCCGACAAGCTCTATCTCATCATTGTCGGCCGTGCTGAAAACACAGGCTTCTCCTATTCATTCGCACGCAACAAACGCGTCACGACAGGCTACGGCCCCATCCTCACGGATCATATCGATGCTCAAATTTCCATCCGCACGACTAATCCCGCGCTGAAGGTGATTCCACTCTCCAACACAGGCGAAAAATTGCCCGCCATCCCGTCGAAATACGAAGACGGCAGACTCTCGTTCAAGACCTCTGCGAACACCATTTATTATATCATTGAATAGAAAAAACTCCACGCCCCCATACGGCACAAATCATAAATCTCAGAAGTCCATAAGTCCCATAAGTCCCAGAGGTCCCATAAAAAATACTTGCATATTTGCGCAAATGCATTATTCTATAAGGAATTGACATTTGTTTCTTTTCTCAATTGAGTAAAAAATCACAACAACGGAGTACACACAATGGCTAAAGAAGAATTGGTGCGTTTTGGCATTCTCGGCGCAGGTAGCATAGCCCTGTTCCGCCACGCTCTCGAACTTTCTCAGAACCCCTACGCGAAACTCGTCGCCGTCTATGATCCCATCAAGTCACGCGCCGAATACCTCTCCAGCCTGTATCATGTTCCTGTCGTTGACAGCGAAGAGGCTATCATCAACAACAAGAACATCGACGCCGTCTGCGTCTGCACGCCCAACAGCG
>JAEEGG010020999.1_pt1 | contig 13004 bp, 9 predicted proteins | sample 9134161 | NCBI WGS metagenome assembly JAEEGG01 (sample SAMN16246543, study PRJNA631951) | gut metagenome | biome: gut microbiome; feature: rumen; material: CR-attached | host: Bos | place: Iran: Karaj | collected 2018-10
AAACCCACATTGATACGCCGTATATCTTCTGCAAAACCATATCGATGTTCTTTATTACTTCTAACCGTGGAGATTATTATTATATTTCGTTCCATACCCTGAAACTTATCAACAACATTTATTCTAAATGGAATGGACTTGTCTATTTTCCCCTCCTTATACATCTCCTTAATCCTTGCGTATTGCGCTCCATAAAATGTAATTATCCCAATTTCTTTATCTTCCGGTTTTTCTTGTGAGTCCATAAACTTCTGAAATCCATCAGCCTTTTGAAGGGCTTTTACAACCGTTCTAATTGCATCAAGTTCTCCTTCATTCACATAAGAAGTGGAGCCTTTGGGCTGGCTCTCCATAGAATGTACATCTACCCATATAGCATGTGTTTGTGGTTCGATAAAACCAGGAAGCGTCAATCCATGATACCGACTACCTGATGCATTGTACTCTTCATTATCCATATCTTTATCAAGCAGTCCACATTTCAGTCCTTCTTCCAGTTCCTCACTGTAAAAGTGACTTACAGTATTCATAATTTGCTTGTGCATACGATACTGAGTATCAAGAGTTGCCACAATTGTTGGTTTTAACTTAAATGCTGACCTAAATAGAATTTCAAATTGGGAGTCTTGAAAGCTCTCTATAGTTTCTGCTAAAATATTTTGATTTGCTTTTTTCAATGATGTAACAATGTTGTCTTCATTCAACATTGGAGGAAGCTGTTTATGGTCTCCTATGACAATAATCTTTTTCCCCCATACCATAGGAACGGACATCTCTAATGGTGTAGCCTTGCTAGCCTCATCCATTATTACAACATCAAATGCATTATCGGTATTTCCATAAAGTAATGAATAAATCTCTTGAAGTTGTTTCGACCCACATATGCTACAGGTCGCGGCAACTAGATTTACATTACATTTATATGTTTCAAGAAACTGTTCTCTGGTTTTTCGGTCTCGGGCTATTAAATCCTGTTTCCATTGATTTAATACTGATGCATATTTACCATTAACATCCATTTTTTCAAGAATGGATTCAATCCATAGGTTTGTTCCGTTATCAGAATTATCCTTTGTCGGATTTTTGCACCAGTCTTCCATAAAATCAAGCATGTATCTCTGAGCCTCGATTCCCACCTCCTTATCTGTAGACGAATTTTGTATTCTAACTGGACGAATACCTCTACGTCCTTGGAGTCGCTCAAGAGCATTGTCTACCGCTAGATTTGTTTGTGAAGTCAGAAGGATTTTAGAATCTGGTTTTTTTTGAATTTGTTGCCAAATAATTTCAGCGATAACCGTTGTTTTTCCCGTTCCTGGAGGTCCTTGAATAATTGCGATATCTGGTGCAGAAACAGCTTTAGCAACTGCCTCAAGTTGTTTTTCATTTAAAAAATCTTCTTTTTTAGTCTCTGATATTCTTTTCTTTACCTCCGATAAATCTTCATCAAATTCTCCAGCATACCTTGGATCAAACAAAAAATCACATAATCTAGGATTAGCAGGAGGAAGAATCCGCTTAGTTTTTGACCCTGGAAAGTATTGATTGGGATTTGTGATACGTAGCATTGAATCTCCTAACCGTCTTAGCTCAGATGATTTACCTTTCATAGGAAACTGAAGGTAATCTCCTATACCAACAAACCTTGACACCTGCCATTTTGCTCCTCTATCTTCCATATAGTCAAGGAAATTTTGCCCAACCTCGATTCTTATGCTATTGAGTTTTCTTCCAATACATTTACCCATTTTCAATGCATTTATCAACATCTGAGAACGGGTTTTCCGTAGGTCATTTATTTCGTCATAATCGTGATATTCCTCTCCGTATGCCATGTCAATAGCATCTGTTATCGCATCATATTCGTCTGATTTGATAACATTAACATCTTCATTTAGATAGCCACTCCGCAGATTCTTCTCAAACCGGATGCTTAACTGATGATCAAATGCGAAAGAGATTGTGGTTTTCCCGTCATCCTCCAAATCGAATTCATTAGTCAATAATGACGGATATAATTGTATACATGCGTTTAAAGCCTCATGGAAAGATGCCAACTCATCCAAATTAGAATATTCTATCGAATAATTTAGCACTCGACAATCTTCCTCATTGTCAAAATAAGCCGAAAAAGATGCATTAGATGAAGCCAACCGTTCCGATACTGTCTTATATATACGCCTGCAATAATCCACATTATCACTTAAAAAGTTTATAGTAACAGATGGATGGTACGGAGATTCTTGAATTGTGAAAACATCAGCACAATAAGTCTTAACTATCGATAAAAGTTCCTTGTAATTATTATAATCTTTTGGATAAAACTCAACTATGCCAAGTGCAGCCTTAACCTTAATTTGCTTATTTGATATTAAAGCAATCTGCATTTCTCGAAGCGACTGTTTATTTGGAATAACGAAGCAACCATAGTCATATTCTTTACTTATATGGTTATACGACGCTGTGTATCCATTTCCATTATCGCCATGTGTTTTGCTATTATATGCATCAATAATTTGCCTATGGAACTCCTGTGCAGCCTTGTAAAAACCATTTACATCATTTGTCTGAAAAATATAAGCATTTCCTGTTTTATTTAGCTCTAGACCATCAATTTCCAATTGAGCATCAAACACCTTGGGGGTAAATACAGCCCTACAGCTTGCAACTTTCAAACATTGAAAAACATCACTGCTAGAATCCAACCATTTTTTTCCATTAGTTTTGATTAACAATTGACCATTGGACGTAGAGGCATCAACCACATCAACAACCTCCGGAATCTGACGCAAAGCATTTATGATTTCACCAACATCTTGATTACTGATTAATCGGGTGGGAATAACGGTTTTTCGCTCAGTCATCAAAACATCATGATATTTTGTCTGAATTATTTTATCTAAATATAACGCCTCCGTATCATCCTTAAAATAATATTTCCCATCACCATATTCAAATTGCGCATCGAAATCCATTAATGATGAGTTAATCTCCGACAAAAGAGATTCCATATCTCCTGAAGTCTGCAGAGATAAACTACCGGACAAAACATGTTTTACCTCATCGGAAACCTTATAACAATTGTCAGCAGCAACTGTTGAGATTTCCTCTTGAACATCCTCTGTTATATCAAAGAATCCAGGAAAACTAATTACTCCAGAATTATTAGCCTGAAAAGATATTTTGGGATTACGGTACTTTATGGACTGAATCTCTTTAATTGCAGAACAAAGCCGCTGTTGAATAGTGGGAGCCTTGACCTTAATAGTCAATGTATAATAAGGTCGATTATTGTAATACTCCTTTTGCAAATTCCCAACATCCTCGATTACAAACAGTTCTTTTTTATCATCATTCAGAGCCTTTTCTCCATCAATAAACGCCTTCCACATTCTTCTCGCTTGTTCCCTATTAATCTCTCTTAACGGCTCTTTCAAATTGTTTAAGGAGGTACAGAAATCTTTTATATCGCGATAAGAGGACATTAGGTCATTTTTGTCAAGAAAATCCATCAAATTATGATCGACATTATCCTCTCCCATTATTTTCAGAGTGATACTCTTATATTCTACAGGATCAGTTGGCGTTACGAACTCCTCGTCCGAGATGTATCTTAGCCAAAATTCATTCCGCCCTGCAGACAAGTACAATACTAATCGTAAATCTTCGACAAAAACTTGATATATCCTATATTCTTTCTTATCCTTACCTTTATAAATAATCTTACACTCGTGAACACCCAAAATAGAATTAAAAATTTCTTTTGCTGTTTGAGTTGTATTCTTCAAATAGTTTTTACTATACTCAAACGAGGCATCGGAGTATACAATTATACAAGGTGTTGACTCTAAAACATCCTTAAATAGTTCCTCCGTAAATGTTCTGTCTAATTCAGCCATGAGAATTATTTTTTTTATTGTAAATAGACTATACTAACACACCTATCATACATATTCAACTGCATCCTTTTTATCAAGCCATCCTCAACTAGAAGAACGACCCCATAATTTTCAAACGATGCATCGTTCAAAGAAGCGCCCATCGCAACTGCATTCTCGTCATACCCATACCCCCTCATCTCAACAATATTACTATCTACAGAGGTGATTCGCATTCGCTTCGGAGACATTTGAATATTATCTCTCCATACCGGATGTATGCTATCAAGATTATACAATGTTACAGTATAACCTTCAAGACCCGAAACGTTCTTTTCTATAGTAAAACGTCTGTGGCAATTATAATTATGGCCTGACACATTCGTGCCATTCTGATATCGGATATGATCCGAACTGTCAAAAACCACAAACCCATTTGGAGGATTATTGTTTCCTTCTAAAAGGTTTAGTATAAAATCTTGATTATCCATATATCATTTTATTTCTCAATGTTCAACATTTACAATACAATGCCCATGGAATGTAATTCTGATTTTGTCATTTACATTCAACCCTCTTGTTTTATTAAAAAAAACATCATATAGTCGTTGCGGACTCCCACCCGCAATAGAAAAATAGCATTCTGCGGGTAGCATACTAGTTATCGTTCCTTCCACAATGGTATCACACATTGGCTTGCCAATGTATTGCGCGACTTTATTTGAAATTAATTTAACACCAAGTAAAACCTTTGTCCTATCCTTTTCCTTAAGGAACGACTCAAATTTCTCATTCCCATTAGCAGGAGTATTACTTACTGTGTTTCGATGCTCTCCTTCATTACGCACTCTTCTAATATAGTTCAATGTATTCTTTTCGCTCCAAGAAACACCCGTTGAATTGCAAAAAGCATTCAGCTTATAGTACGCAGAGACATCCCCTATCGATGTTTCATCTCCCTTCCGTTGGAATCTAAATTTTTCCAACTCTTGGCATGTGCATATTTCTATTTCTCTAAGAAAATCCGATATTCTTGGATATGTGACGTAATAATAATAATTCAAAAGATTCTCAATTTGATAAAAAGCATTCACACAATAATTGTAAAACCGCACCTCTTCATCCGCCTTTAAATCCAAAGCAGAGTTTTCCATACGCAGATTATCAATATCTAATTGAGCTTTAAGTCGTTGATGAGAGACAAAGTTGTAATTGACGCTATTTTTCGCCTGTATATTTAATGCAAAACGAATAAAAGCGATATCCTCTGCAATACTTGTACTTATTGCAGAGTTTTGCACTCTATTTTCACTCCCGAACCGTTTTCTTAGCTCGTCCAATAACCAACCGTTCCCCGGTTGTCGGGAAAGTTGGTCAATTCTGTTGATATGTTCAATAATCTTTTCTTTATCTGTCATAATTATTGTCGTGCACTACAATGTTTATGAACTATTTTATTTATTCCAATAGTTTACTTAACGCCATCAATTCTTCAAGTATTTCCTTTTCGTTCAACGCCAAATTTTCCATAGGTATTAGGACATTCCCTTTGTCGTCTCGGCCAGTAACAACGCTTCCCTTATCTTGGGGGGAACTAATGAGTGCCTCAAATCTTGTATTAAGTTTTCTGTATAAATCATTATCTTTCCCAATCACCATCTTTAGATATAGCAACTTTCCTGCAATAACATTCTCGATATGAGGGATGCCAACACCTTTTCTGCTGGTTTTTGGTATATAATTCATGTCGAAGATCTTCTGCGCTCGGCCCAAACCTTTCGACTCGCAATAATGCAACAACAACCGGATACCTTTGGTGTATTTGTGTGACACATTGACATGTTGGTTCACGGTAAGTCCGGTCACCTCCTGCCTCTCTCCCCTATGACATAGCCGAGTCTTTTCGGTATTAATCTTGAAATGCTCCTCTTCCTCGATAATATTTCGCATGGACTTGCAAAAATTGCCATCCTCAGCAAACATATTCTTCATACAACCGAACGTTATGTCATCAGCATAACGGCTGTAGCTCATCTTATATGATTCTGCCAGTTTAGCAAGTTTCTTGTCGAGGTATTCGCAGATGAAGTTGGTGATGGTTGGCGATGTCGGCGCACCCTGGGGGAGTACGTTCTTTCCGTCAGCATTGGTGTAACAACACAAGTCAGTGACAATGCTAGCAAGTTGCAGGTCCAACTTGAAAGGTGTCGCCTGTAGGCGTTTGAACAGCCGTCCCGAAGTAATGCTGGGGAAGAAGTCTTTCAGGTCTATGTTGTACACATACTTCTGGCCCACATGCACTCTGGCGTTGGTCACAACCGACCGATGGGGAACAAATCCCATCGCTGCCTCGTGAGGGGTGTATATCGTCTGGAAAATCAGGTTCAACGCTCGCTGGATCATTTTCAACCCGGCACAAGGGGCATCGATGGTGCGGAACTCACCCTTTTTCTTTTTGGGTACTTGGAATGATATGTAACGATTTTTGCAGTGGGAAGAATACGCGTAGTAGTTCAAAGAACGGAGCGTTATCTTCTTGGCTTTCTCTCCATAAAGGACCTGCAGCGCCAAATTAAGCAAGGCCAGCAGGTCTTGCCTGCTCTTCATTTTTGGCCACATCTCTACAATGGCGCCAAGTGCTTTCTTCCTATCCTCGCTGGACAAAGATCGACATTCTACCCGGTCTACTTTTTCAGATATCGCTTCTGATTTGACAGGCGCGAGTCCGGAAACGACAACCTCTTCTAGAAGAGTTTGATGCTCCTCATCGGCAGAAGGATGTATGTCGACAGGCGCATCAACCCGATCTGCTTTATGCTTACTGGAGTTGATAATCTTTTTAAGATTTTCCTTATTATTTGTTCTTTTTTTCGACATACATTGTTCTTTTTTCCCCTTCTCGGCGATTGCCATTCCCGTTACTCATTACTTCAGATCAGTTCTCTGAGACTGAATATAAGATATTACATTATAATATCTCACATTACAACTACGACCTCCGTATAAGACTATAAGATGGTAGTACTAACTTTCGAATCCATGCAACAAGGCATGTTCCCGCCAGTCTCTCATGTTGCCATAAGGTCCAGCCTACCCCCCGGAGGGGATGGCTAGCGCAGCGGGCTACACCGAGCTGCTACAGCCCGGCAAGTCTAATTCAGAACAGGAATGACAATCGTTTCAAAGGTCTCTCTGGCTTGGGCTTTGGGGTTATTGAGAGCGCCCATGCCGGTTTTCTCTCTTTTTTTGGATTTGCAAAGATACGATTTTTATCGCACCTGCGCAAATTTTCCTTCTCTCGTTTTCGTTTGCAAAAGTACAACCATCATACGCAACTTATTTGCGCCAAGGTTTGTACATTTCATACATCGCTGTAATTCTTTCCATTACAGTGTCACGGATATTGTCCGGAGAAAGCACTATGAGGTCCTCCCGGAACGATATCAGCTCCCGGATGAGCTCATAGTTCTCAATGCAATCGATAGAGAAGAAGGCGCCCCCTTCCAATGTGGGATACTGCCTACGCAGTTCGGCTTCTTTTTCATTTCGATAGTGCTTCTGCGAATCGTGGATGGGCTTGGTGTCGACATAGTCCTTCGAGTGGTCGCTGACCCAGAAAAGGATGGTCTGCACGGAGCGGTCGTCATAGAGCGACACCCCGACAATGTCCTCGAACCGCTCATTCAGATCACCTTTGTATTCCACATAGCGATGACCGGGGAGGGGGACGACGCTGTCGATACGGTCCAGCGCGAAATTCAGTATCTTGCCGGTATCCTCCGCGGCAGCAATCAAATGCCAACGGCGGTTATATTCCCTGAGCAGGTAAGGGATGAGCACTGTGTGCCGATCCTCCTCCGGAGCGGCAAATTTATGGTAATGAATTTCTATCACCTGCTTCTGTGAGATGGCGGTGAAGATTTCACCAAGAAGGTTGCTGTTCTCAAGCGGGTTCTTGGTGAAGGAGATGATTTGACGGTCGGACTTGATGTCAAGTCCGGCACGCAGCTTCTCCAGCCCTTCCATATTGGGCAGCCCGTCGAATTGGCCGAGCAGTTTCATGGCTTCACCGAGAATCTGCTTCTCTTCGTCTTTCATTTTCTGCTGGTAGATGGAGAAGGAGCGGTCACGGTATCGATAGCAGGTCTTCTTTACGGTCTTGTTCGGGTTGTTCTGACTCACGTCGTTGAAGGGATACTTCTCAATGTCGGCCATGAACGGCTCCCCTTGAATATAACTGAGGTCATACTGGATGGAACGGATACTGACCGGCTTGAAATCCTTTTCGCCTTTAATTTCCAACAGTTCCTCATTGACGAGTCGCCGGAGGTCTTCCATCGTATAATTGGCATACCGCCTGGCAAGGAGTTTGTCAAGTATCTTGTATCGCGTTTCTGCGTTTTTATTCGCTGGCATAACTATTCTTTTTTATTGTTTCCGGCTGCGAAATTACAAAAATCATACGCAACCTTTTTGCGCACAAATTCGTTTGCAAAGATACAAATCTTTTCTTGTTGGACAAAATATTCTTTAGCGGTCAGTCCTCCGGGCAATTCTCCCAGCGCTGGCGAGCGGCTTCCAGGCCTTTATGCAGTTGGCGCTGCAGCAGCTCTTTAGATGGCAGTTCGGTCATGTACTGCGCTACCTTGATGCCCGATTTGTCGAGTTGCAGCAGCTCTATCTGTTCGTCGCCGCCTTCGGTGCAGAGCAACAGACCGAGGGGCTGCTCCTCGCCATCCTCCATCTCGTGGGCTTCGAGCCAACGCAGATACAACTCCATCTGGCCTTTGTACTGCGCCTTGAATTTGCCGAGCTTCAAGTCGATGGCTATCAGTCGGTGTAATCTGCGGTGGTAGAAAAGCAGGTCGAGATAGAAATCCTCGCCATCGATTATCATCCGCTTCTGCCGCTCGACGAAGGTGAATCCATTGCCCAATTCCAAAATGAACTGCTCCAGATGCGCCACCAGGCTGTCCTCTAGACTCTTCTCGCTGTACATTCCCTTCAGTCCTGTAAACTCCAAGAAATAAGGGCTCTTGAAGACAAGGTCGGGAGTGAGGACATTGTTGTCCCGCAACTCCGTCAGTTCCTGCTTAATCAGTTCGTCAGGCTTCGTCGCAATGGCGGTGCGCTCATAGAGCATGCCGTCGATCTCCTTACGCAGCTGACGTATTGACCATCTTTCGGAAGCAGCCAACGTCAGGTAGAATTCCCGTTGAAGCTCGTCTTTTATTGGAATAACCTCTACAAAATGAGACCATTGTAATTGTCGCGACAGTGTCGCAACAATTTGAAAATTTGGGAATAGACGTGCGAACTTCATCATTCTTGTGATGGAACTTTTCTCAAATCCTTTGTCTCCATATTCCGTTTGCAATTGTTGCGACACTGTCGCAACAATTTGTTTCCCATATTCAGCGCGCTCGTTTCCAAGTACTTCTCTATTAATGCGCTCGCCGATATGCCAATACATCAAGGTGAGTTCGGCATTGACGTTGACGGCGACGCGGTTGCGCGTCTGGTTGATTATCTGCCGCAGGTCGTCAACCAACGGCATAAGATTGCTGTTCTTTTGTATGGTTATACTGTCTGCCATCAGGTAATTGTTATCTGATTATTATTTGCAAAGATACAAATCTTTTCTTGTTTGGCAAAATAATCTTTAGTGAATACTGAAGCCAATCCGCACGCTATGGCTCTCTTTTTCTTTGGGATACATTTCTTCGGTCACGACGGGTAGGACAATGGAGAAGCGCTGGCCGCCGGCGATGGTGAAGCTCTCCTCGTCGTAGTTCGGACCGAAGAACATGTTGTCGCGGATGGAATATAAAGTGTAGTCGTCGCTGCCTTGGATTCTTAGTTCGACTAGGTCGTTGCTGCCGACGGTATGATTATGGACAAACTCCGGCTTCCCGCCTGTATACGACAGGCCACCCCGGTGCAAGGTTATGCTTCTGCCCGCGGGAATGGAGTCTTCGAGGATGATAAAGGTGTTCTTTACCAGTTTGCCATCTTCTCCTATCAGGTTCTCCGACTCGATCTGGACAATCTTAGCGGTGCCGTAGTTTGTCGTCGCCGTCAATTGCATTGTGCTGTCGTGGTCGGCAGTAAAGCTGACTGTGTAGTCGACAACATATTCTATACAGCTGTTATTGTCCCAGTCGAACGAAGCGGATTTGCCCTCTGGAGAATTCTGCTTGCAGCCAGACAACACCATCAATGCGGCAAATGCTATAAATACGATTCTGTTTCTCATCTTCCTGTTTCATTTAAATAACGATGCAAAGATACATGATTTGGTGAATATGGCAAAATAATTTTCTTCAATCCAGAGAAAATGTGTATCTTTGCAAAAGATATTTATTAAGCATTAAGACCATGAAAGACCAAGTGTTGAAAGCCATGCGTGAGGCTGGCAAGCCCGTATCGGCAGGCGATGTAACCAAGATGTTGAACGCCGACCGCAAAGAGGTCGACAAAGCCTTTGACGCCTTGAAGAAAGAGGGCGCCATCGTGTCGCCTGTGCGCTGCAAATGGGCTCCGGCCAACTGATTATGCGCTACTATATCGTCGATGCTTTCACCGACCGCCCCTTCGGGGGAAATACGGCCGGAGTTGTGCTGTTGGACAGCGAGGCGTTCCCCGACGAGGGACTGATGCTGCAGGTAGCGGCGGAGCTGCGCTATTCCGAGACGGCTTTCGTACTACAGTTGTCTGCAACGGAATACCATGTGCGCTACTTCACCCCTAAGGCTGAGGTGGAGCTCTGCGGCCATGCCACCATTGCCACCTTCGCCTTGCTGCACCGCCTTGGGCTGGCCTCGGGGCACTGCCTGTGCCATACACTGGCCGGCGACCTGGCTGTTGAAGCCGGCGAACGCGTGATGATGCAAATGGCCGAGCCACGCATTATAAAGACCATATCCGATACCGAAGCCATATACCGTGCCCTGGGGATCGGCCACCGCCCCACCCTGCCCGTACAGGTGGCTTATTCAGGCCTGGCCGACATAATGATTCCGGTGCCTGACGTAGCGACCCTCAATGCGCTGCAGCCCGACATGGAGGCTGTCGCCACAGTTACAAAAGAGCTGAATGCCGTCAGCTTTCACGTCTTCGCCCTCCCCACTAACACATTAACACATTCCCACAATAACGCAATCACAGCCCATGTGCGCGACTTCGCACCGCTGTACGACATTCCCGAGGAGTCGGCCACCGGCACCGCCAACGCCGCGCTGACGCACTACCTCTCGGTCCACGGTGTCATCCCCCCGCAGGGCGACTTCTCGTTTCTGCAAGGCGAGGCGATGGGGCGCCCGTCGGTGGTGGCCACCCGCATCACCCCCGACGGCACCGTCTATGTTGGTGGCACCGCCGCCCTCGTGGCCGAAGGCGAATTACTTATACATTGACATATCAACTCATTAACACATTCCACTATGAAGAAAATGAACATACCCTTGATGGCCACCCTGCTGGTGCTGTCCATCATCGTCTGTCCGATTCTCTATTTCGCCGTGGGCCCCACGCTTGACGCCAGCCAGCTTGAGGTGCTCAAGACCTTGGGCATCATAGCCGCCGGCAGCGCCCTGTTCTGCTTCGTCGTGGGTGAGGCCACAGGCAACAACAGCCAGATGGACAAGCTGTGGAGCCTGCTGCCCATAGCCTACACCTGGGTGATAGCCGCCGCTGGCGGCATGAGCACACGCCTGGTGGTGATGGCCGTGCTGGCCACGCTGTGGGGCATACGCCTCACCGTCAACTTCGCCCGCAAGGGCGCCTACCGCCTCAAGTTCTGGGAGGGCGTCGAGGACTACCGCTGGGCTGTCGTCCGCTCGGGTCCTGCCTTCAAAAGCCGTTGGGCTTGGGCAGCCTTCGACCTGGGCTTTATCTCCATCTACCAGAACGCCCTGGTGCTGATGACTACCTTCCCGGCGCTGGTGGCCATGCGGTCCGACCGCCCCTTCGGCTGGATGGATGCCGTGGCCGCCGTGCTGATGCTGGCGTTCATCGTGTGGGAGATGGTGGCCGACGAGCAGCAATGGCGCTTCCAGACGCGCAAATGGGCCATGATCAATGAGGGCAGGAAGCTGGAGGAGCTGCCGGCACCCTACAACAAGGGTTTCAACACCACAGGCCTCTGGGGTCTCAGCCGTCACCCCAACTACTTCGCCGAGCAGGCCATCTGGGTGTGCTTCTACCTCTTCTCCATAGCCGCCGGCATGGGCGTCGTCAACTGGAGCGTCATCGGCGCGCTGCTGCTGGTGGTGCTGTTCCAAGGCAGCTCGGCACTGGCCGAGGAGATCAGCGGCGGCAAATACCCCGAATACGAGCAATACTGCCGGAGCGTACCGCGCTTCTTCCCCGCACAACTGCCGGGCATCGACGATCGTATCCGTCATTACGAATGAACGGCCACTACATCGCTTTTGCGCCGCTGCAAGGGTATACCGACGCCATCTATCGGCGGGCACACCACGAGTGTGTCGGCGGGGTGGACGAGTACTACACACCTTTTGTGAGGATGGAGAAAGGCGAGGTGCGGCGGAAAGAGCTGCGCGACACCGACCCGGCGGCCAACGAGGGTGTACCTACGGTGCCGCAGGTGATTGCGAAGGACGGCGATGAGTTTGCCCGTCTCTGCGACGCGCTGCAAGGGCAGGGGTGGGACAGGATAGACCTCAATATGGGATGTCCGTTCCCGATGCAGGTGAAAGCCGGGCGCGGATGCGGGTTGCTGCAGCACCCCGAGCGTGTGGAGGAAATACTCCGCGAGATGCAACGACGCCCCGAGATGACCTTCTCTGTGAAGATGCGGCTGGGACAGGAGAGCCAGACGGAAGGGCTGGCGGTGATGCCGGTCATCAATGAGATGCCGCTAGTGCATGTCACGCTGCATCCACGTTTGGGACGGCAGCAGTACAAAGGGACGGCCGACCGCGAGGCGTTCCAGCGGTTCATGAATCTGAGCCGACACCCGATGGTGTATAACGGAGACGTTGTAGAATTGAAAATGGAAAATGGAAAATGGAAAATTGGGGCTGACGCGATAGATTCCACTAAATTGAAGGGCGTGATGCTTGGACGCGGGTTGCTGGCGCGGCCGTGGATGCTCGGCGACAA